>ERZ802824.1489-NODE-1489-length-12399-cov-95.4921_pt1 | contig 12399 bp, 14 predicted proteins | sample MGYA00345650_ERZ802824 | MGnify/ENA primary metagenome ERZ802824 (study PRJEB30503, sample SAMEA104212361) | marine metagenome | biome: Westerlies Biome; feature: [SRF] surface water layer (ENVO:00010504) within the epipelagic zone...; material: water... | reverse complement strand
TGATCGTGCTGGGCAGCAAGCCGCAACTCAAGCGTTTTCAGGCCCTGCTTGGCGAGGCGGTCGACAGCATCGAAACCATGGCGAGTTGAGCCGGCTCCAGGCGCATCCCTACGATCCTCCGATCACAGCAGCCGCCATGCTCAGCTCCGCCTCCCTCGACGGTCAGACCGCATTGGTGACAGGAGGCGGACGTGGCATCGGCAAAGCCATCGCCCTGGCCCTCGCCGAAGCCGGTGCTGAGGTGGTGGTGAACTACGCCAATTCCGCTGGCGCCGCCGACGAGGTGGTGGCCAGCATCAACGCTGCCGGTGGGAAGGCCTACGCCCTGAAGGCCAACGTCTCCATCGAGTCGGAGGTGGACGGACTGATCAAGGCAGTGCTGGAGCGCAGCGGCCGCCTGGACGTTCTGGTGAACAACGCCGGCATCACCAGGGACGGCTTGCTGATGCGGATGAAGACCAGCGACTGGCAAGCGGTGATCGACCTGAACCTCAGCGGAGTGTTTTTGTGCAGCCGCGCTGTGGCACGGCCGATGTTGAAGCAGAAAAGCGGCCGCATCATCAACATCACCTCCGTGGTGGGGCTGATGGGGAATGCCGGTCAGGCCAATTACGCCGCTGCCAAGGCCGGTGTGATCGGCCTGACCAAAAGCACCGCCAAGGAACTGGCCAGCCGGGGCATCACCGTCAATGCCGTCGCCCCTGGCTTCATCGCCACGGACATGACCAAAGATCTGGATGCCGACGCCATCCTCAAGGACATCCCCCTGGGCCAGTTCGGCACCCAGGAACAAGTGGCCGGAGCCGTGCGCTTTCTTGCGGCGGATCCAGCTGCTGCCTACATCACCGGTCAGGTGCTGCAGGTGGATGGCGGCATGGTGATGGCCTGATCGGTCAGGAATCCAGCGGCTGAGCCAGCTCCTCCCGCAGGCGTCGGATGCGTTGCAGCAGGCGCAATCGCCGGCTTCGTTCCGTCGCCGTGAGAAAAATCCGCAGCGGGACGTAAACGAGGGCCATGGAGCCGGCCAAGCCCGCCATCAGGACAAAGAACAGCGTGCCGTTGTCACCCATGTGCGGACGTTAATCAGGGTGCGTGATGCCGACAGGAGCGGGGGCGCTCCGATTCGGCTTTCCCCACCGTTGCCCCCCTGTTAAAGGCCTCAAGTGCTGTGGGACAGTGACCGACGGCGGACCCGAGATCATGGCCAAACTCCTTTCCTTCTCTGACGAATCCCGCAGCGCCCTGGAACGGGGCGTCGATGCCCTGGCTGACGCCGTCCGCGTGACTATTGGCCCGCGGGGCCGCAACGTGGTGCTCGAAAAGAAATTCGGCGCTCCGGACATCGTCAATGACGGCGACACCATCGCCCGAGAGATTGAACTGGACGATCCCTTCGAGAACCTCGGGGCCAAACTGATCCAGCAGGTGGCTTCACGCACCAAGGACAAGGCCGGCGACGGCACCACCACGGCCACGGTGCTGGCCCAGGCGATGGTGAGGGAAGGTCTGCGCAACACAGCTGCAGGCGCCAGCCCGGTGGAGCTGCGCCGTGGCATGGAAAAAGCTGTCGCACAGGTGGTGGATGGCCTCCAGCAGCGCAGTCAGCCCGTAGCGGGAGATGCCATCCGTCAGGTGGCCACCGTCAGTTCCGGTGGTGACGACGAAGTGGGACGGATGATTGCCGAAGCCATGGATCGCGTCAGCGCAGATGGGGTGATCACCGTTGAGGAATCCAAATCCCTGGCCACGGAGCTTGAGGTCACCGAAGGCATGGCCTTCGATCGCGGCTACAGCTCTCCCTATTTCGTGACCGACGCCGATCGTCAGATCTGTGAGTTCGAAAATCCGCTGATCCTGCTCACCGATCGCAAGATCAGCGCCATTGCTGACCTGGTTCCCGTGCTTGAGGCGGTTCAGAAGAGTGGTTCTCCTCTGCTCGTCCTGGCCGAGGAAGTGGATGGCGAAGCCCTGGCGACGCTCGTGGTGAATCGCAACCGCGGCGTGCTGCAGGTGGCAGCTGTCCGTGCCCCATCCTTCGGCGAACGTCGCAAAGCGGCCCTGGCCGACATCGCCATCCTCACCGGTGGAACACTGATCAGCGAAGACCGGGCCATGACCCTGGACAAGGTCCAGCTGTCTGACCTCGGCAAAGCCCGTCGCGTCACCATCAGCAAGGAGAACACCACGATCGTGGCCACGGATGATCACCGTGGAGCCGTCACAGACCGCGTCGCAGCGATCAAGCGGGAACTCGATGCCACCGACTCCGACTATGACCGCGAAAAGCTGAACGAGCGCATCGCCAAACTCGCCGGCGGCGTTGCCGTCATCAAGGTCGGTGCCCCAACGGAAACGGAACTCAAGAACCGCAAGCTGCGGATTGAGGATGCCCTGAACGCCACGCGTGCAGCGATCGAAGAAGGCATTGTTCCCGGTGGTGGAACAACACTCCTGCAACTGGCAGATGGGTTGAACGGCCTTGTCGAGCAGCTGGAGGGCGATCAGCGCACTGGCGTCGAGATTCTGCAGCGTGCCTTGGTGGCACCGGTGCATCACATCGCCACGAATGCCGGACACAACGGCGACGTGGTGATCGAAGCCATGCGCAACAGCGGTCAGGGGTTCAATGCCCTCACGGGCACCTACGAGGATCTGATGGCCGCCGGCATTGTCGATGCCGCCAAGGTGGTGCGTCTCGCCGTTCAGGATGCTGTTTCGATCGCCTCGCTGCTGATCACCACGGAAGTGGTGATCGCTGATAAGCCTGAGCCAGAGGCTCCCCCTGCCGATGGCGGCGGTGATCCCATGGGAGGCATGGGTGGAATGGGCGGCATGGGCATGCCTGGTATGGGTGGCATGGGCGGCATGGGCATGCCCGGGATGATGTGATCAGCCCCCCATCTGTCGGCAGTAGGCCTGCACCTGCAGGTCCACGCCGGTGATGGCCGTTCCAACAACAACGTTGTCCGCGCCTGCCTCGAGGGCGGCGCGGGCTGCCGTTGGCGAGGCGATTCCCCCTTCACAGATCAAGCGAACCGACGTTTTCAGCTCCTTCCGCAGTTCCGGCAGCAGGTCCAGTGCCGGCGGTGATTCGTCAGCTGTGTCCTCGGTGTAGCCATACAGCGTGGTTCCAACCCAGTCGCAGCCCAGCTCGGCAGCACGGATGCCGTTGGCGACGCTGTCCACATCGGCCATCAGCGGAGCCCGCAACTCAGACCGGCAACGCTGAATCAACGCCTCCAGCCGTTGCCCCTCAGGCCGATGACGCTGGGTGGCATCCAACGCGATGACATCGGCGCCGGCGGACCACACCGCTTGAATCTCTCTCCACCCCGGCGTGATGTAGACGGAACTGTCTGGGAACGTGCATTTCCACAGTCCAATGATCAGCGCATCAGGGCAGCGGCGTCGCACGGCCCCGATGTGCTCAGGACTCTCCAGACGCACCCCGACAGCACCACAGCGCAGTGACGCCTCCGCCATTGCGGCGATGACCTGGGGATCGCGCATCGGAGACCCTTGGGGGGCCTGCACCGAAACGATCAGTCCCTGTTCAAGCCGCTCGTTGGTTGGGATCATCAGCGATCAGGAGGCCTTGGGGACGCTGTCATCGCCAGACACCAGCCATCTCCGTAGTGAGCGGGGCGTGCTCAGCGGCGGAGCCGTCACCTCCTGGAGCTCATCAGCCGGATCATCAACGGACATCGTCGGCTCATCCAGTGCTCGGCTCACCTCGCTGAATGATTCCCGCAGAACATTCGAGAACCGCTCGAATGCCCCCGGCTGGTCGGCAACGGACTCGGCCTCTTCAACCGGATCAACGCGAGAAAACTCCGGCAGCGTGTCCACACCGAACCGATGCACCCATTGGCTGCGCAAAAGCAGCAATCGCTTCTGATCATCGGCGGCGTGGGCGGCGTTCAGTTGGCCGGCGAGGATGGTCTGACGCTGAGACGGAGGCTGAAACGGAGAGGTGAGCACGGGTCAGGACAGCTTGCGGTTGAGCAGAGGGCGGATCAGAAGGAAGAGTCCAACGGTGAGGGCGACAAGGATGCCGAGACAGCCGAAACCGGTCACATCGCCGTAGGGGGCCTCCAAAAGAACCAGCGAAAGATCCAGTGGACCGCGATAAGCGGCACGAATGGGTTCAATCGCGAAGGTAAGGGGATTCAGGGCCGCAAGCCAGCCCAGCCAGGAGGGCATGAACGACAGCGGAGCCAAAGCCGTGCTGGCGAACAACAGCGGCAGGTTGGCCACGAAGATCACAGCGATCAGCTCGATGTGACCCGGCAGTGCGAAGGCCAGACCGAGGCTGAGGGCTGTGACGGCAAACACCAGCAGCAGCAGGGTCACCAGCACCAACACAAGGCCAGCCCCGCCCGGCCAGCCATACCCCAGCGCTGCAGCCGTCAACATGATGGCCAGGCTCTGCAGAAGGCTGAGGGCAGTGATGTAGATCACTGAAGCAAGCACGATCGAACTTCGACTGCGCAAGGGGGCCACGAGAAGCCGATTGAGGAAACCGAACTCCCGGTCGAACATCACCGGCAATCCGGCATTCAAGGCGCCGCTGAATGCGGTGAAGACAATCACGCCAGCGCCGAGGAATCTCCCGTAGCTCATGCCCCCAGGCAGCAGGCCCTCCGGTGCATTGGCGAACAGGGCGCCGAACAGGATCAACCAGATCAACGGTTGAAGGATGCCGGCGATCAGGGTGGAGGGACGACGCAGCAACTGAAGGAACAGCCGGCGCGTCAGCGCCACTGTTTCCTGAATGAGCTCCGACAGAGCACCGGAGTCGTCTGCGAGGGAAGGAAGGGTTGGAGAGGTCATGAGCGAATGGCGGACTCAACGCATGGACTGGCGCTTTTCCTGTTTGAGATCGCGCTGACCGGCCAGGGCCAGCTCCGCATCCATCAGGGTCCGGCCCGTCGCTTGAAGGTAGACGTCATCAAGGCTGGGACGGCTTTGGGCAAGGGCGAATACCGGCACTCCCTGATGATCAAGGCATTGGCGAACACTGTTGATCACAGCTTCCCCATCGATCACCAGGTTGAGCGAAAACCCCTGAGCACGATTCACCACCACCTGACGGACCCCGTCCAGGGGCCGCAGCAGTGCACTCACACGGTCCGCTTCTGCGGCATCACTGAACTCCCGCACCCGCAGCGTCACGCGATCGCCCCCAAGCTGCTGTTTCAACCCATCCGGGGTGCCTTCTGCGATCACCCGTCCGGAATCGATGATCGCCATTCGATCCGCGAGGGCCTCGACCTCCTCGAGGTAGTGACTGCTGAGCAGCACGCTGGTGCCCTGACTGACCAGCTGGCGTAGCAGGTCCCAGATGGCCGATCGGCTCTCGATATCCAGGCCCACGGTGGGCTCATCCAGCACCAGAAGGCGTGGCCGATGCAGCAGACCCGCCGCCAGATCCAGGCGGCGCCGCATTCCTCCGGAATAGGTGCCGCAGCGTCGGTCCACCCAATCCCCCATGGCCAACAGCTCGATCAGATCAGCCATCCGCTGATCACGATCGGCGCGTTGCAGGTGATAAAGATCACCCTGCAGCTGGAGAAGTTCACGCCCGGTGAGGATTTTGTCGATGGCCACCTCCTGGGCCACATAGCCGAGATGCCGTCGCACAGCTCTGGGTTGCTTCAGAGCATCGATACCAGCCACCTGAACAGACCCCGAATCGGGTTCCAGCAGCGTGGCCAGGATGCGAAGGGTTGATGTCTTCCCCGCGCCGTTCGGCCCCAGGAGGCCATACAAACAGGCCTCAGGCACCTCAAGGTTGAGGTCCTCAAGCGCCACAACAGAGCCGTAAGCCTTGTGCAGGTGCCGCAGTTCAATCAGTGGCATCGCACAGCCAACCCAGAGACGGAATCTAAGAACCGATCAAACGATCGGCAGCTGCTGCAGACCGAACATCACCTGCTGATCAAAGCTCGAGGCGAGATCAGTGCGGCTGAGGATCAGCAACAGACAGATGCCGAACAGATAAAGGATCGACCAGCGAAACAGTCCCTTGGCAGCCGTCAGGCTGTCGGGATCCATCGACAGGCGCTGCACCATCTGAATCAGTCGTCCGTTGAAGGGAAGCAGCATCAACCCGTAGAAGACACCCCCCGTGGGCAGGGCCAGGACACCGAAACCGCTCAGCAGCACCGTGGCCCAGCCGTAGCGACGGATCGCACGGGCCGTGACCACGGGCCCCTTCACCACCGGCAGCATCGGGATGCCGACAGCTCGGTAGTCCTCACGCAGCAACAGGGCCAGCGCCCAGAAATGAGCGGGTGTCCAGACCATCACGAGCGCGAACAGCCACCAGCCCCCCAATCCCACGTGGCCGGTCGCCGCAGCAGCTCCCACCAGTGGAGGGATCGCCCCTGCAACACCACCGATGACGATGTTCTGCGTTGTCCGGGGTTTGAGCAGAGCTGTGTAGAGCAACACATAGCTGCAGAGCCCAAGCAGAGACAGACCAGCCGCCAGGCAGTTCACACCGCTCACCAGCAACATCGCCGCCGCCAGGGTGCAGGCGATGGCGCCGATGAAGGCACTCGTCGGGGAGAGACGTCCAGACGGCAGGGCTCGGCCGCTGGTGCGCGCCATGCGGCCATCAAGATCCTGTTCCCATAAACAGTTCAGAACTCCAGCTGCTGCGGAGGCCAGGGCACCGCCGCCAAGGGTGCAGACCAGACGGGGAGACGACAGGGGCCATCCCTCGGTGAGAGCCATGCCGCCAAGGGTGGTGGCCAGAAGCAGTGGGATCAGCCTCGGCTTGGCCACTTCAAGCCAAGGGGGAAGCTTGACCCGTTTTCTTGAGGGAACGACCTGATCGCGGGTGGGCAGGGCAGCGGAAATGGCTTCAGCCATGACAGGGCTCCAGAGAGGAGTCGTCGAGGACGACAGGACAGGGGACAGCAGCAACAAACGCAGGGCAGCGCACCAGCAGCGCCGCCAGAACACCCACCAGCAGCGCCGCCACCAGCTGATGGGCCACCGTGACCAGGGGCTGATCCAGCCCGAGTCGGAGCGTGGTGATACCGAGGCTCACCTGGGTCGCCACCAGCAGCACCGCTGAGAGCAGCAGGGGCCACTGACGGCGGCTCCACCCACCGGCCAGCAAGGCCACCACCACGAACAGCAGAACCAGACCGGCGACAGGGGTTGCAGCGGAGCGATGCCAGACCAGCCAGCGACAGGCCTCACCGCCCGCGAGACAGCGCTGGGCAGCCCAGGAGGTGGCCATGCGCGCACCGAGGAGGCACTGGCTCACCACCCCAACGAGGGCAAGGGCTGACAGGGGACGCCACCACCAGGGGGGCTGACCCTCGCCGGATTGCAGCAGACGCTGCGTCAGTCCGCTGAGCAGTGCCACAAGCGTCAGCGCCAGAGCCAGGTGAGCCGTGACGACTCCCGAGGGGAGCAGCTGCAGCACCGTCAAAGCCCCGAGGCCACCCTGCAGAACAACCAGCAACACCAACAATCCGCTCATCCAGGGGAGCCAACGAGGCAGAGATCGCCTCCAGACGACGGAAACGATGGACATCACCACCAAAGCGATGCCGATGACGAAGGCGTCAAGGCGATGAAACCACTCCAGGAACACCTGAAGGTTCATCTGACGCCCAGGCAGGAACGTCCCGTAGCAAAGGGGCCAATCCGGACAGGCCAGACCCGCCTCCATGACGCGGGTTGCACCTCCAATCACCACAAGCGCGATTACAGCGACAACGAGGTGAGCCGTTAGACGCCCAAGACGACGTCGCATCGGAGTCGTGGCAGAAAGCATCATCGACCGTCCATCTCAAGACCCTGCGAAGGCCTGCTCGGAACGTAGCGATGTCTTTTTGAACGTCACCTTGTGTGGACATCTACAACACCATCAACCTCCCGAAGGTGCACCTTTGCTGACACAACCAGCGCCTTAACAAACAATCCATGGAGAAGCTGAACTGGCTCCATACGCTGAGACGAGTTGGGGATTGGAGCCATGCAGATCCCATCAGCCATCGTCACTCTGGTGATCGGAATGCTCCTCGCCTTGGGGGGGCTTTGGATCGGCCAGAACATCAATCTTCTGCCGATTGATGCCAGCGTGAACGCACCGATTTACGACGAGCTCTTTCAGGTTCTGTTCACAATCGGAACAATCCTGTTTGTGGGCATCGTTGGACTTCTTGTTTATAGCTTGATCCGTTTTCGTCGACGAAGCGGTCAGCTCGGCGACGGAATCGCCATCGAAGGCAATCTCCCCCTGGAGATTTTCTGGACAGCCGTTCCGGCGGTTGTTGTGCTGTTCGTTGGCCTCTACAGCTACGACATCTACGACCGCATGGGCGGGATGGTACCGCTGGCTCACGACCACATGGCTGTGAGCGGTGAAGAGCGCATCTGGGGAGGCATCAGCTCCGGCTCAACGCTGACGGACAACACCTCAGCAACTGCACTGCCCATTGATGTGACTGCAATGCAGTTTGCCTTTCTCTTTCATTACCCAGAGGGAGACATCACCGCTGGAGAGCTGCACGTACCCGCCAATCGGCCAGTGACCCTCCACATGGAGGCGAAGGATGTGATTCATGCCTTCTGGGTTCCTGAGTTCCGTCTCAAGCAGGACGTAATTCCTGGGCAACCGACCCAACTCAGCTTCACGGCCACGCGACCCGGTCGTTATCCGATCGTCTGCGCAGAGCTCTGTGGCCCGTATCACGGAGGCATGCGCTCCACCGTGGTTGTTGACGAACCGGACGAATGGGATGCCTGGTTCAGCAGCAACGCCAAAACGGAAGACACCACCACAACCTGATCCGATGACTGTTGCCATCCCACCTCAGACCAGCTCATCCAGCCCAAGGCTTCAACCCACTGGCTGGCTTCGCTATTTCAGCTTCAGCGTCGATCACAAGGTGATCGGCCTGCAATACCTGGTCTGCGGCTTTCTCTTCTACCTGATCGGAGGAGCCCTCGCCGGGGCGATTCGTACGGAACTGGCCAGTCCGGTCTCGGACTTCATGGCCAGAGACGTTTACAACCAGGTCCTCACCCTGCACGGGACCGTGATGATCTTTCTGTGGATCGTGCCGGTGGTGAATGGCGCCTTCGGCAACTATCTGATTCCCTTTTATGTGGGTGCCCGGGACATGGCATTCCCACGACTCAATGCGGTGGCATTCTGGCTGATTCCCCCAGCGGGGCTGATGCTGATCACCAGCTATTTCCTGACTGGTGCTGCGCAGTCCGGCTGGACCGCCTATCCCCCGTTGAGCATCACCACTCCTGCCACAGGTCAGATCATCTGGATTCTGAGTGTGCTTCTGCTGGGGGGAAGTTCCATCTTTGGCGGCATCAATTTCATTGCGACGATTCTCAAACTGCGTCGCCCGGGGCTGAAGTTGATGCAATTACCGATGTACTGCTGGGCGATGCTGGGCACCAGCATTTTGGTGGTTCTTTCAACCCCTGTGTTGGCGGGAACACTGGTGTTGCTCAGTTTCGACATCGTGGCCCACACCGGCTTTTTCAACCCGACACTGGGGGGCAACGTTGTCGTTTATCAACACCTGTTCTGGTTTTATTCCCACCCGGCGGTTTACATCATGGTGCTGCCGGCCTTCGGCCTGGTGAGTGAAATCCTCCCCGTCCACGCCCGCAAGCCCCTGTTCGGCTACGTGACGATGGTCTATTCGATCATGGCCATCGTGGTGCTCGGCCTCGTCGTCTGGGCCCACCACATGTTCACCAGCGGCACACCGCCTTGGATGCGGTTGTTCTTCACCATCGCCACCGCCTTCATCGCCGTACCGACGGGGATCAAATTCTTCAACTGGCTGGCCACCCTCTGGGGCGGTCGCATCACCCTGAACAGCGCCATGCTGTTTTCCTGCGGGTTCATCGTCAATTTCGTGCTGGGGGGGATCACCGGTGTGGCACTGGCTCAGGTGCCTTTCGACATTCATGTGCATGACACCTACTTCGTGGTGGCCCATTTCCACTACATCGTCTTCGGTGGGTCGGTGTTCGTGATCTTCGCCTCGGTTTACCACTGGTATCCAAAGTTCACGGGCCGCATGCTCAATGAAGACCTGGGGCGGCTCCACTGCGCCCTCACCTTCATCGGCTTCAACCTCTGCTTTGGTCCGCAGCACTGGCTGGGGCTGAATGGCATGCCACGACGCGTCGCCGAATACGACCCGCAGTTCACCTTGATCAATCAGATCAGTTCCGTCGGTGCCCTGCTGATGGCCATCAGCACCCTGCCATTCCTCTGGAACGTGGTGCAGAGCGCCCTCAGCGGCAAACCTGCCGGCGACAACCCCTGGAATGCCCTGACACCGGAATGGCTCACCAGCTCACCACCACCGGTGGAGAACTGGATCGGAGACGCGCCTCTCGTGGAGGAGCCCTACGGCTACGGCGTTCCCATGGATCAACTTGACCTGACCGCCACCAGCGGTCGCGACCTCTGGAGCAGCGGCAAATGACCTCGACACTCCCCGTTCAGCCGGAGAGCTCCCATGCCATCCACTCCCACGGGCATGAGGAACACGCCGACCACCGCATGTTCGGCCTGGCCACCTTTCTCGTCGCTGATGCGATGACCTTCGCCGGGTTCTTTGCGGCCTATCTCACCTTCAAGGCCGTCAATCCTCTTCCTGAGGGAGCCATTTATGAGCTCGAGCTGCCACTGCCCATCCTCAACACCGTGTTGTTGCTGGTGAGCAGTGCCACATTTCACAAGGCCGGGCAGGCCATCCGCCAGAACCTGCAAGGCCGTTGCCGCAACTGGCTGCTGGTGACGGCAGGGTTGGGGCTCGCCTTTCTGGTGAGTCAGATGGTCGAGTACTTCACCCTCCCCTTTGGCCTGACAGACAACCTGTACGCAAGCACTTTCTTCGCCGCCACAGGCTTCCACGGATTGCACGTCACCCTGGGCGCTCTGATGATCCTGATTGTCTGGTGGCAGGCTCGCGCTGACGGTGGTCGTGTGACGGCTGAGGATCACTTCCCCCTCGAAGCGGCCGAGCTGTACTGGCACTTCGTGGATGGAATCTGGGTGATTCTGTTCGTCATCCTCTATTTGCTCTGATCGCTTGTCAGGGCTGGGATGCATGGCCACAATTCAGTTGAATTGATCGCGACAATGCTGGTCGGCGAAGAACTGCTGAACAAGGCCAGATCGCTCAGCAATCGGCCGGAGGATGACATCGCCAGAGGTTGCGGTTACGTCGGCCCCAGTGGTCGATTGCTGAAAAAGAGCTTCTACAGAGCACTGGTCGAAGCCAAGGCCGAAGCCCAGGGTTGGCAGCTTCCCCGCAGCACAACCAACAGCGGTGGGGGTGGCAGTCGCGGTCGGCAGGCCGAGTTCCGCACCCGTGTGCATGGGAACGGCAATCTGCTGATCGGACACGCCTACACCCGCAGGCTCGGTCTTGAGCCTGGCCAGGAATTCCGGATCGAGCTGAACCGCGACTCCGGGTCCATCTCCTTGAGCCCTCTCGACGAGAGCACGATGGAGAGCACTCCTGATCAGGTCCAGCCGTTTTCAGAAAGCCAGGCTTCTGACATGGCTGGTGTGGAGTGATGGTTGTCCTGTCCATCGGCCACGAGTAACCGCTCGGCGTAACGCGCCAGTTGATCGGCCTCCAGGTTCACCTGATCTCCCACGGCCAGCCGGCTCAAGGTGGTGACACTCCAGGTGTGGGGGATCACCGCCAGCTCGAACGTCACGCCATCGTCTGAACATGAGGCCACGGTGAGGCTGATGCCGTCCACCGCAATGCTGGCTTTTTCGCAGACGTAGCGCCCGAAGCGAGGTTCACTCCAGCGCAGCCCCAGCCGCCAGGACTGCGGCAGCTCGACCACATCCATCACCTCACCGACAGCATCGATGTGGCCACTGACCAAATGCCCTCCCAGACGGTCACTGAGCCGCAAGGCAGGCTCCAGGTTCACGGCACCACCCCGTTCCGCCTTGCGTCCCAGCGTGGTGCGCTCCAGGGTCTCTTCACTGACGTCCGCACGAAACCCATCCCCGACACACTCGGCAACCGTGAGGCAGACCCCGTCCACGGCAATGCTGTCCCCCAGGCTCAGGGGGCCGAAGGGTCCCGCGCCCTCCACCAGGAGACCGTTCCCCCGGCGCTGAATCCGACCCATTGCCTGGACCAACCCTGTGAACATGGCTGAGCGCCCGATCGGTTCCCACTGGTCATAATCGGATAGTGCTGCAGCGCCGCCATGGTGGAGATGAGCGTTGCCGGAATTGCTCTGGACGCGGCAAGCCGGACGCCGATCGTGCTGCTGAGAGATCCCAGTGGACGCCGCCAGGTTCCGATTTGGATCGACCAGAGCCAAGCCCACAACATCATGGCCGGGCTGCAAGGGGCGGAA
>ERZ802824.1488-NODE-1488-length-12404-cov-25.6184_pt1 | contig 12404 bp, 12 predicted proteins | sample MGYA00345650_ERZ802824 | MGnify/ENA primary metagenome ERZ802824 (study PRJEB30503, sample SAMEA104212361) | marine metagenome | biome: Westerlies Biome; feature: [SRF] surface water layer (ENVO:00010504) within the epipelagic zone...; material: water... | reverse complement strand
TCAATATAAATACGCAAACTTTTCATTTAATGTCGGAGATAAAGAAAATGCTGTTAAATCAAATATCAACGATTTAAAAAATTTGTACTCAATTAATAATATTGCTTTTATGAATCAGTTGCATACGAATAAAACAAAAGAGCTCATCTATTATAAGAATTATACAAATACGGATGGTATCTTTACAAGAAACAAGAAAATTGCATGTGCTGTGCTGACCGCTGATTGTATACCATTATTAGTTACTGATAAATTAGGTACTTTCATTGGATGTATCCATGCTGGTTGGAGAGGTTTAAAATCAAATATCATTGAGAAATTCTTTGATAACATTTTTTTTAGTAAATGCTCAGATTTGAAGGTTCTTATTGGACCATCTATTAGCAGAGATATGTATGAGGTCGACAGTGATATTTTAAGATCTTTCCCAGGGCATACTTCACATTTCAAGCACAATAAAAGCGGTAAATATAATATGGATATTAAAAATATTGCCTATGATATTTTACGTAAAATAGGGATAACTGATGTTACAATATCACCAGCTTGCACTTGCAAGGACAACAGACTTTTTTCTTATAGAAAAAATAAAATAACAGGAAGATTTATTTCTTTAATATGGTTTAAAAGATAATGCTAGATTATTTTAAAAGACTAAAAGCATTCCAAATAATAGCAGCCATCGTAATTGTTGGTCTTTTATATGGAGCTTTTAATCTTTATACAAAAATACAATTTTATAAATCTTTTGCAAATCAAACTAGAATAACATCGGTTGCAGCAGAAGAGGTCAAAATTGATTCAATAAATAAAATTTATCCAGCAACATCTGTTATAGAAGCAAAAAAATCATACAATGTTGTTTCAAAAACTGATGGTATTCTTAATGAAATATTCTTCAAAGAATCTTCTTTTGTAGAAAAAGGGGATAAACTTTTTTCCATTTTATCTACATCTTCAATCGGTGAAATATCAATCACTGCACCATTCGATGGATATGTAGGGCTAACAGATTACAAAGTAGGTGACAAATTGAAAAATGGTGATCTTTTGTTAACACTTGATGACATGTCCTCCATGAAAGCATTTATTTATTTGCCTGAGAAAATCTTGCCACAAATATCACAAAATATTAAATATATAGCCAGCTCAAAACTTTTCCCTGAAGAGAAATATTTTGGTGTTATTTCAAATATTGATCAAAGAGTTAATAGAGACTCACGTACCATAAGAGCATATGCGATAATTGATAATAAAAATAAAAATCTTCGGCCCGGTTTATTAATTAATATTGATATAATTCTTGAAGAAATTAAAGATACTATGTTGATTCCTGAAGAATCAGTCCTTACATCTAAAGACTACAGCTACGTATTTGTCATTGATGAAAACGTTGCAAAACTAAAAAAAGTAAATCTTGGTATTACCAGTAATGGCATGATACAGATTCTTAGTGGACTAAAATCTAACGACAAGGTGGTAACTTTAGGTCATGAAAAACTCAAAGATGGTTCTAAAATTAAAATTATTGAAAATTAATGCATATATCTGAAGTCACTGTCAATCGTCCTGTCTTTGCAGCTGTTTTAAGTTTGTTTGTAATTTTGATTGGTTTAGCCTCATATGACAAACTAACTATCAGAGAGTATCCTGATATTGATAGACCAGTCGTAACAGTTACAACAATTTACACTGGCGCATCGTCGAAGATACTAGAAAGAGATGTTACTGAAATCATTGAAGATAGTCTCTCAGGAATATCTGGCATTAGAGAAATTACATCTGAAAGTAGAGATGAATTATCTAAAATACGAGTAGAGTTCACTCTAGAAACTAATTTAGACACCGCCGCCAATGATGTAAGAGATAAGGTCTCAAGAATCGCTGCTTTGCTTCCGGATGATGCTGATAATCCTCGTATTGCTAAATCAGATTCAGATGCTCGAGCGATCATGTGGATTGGCTTCTCTAGCGATATTCTTACTTCTATTCAACTTAATGATTATTTAGATAGAAATATTGTTGATAGATTATCGATACAACCAGGTGTTGCTTCGATAACCATCGGAGGGGAGAGGAAATATTCAATAAGGATATGGATGGACCCGGAGCAAATTGCTTCACGGCAACTGACCATCGTCGATGTAATTAGAGCAATAAAAAATGAAAATATTGAAAGAGGCGCTGGCAGATTTGAATCAAACGAACGTGAAGTTGGGCTTAAGCTAGACTCAAAACTTAAAACTTTAGATGAATATAGTAAAATTGTTATCAGACATTTTGGGGATTCAAAAATTCTTTTGTCAGATGTTGCAAAAATAGAAATAGGACCTGAATCTGAAAGGGGTTTTCTAAGAGCAAATAAAAAAAGCGCTATTGGTCTAGGGATCGTAAGACAGACAAAATCTAATGTTCTAGATGTAGCGAATAATATTAAAGATGAATTAGAACTTATAAGACCCTCCCTTCCTGAAAGCATAGATATGAGTATAGGCTATGATCAATCTAAATTTGTCAATGAATCGATTAATGAAATAAGGTTTGCTTTAACGGTCTCTATGATTTTAGTTATTTTAATTATTTATTATTTTTTATCATCAAAGGCAGCAACAATTATTCCTGCTGTAACTATTCCAATATCAATCATAGGAACATTTTTCATTATTCATGTTTTTGGTTATTCACTTAATGTATTAACTTTTCTGGCACTAGTGTTAGCTATAGGCTTAATTGTAGATGATTCCATTGTTGTAATGGAAAATATAAAAAGAAGAATAGAAAATGGGGAAGATAATTATACAGCAGCTATTAACGGAGCTAAACAGATAACATTTGTTGTAATTGCTACAACGCTCGTACTTGTAAGTGTATTTCTACCGTTATCTTTTATGGGAGGTAAGACAGGTAGATTATTCATAGAATTTGGTGTCGTATTATCCTTTGCCGTGATCATCTCTAGTTTTGTTGCACTAACATTGACACCTATGATGTGCTCTAAGCTTCTTAAAAAAGATGAAGATCAATCTGAAAGAAAGCTATTTATTAAATTTAAAAAATTTTATGAAGCATCACTACTCGCTTCACAAAATAAACCTAAAATAGTTTATTCTGTTACAATAATTTTTATTATAATATCTGTTTTACTATTTCAGTTTCTACCTAAAGAACTTGCGCCATCTGAAGATAGAGGTATTTTCATAGTTTCCGTTAATGCCCCAGAGGGATCATCTTTAGATTACACAGACAACATGGTAAAAAAAGTTGAAAATGTCTTAGAGGAATATGTCAACAAAGGAGAAATTAAAACTGTTTTTGCGATTGTAGCACCAGGATTTTCTGGACAACCTGGTAATGTTAATTCTGCATTTATATTCGCATCTTTAACCCCTTGGGAAGATCGAAGACATCAAAGAGAAATAGTCAGAGAAATATTTCCAAAATTAATTTCAATGCCTGGCGCAATGATTTTTACGATTAATCCACCTAGTCTTGGCCAAAGCCCTTTTAAATCCCCCGTTCGTTTTGTTATAAGCGGGACAAATTATGATCAGGTGGGAGAGTGGGGGAAAAGTATAAAAAATATTTCTGAAGATATTGGTCTTCGAAGTGCAAGAATCGATTATAAGGTTGATAAACCTCGGATAAATTTAAAAATCAATAGGGACGCTGCTTCAAATCTTGGTGTATCTGCTGATGATATTGCAACTACATTAGATGCTCTTTATGCATCACGCAAAGTTACAAAATTTTCTAAAGACGGTTTAACTTATAACGTAGTAGTGAAAGCAGACGATGAATATTTAGTTGATGTATCGAATCTTGACAATATCTACATCAAGTCTAGCCTTACTAAAGAGCTTATACCTCTGAGTAACTTAGTTACAAATTCTGTTGAAGCCACAAGCAAAAGTCTTAAACGTATTAATAGATTACCATCTGTTACACTATCTTCAAGCATAGCGCCAGGATCATCCCTTGGAGTCATTCTAGATGAATTATCTAAAGCCTCATCTGATATTCTTCCCTCAAACGCAAAAATATCATATGCAGGAGCATCAAAGGAGTATTATGAAACAGGTTATAAATTAGAACTAACAATTCTTCTTGCTATATTAGTAGTCTATCTGGTCTTATCAGCGCAGTTCGAGAGTTTTAGAAATCCTTTAATAATTATCTTAACCGTACCGATAACTATGACAGCTGGAATTTATTCCCTATTTGTTACAGGAGGATCATTGAATGTATATAGTCAAATTGGATTTCTTATGCTGATTGGACTGATAGCTAAAAATGGCATACTGGTTGTAGAGTTTGCCAATCAGCTTAAAGATGAAGGAGTGAAAATATCAAAAGCTATAATTGAATCATCAATCATAAGATTTCGACCAGTAATCATGACAACAATATCAACATTATTAGGATCAATACCTTTAATTATAAGTTCTGGTGCAGGTGCAGAAAGTCGTTTTGCTATGGCAGTAGTTGTCTTTGGAGGGATTGCCCTAGCATCATTTATCACGCTCTACTTAATACCAGCATTATATTTACTAATAGAAAAAGATAATTAATTCTTAGGTATTATATTCAAACCTTTCTGTTTTGAATAATATGTTGATAGATCTACTATATCTTGACTTGATAAACCTGCAGCAAAACCACTCATAATCGCATTTTTTCTCTCACCACTCTTATATGAATTAAGAGCATGTATAAGATAATTTTTATATTGGCCTGCTAGTCGGGGATACATCTTATTATCATTATTACCATCTGTTCCATGACAAGCCGAGCAAGTTACTGATTTTTCTTTACCTCTATCATAACTACTATCTGCCATAGCAATGTTACTCACTAAAAGTATGAAGCATATGATAACCAAGTTTCTCATTATTTAATTGACTCAAAGTAGTTAGCTATATCAATGATATCTTGATCAGATAATCCTGATGCATTAGCATGCATAGTTTGATGATTTCGATCACCATTTTGATAAGATTTAAGTGCCGATATAATGTAATCAGCATGTTGACCACCTAATTTAGGAACCTTATATGTAGGATAAGTATTATTGTATCCTTCTATTGCATGGCAGCCGACACAAGTCTCTGATTTTTCCTTACCAGTGTATTCGTCTGCATGAATATGTGATGTAGTGAGAATTAATAATATAAGGCTTTTAAGTATGGCTTTCATAAAATTTGTGGCATTATAGCATTAAATTTAAAAGAGATAAAAGAAGATTTTTTTTGTATAATATTTCAATAATCATAAATGATTTTAGTCAATAATTATGCCGATATATGAATATAAATGTGTGGATTGCGGAGAGACATTCGAAGTGATTCAAAAAATATCTGAAAATAAGCTTACTAATTGTAAGTGTGGTAACGATGGTAAAGTACAAAGACTAGTATCATCATCAGGTTTCAGACTTAAAGGCTCAGGCTGGTATGAGACTGATTTTAAAACTAAGAAACCAAGTACAAAAAAAACGGATACATAAAATGAATAGAACATACTGCGGTAGTGTTGATAATAAAGCTATCAATAACAATCTAGTAGTTAATGGCTGGGTCAACACACGAAGAGATCACGGCGGTGTAATTTTTATTGATTTGAGGGATCATACTGGTATTCTTCAAGTCGTTTTCAATCCTGATAATAAGAAAGTATTTGAGCAGGCCCAAAACCTTAGAACAGAATATGTTCTTGAAATAAAAGGGAGCATTAAAAAAAGACTCGATGGTACAGCCAACAAAGAAATGCTAACTGGTGAAGTTGAATTAATAGCTGATGAATTAGTGATACTTAATACTTCAAAAACTCCTCCATTTAAAATAAATGATGAAAAAACTAATGAGGACCTTAGGTTACAATATAGATATATCGATCTTCGTGGATCTAAAATGCAAGATAATCTTAGATTTAGATCTAAACTTTATAACATAATTCGTAATCATCTTAGTGAAAATGAATTTAATGAGATAGAAACTCCTATATTAACAAAACCTACGCCAGAGGGTGCTAGGGATTACATAGTACCGAGTCGTGTACATAAATCCAACTTTTTTGCACTACCACAATCACCACAATTATTTAAACAGATGTTAATGATCTCAGGGCTTGATAAATATTTTCAAATTGCAAAATGTTTTCGTGATGAAGATTTAAGGGCAGATAGACAACCAGAGTTTACTCAATTGGATATCGAATGTTCTTTCTACAATGAGGAGCAAGTTATGGAATTATCTGAATCTCTCATGAATAAAATATTTTCATCACTTATTGAACAGAATATAAAATTAGATTACCCAAGGATGACTTACAAAGAATCTATGAATAAATATGGATGTGATAAACCAGATTTAAGAAATCCTCTCATATTAAATGATATAACAGCTATATTTACAAATACGGAATTTAAAGTCTTTAAAGACTGTAGCAATGATTCTAAAAAGAGAATAGTAGCACTTAATATTCCTGGCGGAAGTCAAATGAGCAGGAAAAATATAGATGAATATACAGAATTAGTAAAAACTTTTGGAGCAAAAGGTCTAGCATATTTTAAGATAGATAATATTGATGATATTGAATCTGGAGTGAACTCACCTATAAAAAAATTCCTTAGCATAAATGAAATACAAAATATTTTACAGATAGTTAAACCTAAGTCTGGTGATCTAATATTCTTCTCAGCAGATACACTTGATATCGTTAATAGCTCTATGTCTACGCTTATATCAAGAATTGGTAAAGATCTTGATTTAGTCTCTAATGATTTTAAATTCCTGTGGATAATTGATTATCCAATGTTTGAATATGAAAAAAACAGCAATCAACTAACATCACTTCATCACCCTTTTACATCACCATCTGATGATGAGGCATCAAATTTTAGTGATAAGACACTATCAAGAGCATATGACCTTACTCTTAATGGGAATGAGATAGGTGGAGGTTCTGTACGTATACATAAAAAATCTCTTCAAATGGATGTTTTCAAAGCACTTAATCTTACAAACGAAGATATTGATAACAAATTTGGTTTTTTTCTAGAGGCACTTGAATATGGTTGCCCGCCTCATGCAGGCATAGCTTTTGGCTTAGATAGGATTGTAATGATTTTGAAAAATCTTACCTCAATAAGGGATACTATTGCATTTCCTAAAACACAATCATCTGCTTGTCTTTTGACTGATGCTCCTACAGAGATTGATTCTGATCAGTTGAGAGAATTAAGCATTAAAATAAATAAACCTAAATAATGGATAGTCATTACAACGAAAAGTTAAATCTAGTTAAAGATTTTTTGAAAAAAAATAATGCTAAGCTTATAGCCCATTACTATGTTGATGCAGAATTACAAAAACTCGCTGAAGATACAGGAGGGTGTGTTGCGGACTCTCTGCAGATGGCAAAATTTGGTTCACAGCAGGAAGAAGCCAACCTTATAATTGCAGGTGTTAAATTTATGGGAGAAACTGCAAAAATACTCAATCCAGAAAAAAATATATATGTTCTTGATAAAGAAGCAACATGTTCGTTAGATGAAAGTTGTAAGGTTGATGAGTTTAGAGAATTTTGTAGTGATTATCCTGATAGAGAAGTTGTTGTGTATGCAAACACAAGTGCGGAAGTAAAATCTATTTCAGATTGGGTTGTAACATCAAGTATTGCAATTCCTCTCGTAGAAAACTTAGCTAGAAAAGGAAAAAAAATTATTTGGGCGCCAGATAAATACCTTGGTGCATATATAGAAGATCAAACTGGTATAGATATGAAGATTTGGGATGGCTCATGTATAGTTCATGAAGAATATAAAACTATAGAGTTGAAAAAGCTCAAAAAGCAACTTAAAGATTGCGAAGTCTTGGTGCATCCTGAGTCGCCTAGAAGTGTTATTCAACTTGCTGATGTTGTAGGCTCTACAACAAAATTAATTAATGCATCAAAGAATAGTAAATCAAAAAATATCATTGTTGCAACAGAAAAAGGTATCTTTTATCAAATGCAAAAACTATCACCCGATAAGAACTTTTATGAAGCACCAACTGAAGGCGAAGGGGCAACATGTAAAAGCTGTGGAAGATGTCCTTGGATGAATTTAAACACATCCCAAAAATTAATTGATATATTTAGAAGTGATAATGAAATACTATTAAGTAATTCAATAATTCAATCTGCAAAAAAATCTATAAACAGAATGATTGAATTTGAAGATAAATATTATCAAGAAAAAAAGAAGGTTTCATAATGGCAGGACATAGTAAATGGGCAAATATACAACATAGAAAAAAAGCCCAAGACAATAAACGCGGTAAAGTATTTACAAAGATTATTAGAGAAATTACAGTTGCTGTCAAACTAGCAGGACCAGATATATCTAGTAATTCTAGACTACGGTTAGCTATGTCTAAAGCTAATAAAAATAGTGTTCCTAAAGATACGATAGAGAGAGCAATAAAAAAAGGTTCAGGACAAAGTAGTGATTCATTCGAGGAAATTACATATGAAGGATATGGCCCTAAAGGTATCGCAGTTATTATTGAATGTCTTACTGATAACAAAAATAGGACTGTCTCAGAGGTAAGGCATGCTTTGACAAAATATAATGGAAGTCTTGGAACCAAGGGCTCAGTAGCACATCTTTTTAAGAAAATAGGTATTCTTACACTACTAGATACTTCAGAGGATGATTTGATTAACTATATTGATGAAATAGAAATACTTGACTATGAACAAATTGATAATAACTGTGTTGTTAATACAGAGCCTGCTAATTTATTTAAAGTAAAATCCTTCTTCGAAGAGAAATCACTTCAAACAAAAGATGAAGAAATAATTTTAGAGCCTACGACAATGTGTGATATTGATGAAACCGACATAGAGCAAGTAGAACTATTTACTGAAAACCTCGAGGAATTAGATGATGTTCAAAATATTTATACAAACATCAATATTCTATAATTAATATGTCAGTCATATTAGGTATTGATCCAGGAACCAATATTACAGGCTATGGAATTATTAATTCAGAGAATAATAATTTATCTTATATTCACCATGAAATAATAAAAACTGGACTCAAAAATCTTTATACAACTAAGTTGTCCTTAATACATAAAAATACACAACGTTTAATTGAAATATATAAACCAGATGAGATTGCATTGGAGTCAGTTTTTTTTAGCGTGAATGCAGGAACAGCAATTAAACTTGGTCAAGCTAGAGGTGCTGCCTTATCTGCGTGTTGCGGTGATGACAGATCTATTTATGAATATAGTCCAAGAAGAGTCAAAATGATAATAACTGGTAATGGTGCAGCAGATAAAGACGAACTCCAGAAATTTGTTAAGAGAAAACTGCGTATACGAAGAAAACTAGAAATTGACGCATCAGATGCTCTAGGCGTAGCACTGTGCCATGGAATTACTAGTATTGATTCCCCTGAAGAAATTAAAGCTATATAGTATCTAGAATGAAGAGCTTAATAATCAATGAAATATTTTATTCTATACAAGGTGAAACATCTAGATCTGGTTTACCAACATATTTCATAAGATTAACAGGATGTCCATTAAGATGTACTTACTGTGATACAGGATATGCATTTAATGCTGGATCTAAAATGTCATTTGAAGAAATCTTATCTAAGCTTAATAGAAATACTACAAAGTATATTACAATCACGGGCGGTGAACCGCTCTCTCAAAAAAATGTTCAAAGCCTTATGAAAGAACTATGTGATTTAAATTATTCTGTATCATTAGAGACTAGCAACGCCATTACTATCGAGGATGTAGACTCAAGGGTTTCAATTATTTTAGATATTAAAACTCCTGGATCACAGGAATCAGATAAAAATTTAATTTCCAATTATTCTAAACTTAAGAAATCTGATGAACTAAAATTTGTTATTTGTAATCAAAAAGATTTTGAATGGGCCATCGATTATATAAAAAATCATAATCTTTCTTCAATCTGTCCTATTGTATTTTCACCTTCATATAATCAAATGCCATTATCTGAGCTTGCAGACTTAATACTCAAAAACTCCCTTAATGTTAGATTGCAGACACAACTTCACAAAACAATATGGGGCGAAGTTAATGGAAAATAAAAAAGCCTTAGTGCTTTTCTCTGGCGGTCTTGATTCAACAACCGTTTTGCACCACGCAATTTCAAAAGGATATACTTGCATACCTCTAACCATTGACTATAGTCAACGCCATAGCTATGAAATAGAATCGAGTCAGAAATATCTTAAAATAATAAATTTAAAAGGACATATTTTTAAAATAGATCTTACTCAAATTGGTGGCTCTGCACTCACAGACAAAGAAATAAATGTTCCAACAGAAATGAATCCTGGAATCCCTGTTACATATGTACCAGCAAGGAATACAATTTTTTTATCTATTGCAGCTGCATATGCTGAAAAAATGTCTATTGATCAAATTTTCATTGGCGTTAATCAAATTGACTATTCTGGATATCCTGATTGTCGCCCAGACTTTATTGATTCATTTAAAAAGACTATTAACTTGGGCACTAAAACTGGAGTTGATGGAAAACAACTTGAAATTAATACACCTTTAATAAACATGTCTAAAAAGGACATAATAAAATATGGACACAATATGGGCATTGACTACTCACAAACTGTATCATGTTATCAATTGGACAGAGAGGGAAATGCTTGTGGACATTGTGATGCTTGTAAGCTGAGGAAAGAAGGATTTTTACTAGCAGGACTAGAAGATCCTACTAGATATAAAAATTGAAAAATTATAAAAAATATATAAACTGTGTCTTTGTAGTACTATGGATATAACAACCACACTTTTAATCTATACATCGATATTAGGCTTTATTCTTGGATACGTTGTGAATAAAACTAATTTCTGTACCATGGGTGCAGTATCAGACTTAGTAAACATAGGAGACTCATCAAGACTCAAAGCTTGGTTGTTGGCCATAACAACTGCAATTGTGGGTGTTACTTCACTCGAATACTTAGGCATAGTTGATGTAAGTGAATCTAGAATACCTTATAGAAATTCTGTCCTTTTCTGGCCGCGGTATATAATTGGGGGCATAATGTTTGGCATAGGCATGACTCTTGCCAGTGGGTGTGGAAATAAAATACTAATTAGAATTGGAGGGGGCAACCTTAAATCTATCTTTGTATTACTTATTGCAGGATTAATGGCATTGTTGATGACCAGGACCGATTTTTATGGATTAATTTTTCATAGTTGGATGAGTCCAATAAGCCCAGATTTAGCGAAGCTTGGCATACCAGACCAGTCTGTTCAAACAATTTTTTCTTCATTAACTAATATAGATGCTGGAAACATATTAATAACAATATTTATACCATTATTAATTTGTGTTTTTTTATTGAAATATATTTTTTCTTCATACACAAGCTTGTCATCAGATAATATATTATCAGGTGTCGTTGTAGGCTTGGTAGTTACTTTTGCATGGCTCATATCAGGCGGTGAACTCGGGCAAGCATGGATTGAAAATAATGACTTTTTAGACACTCCTTACCCATCAGTAGGAGTTCAATCATTCACCTTTATAAATCCAATGGGAGAGGTATTAATATATACCTCTAGCGTCTTCGATAATTTTTATCTCACCTTTGGTGTAACAGCATTAATTTCAACTATAGTAGGCTCTTTCGTTTATTCATTAATCAGTAATAATCTTAGAATAGAATGGTTTGCCAATAAACATGACTTCTTTAGACATTTTATTGGAGCAGTTCTCATCGGAATCGGAGGTGTATTATCCCTTGGTTGCACGATAGGACAAGGTGTATCCGGAGTTTCAACTCTTGCTATAGGATCAATTATAACATTACTCTCAATAATATTTGGAGCTTCATTAATGATGAAAATCGAGTATTATAAAGCAGTATATGAGGAAAGCAGTTTCATAGAACTTCTTAAAAATGCTTTAATAGATTTAAAAGTATTACCAGGAAAACTAAGAACTCTTGAGAAGATTTAATAAATTTGGGGCGTTAGCTCAGTTGGTAGAGCAGTGGCCTTTTAAGCCATTTGTCACAGGTTCGAATCCTGTACGCCCTAAATTAGCTATCCATTTTTTCACCTTAACTCTTTTTTGTATTATTACTAGCCTATCCTTTGCTGCTGGAAAACAAGTTACGATATCAAGTAAAAACAATATTAAGCTTACTGGGGAACTTTCAAGCTCGAATCAAAATACCTCTGCTTTTATAATAGTACATGGAACGAGAGCTCATAAAGGAATGGAGATAATTCAAACTCTTTCTTCTAGATTATTTGAAGAAGGTCATGATATTTTATCGATAAACCTAAGCTATGGGTTTAGTAATAGACATGATGATTTTTTAGCTTGTGATATTA
>ERZ802824.1478-NODE-1478-length-12445-cov-29.7556_pt1 | contig 12445 bp, 13 predicted proteins | sample MGYA00345650_ERZ802824 | MGnify/ENA primary metagenome ERZ802824 (study PRJEB30503, sample SAMEA104212361) | marine metagenome | biome: Westerlies Biome; feature: [SRF] surface water layer (ENVO:00010504) within the epipelagic zone...; material: water... | reverse complement strand
CCTGGTTTTTGAAAAATTCCCCAGTCTTTTTCTCCAGCAATAAAACATGAAGGTATTTCAATTTTTTTATTTGAAAAAACTTTTAAGTCACTGTTTTGATTAGATGAAGTCATACATCTATACCAATTAAGAGCAGGCTGGAAAGAGTTTTTGTAAAAGCTATTTGAATAAACTTCCAACTCTTTATCATTTAACCAATTTTCGTAAGTGTTACGTTTTGGAAATTGAGACATAACTGCTTCAACCATTGTTTGATCTAATTTCATAATGTAATATTCAGGCATTTTAGCTAGATTCTGAGCTGTCCAGGAGCCTAACTCATATGGATTATTTTCTTTCCAGTCAGCGCTTTTCATATGATAGTAAGCTCTGAGGAACTTATGTAGTCCTTTTTTATCCAAATGCATGTCATTATTTGCCCCAGGGGTGGAGTAATACCATTGATAGTGTTTTCTTGGAGGATTTAAATTTTCTAAATTTTTATGGATTGGATCTTCATATGATAAATTACTTTCTACATTTGGTGCGCCAGTAAATGGTGCACTCATCATTACTACTGATTTAAATATGTCAGGTCTTATCAAGGCTGATATTCCTGCAACTGACGAACCTGCATCATGTCCCACTAATAAATCAATTTTATTGATTTTTAGTGCACTTAATAAACTAAGTATATCTGTAGTAAGGTTTAATAATCGGTACTCCGATATGTCTACATTATATTTTTTAACACCACCGGATGTGAGGCCATACCCTCTCATATCTGGAGCTATAACCCTAAAGCCTTCATTGGCCAAAATTGGCATTATTTTTCGCCAACTGAAACTTAATTCAGGAAAGCCATGAAGTAAAAGAACAGTGGGCTGATTGTCAATTTTATCATTGTTCTTTGAAGCCTCTAAATAATGAACATTAAGACCCGTAGAAATATCTACTTTACCAGATTTTATTATAGGATCCATTAATTCAATCATTTTATAATATCTAAATTAGTTACATTTATATTTGTTAACAGTTGTCATATTTATCTGAATTCCTAAACCGGGATTTGAAGAAACATTAACCATGCCATTATCTAATTCAAGTGGATTTTGAAGCAACTCTCTTCTGAATGGATGACTTGACTGGTCATATTCTAGTATTGGAGATCGAGCATAAATTGAATGATGTGTAGTTGGTATAGAAGCAATAACTTGAATAGACGCAGCTTGTGCAACTGCAGAGCCCCATACATGTGGGTTTACTTCTACGCCAAAACTTTGAGCTAAATTGATAATATGTCTTGCCCCAGATATGCCTCCACATGACCCAATATCTGGTTGAGCAATATCGATTGCTCCACTTTCAAAAATAGATCTAAACCCGTATAAAGTATGCTCATTTTCACCACCTGCGATTGGTATATTTAGTTTCGATCTTAACTCTATATAACCTTTTATATCTTCGGGCGTTACAGGTTCTTCGTACCAACGTAAATTATAATCTTTAAGGGCTTGTCCTAAAAGTAATGCTTCTGATCTTCCATAAGCATGATTGGTATCAATCATTAATGTAACATTTTTATTTTCCAATACATCATATATAGCTTCCATACATTTAATGTCGTCTTGCAGACCAAATCCCAGTTTAACTTTCATATGATCAAATTTATTTTCATAATGTGATAGTGCTTCTTCAGCTAGTCTTTTTGCTTCTCCTTGACCTTTAATTCTATAAAAACCTGTAGCATAAGGTTTTATTTTTGTTCTAAAAGCTCCACCTAATAATTGATAAATAGGTTGGTTATGATATTTTCCTAATATATCCCATAGTGCGATATCTATGGCACTAATACCTGATATTACAGATCCTTTTCTTCCAAAGTCTCTAGTAGCATTATACATTTTGTGCCAAAGAACCTCTATATCCAAAGGAGATTCTTCTACAAGTAATGGTTTTAAGGCAGTTTCAATAACTGCAGCTGAAATTTCTGGAGGTTCCAAGCCTTGACAAAAAGCTTCTCCCCAACCTGTAATCCCATCATTAGTTTTTATCTCTACAAGTGTTGCAGATCTTTTTTTAACCCAACCTTGTGAAAATGCAAAAGGGATATCCAAATCTGATTTGATTACATGAACAATTATATCTTTAATTTTTAAACTCATTAAATCCCCCATTTATCTAATTTAACAACGTAATAAATTTTAATTTAAATAAATTATTTATTTAATTTTAATTCTTCCTCTCAAAGTAAGTGGAAGTTGACAAAGCATAAATATTCCAATCAAAGGAGTTAATATAAAAACTTTTATGAAAACCCAGTCTTCAGTTTCTAAGTTTCTCCAAGCCATTTCATTTATAATTGTAAGAAATAAAAAAAATAATCCCCATCTTAAACTTAATTTATACCAAGTATCGTCATTAAGGAAAAACTGAGAACCAAAAAATTGTTTCATCATTGCCTTTTTATTTATAATTCCTATTAATAAAACAGAGCTAAAAAAGCCGTTAAATATAGTTGGTTGTATTTTTACAAATTGATCATCATCAAACATATAAGCAAATAGTGTAAAAAGAGCAGACATACAAATTGCAAAAATTTGAAACTTAGAAATTCTTTTCTCTAATACATAAAAGGTAGCCATTACAAATAAACTTAACAGTAATGAAATAAAGGCAGCTATAATTAGATTATAATACTGAGACCCAATAAAAAAACCAGATATGGGTACAATTTCAAAAAAAAATGCACTTAAACGCATAAAAAATTTTCCTTATTTATCTTTACCTAAAAGAGATTTTGTAAAATTAGGATCTTCACTATCTTCTCTAAGCCAGATGTTAAAAAACAAATTTAAAAAATCTATATCTTTAGTTTCTAAAACTTTTTCATCTTTAAAATAGAATATACCCTTATCCTTCAATTTCATGGCAATGAAATAATCATTTTTTTTAATAGGTCTAAAGGTTTTATTTAATAATTCTTTTAATTTAATTAATTCATTATCACTATATTTTCTTTGAATTTTAAGTTGTTTAACAGTCTCTTCAACAACACTTTTTTTGGTAAAATCTCTATTATATTTTAAAATTAGTGCAAATTTTTCTGAGGGGTATTGCTCCGTTTCAGAAATTAATTTTGCATCATATATGTCTAATAAAAGAAATTTATAAGTTGCTTGCCCAACCAATTTATAGCTAGAGAAAAACTTATCTAGAACATTTTCAGTAATTTTATTTTTAAATACTTTATCTTGAGTTTCAGATAAAGCTAGGTTTGTATGAAATAGTAAAATTAATAAAATTAGTAATCTCAAAGTTTTTTAATCCTACCATTTTTGAAGATTTAATGGGCCAATATTTTTTGCGGTATTTCCCCTTAGAAATACTAAGGTTACAGAACCAATATTAATACCAAACTTACTGACATAAGCTCTGTTAATGGCTAAATCTTCACTTTGTTTATAAATCCAATCATTAAAGTGAACTTTTATATCACTACCTTTAATGTTCAAGTAAATATCATATGACCAGTTTAGAGCATTACCAGAAATGGAACCAGAAGCTTTACCCTCAACGTCATCAGCTTGACCTTCATAAATTATTTTTTGATTATTATCTATCTTCTTTTCAATTTTCCATATGCGCTTCGCTTGCTCACCATCGTCATATAAAAAATCTTCATCTAAAGTAAGAATTTGATTGTCGATCTTTCCATTAATATTTACTCGAAATTGTCTCTTTAGATTACCAAATCTATCTTCAAATATTCCATATGCAATTGTCTCTCCTGCAAAAAATTCGAACAAATCAAGTTTCGGGGTGTTATTTTGAAATTCTTTCATGTCAGTCTGAGAGCATCCTGTAAATAATAATATAATAAAAAGGGTTAAATAAGAACTTAATTTACACATAATTTTATTAATAGATAACAATCCAAACTCCTAAATCTTTATATTAAATAAAGCTACTTATATTTAACTTTTAATTATTAACAAGTTTTTTGAAGAGACTTTTTTGCATTTAACTTAAATTCGTCTGCGAATAATTCATAAGATTGTATTCTTGCTTTTTCACTATGACACCAAGTCAAAATTGCAATTTCATCTATATCATTGTTTTTTGCTAAATTTGCAATTTTCTCTTTAGTGTTGCCAATTTCTCCAACAAGAGAATTTTGAAACATTAATTCGTAATGTTCTTGCCAATTATTTTCTTTGATTATATTTAAAGCATTGTCAGGATCAGTTATTGGACCAAGATGACCATAGTTTCTGCCAATTTTCCATGCTGCCCTGGAAGCAAACAGATACTTAGCTTCTTTTTCTGTTTTAGCAGTCAAAGCCCATAAGCAAACGTTAACGATTGGTTTATTAAAATTTTTGCTTGGGCGAAATTCTGATTTATAAAGATCAATAGCATTTTTCATTCCTTGTCCATCTGTTATGAAATGGGCAAAACAATATGGTATCCCAAGATATGCAGCAAGTTGTGCTCCATAATTTGAAGTTCCCAACATCCAAACTTCCGGATAGGTTTCAGACTCAGGTTGGGCGGTTAAATGTCTAAATGGATGACCTTCTAAAGGTTTTTCATTTGATACCCAAGCCATTAAATCTCTTACGTTACCTGGAAATTGTTCACTATCTTCTCGACTGTTTGGGTTTAAGGCTAGTGCAGTTCTTCCATCTGATCCAGGTGCTCTACCAAGTCCTAAGTCAATTCTACCAGGAGCAATCGCTTCTAAAACTCTAAACTGTTCAGCAACTTTAAAAGGTGCATAATGGGGTAACATAATACCTGCACTCCCAATTCGAATTGTTTTAGTTTTAGTTGCAATAGCAGCCATTAAGACTTCTGGTGCACTTCCTATTATGGTTGGATGATTATGATGTTCAGAGACCCAAAATCTTTTATAACCAAGTTTTTCTGCTTTGACAGCTAGATTAATACTATCTTGAATAGTATGATTTTGGGGCTTTCCTTCTACTGAAACAGATTGTTCTAAGATAGATACTTGCATTTAATTAACCTCAATATTCAATCATCATAATTTTATCTTATATATTCTGGCTGCATTTTCATAAAATAATTTATTTTTTTCTTCGTCCGACATATCCTTGGAAATTAATTTAAATGCATTCCATAAAGATCCATAACTGCAAGATCCTTTATCAACTGGAAAATTGCTCTCATACATACATTTATCAACTCCAAACATATTAATTGTTTCATAAATCCATGGCTTCCAAACTTCTGACAAATCTTTTGAATGTGGTGGCATAGAGTTTAAATGGAATTTAGCACCATTTACAGCCATTCCTAAACCGCCTAGTTTTACATTTATATTCGGTAATCTAGACAACCTCATCATTGCTGATCTCCATTCCCTATGAGTTAGGGCTTGTTTATCTTCATATTCTCCTAAGTGAATAGGTCCACCAATGTGATTTAAAATAATATTTAAATCTGGAAGTGCTCTAGCTATTTTTTCCATTTCATGAAGTTGGGTATGATAGATCCAAAAGTCTAATGACAAACCTGCTTTTTGAAGGCATCTTGCTCCTTCAATAAAATTAGGATGCAGCATGAGATTGAGGTCTGACTTTACTGCACCTGATGTTATTCTTGGATCTGCATGAGAAGCTAAAAGCATTCTTATGCCTTTAAGTCTTCCTTCGCTAATACCTAATGCTTTTTCAATTACAGGCTCGAGCTTTTTACCAAAGGTAAGGTCTAGTGAACCAATAATTGATGAGTTTACTTTAACTTCATTGTCGATAATAAGATCGCTTCTTTTAGCTTCCTTAGTTGCAAATTCTATCTCAGCTAGAGGGCTGAATTCAGCAGGTCCATCTTTTGAGTATATTACTGTGTTTGATGAACTCATTATGTATACTGTTGCTTTGATATTATGTCCTGATAATTTGATATCTTCTAATAATTCTTCTACATAATATCTACCAAATCCTACATCCCAAAGATGGTGATGTGGGTCAATAATAGGCATTTCAGGTGCTATTGGTTCTTCAACTATTTGACTTAACCAGTCATTTTTCACTTCTAAATGAGGAGATGTTATTTTTTTCATTAAAATTACTTTGTAATAATTGAAATAAATTTGTTTTTATTTATCATTTAAAATTATTGCCGTTAAATTTTTTAAGTGCAAATAATTTCTTTTAAGTTTCTTTATTTTTAGGGGATCGTTTTACAATATGAATATACATTTTAATAAAAAGAAAGATTTCCAATTTATTGAAGTTTATCCTACTGCTGGAGCGTTGGGCGCTCAAATAGAAAATGTAAACCTTTCAGAAGATTTGTCGGAAGAAGTTGTTAAAGAGATTTATGAAGCTTTATTAACTTATCAAGTTATATTTTTTAGAAATCAAGAATTTGATCCAAAATCTCAAAAAGCTTTTGCAAAAAAAATTGGGAAGCCAATTGTCTACCCATTTGTAAAAAGTTTAGAAGATTTTCCTGAAATTACTCCAATATTAAAAAAAGAGACCGATGTTAATAATTTTGGAGGAATTTGGCATAGTGATACTACGTATCAAGAGGAACCTCCAATGGGTACTATGTTATATGGCATTGAAGTACCTCAATTTGGCGGGGACACTGAGTGGTCTAATCAGTACCTTGCTTATGAAAGTTTATCAGATGGAATGAAAAAGTTTTTAGATACTTTAGAAGCTGTAAATATCTCTGGAAAGGCCAGAGTTGCTAAAACCAGATCTGATATTATGAAACATGCCTCAGTCGGCTTGAAAGGCGACGAGTTAAAAGCAATTCATCCTGTAGTTAGGACTCACCCAGAAACTAAAAAGAAATCATTATATGTAAATGAAGCCCATACTACTAATTTTATTGGTATGACTGAAGAAGAAAGTACACCTATTCTAGAATTTTTGTTCAAACATCAAATTAAGTCTGAGTTTACATGTCGATTTCAATGGAAACCTGGTTCTGTAGCAATATGGGATAATAGATGCACAATGCACAACCCAATTAATGATTATCATGGCCAAAAAAGATTAATGCATAGAATTACATTTGCAGGTGATAAACCAATGTAATTTATCTAATGGAGAAAAGAATGTCACAGAAAAATTATTTTAATAACGTTAATGACGAAAATACTGGAATAAAAAGAATATTGGGTGAGGGTATTTCAACTAGGATATTTTGTGGAGATCAAGCAATGCTGTCAATTGTAACAATTGAACCCAATGCAAAAGGAAAAATACACTCTCATTCTCAAGAACAATGGGGGTTTTTGATAGAGGGATCGGGTGTGAGAATTCAAGGAAATGAAGAGATTGAAATTAATAAAGGTGATTTTTGGCAAACACCTGGTGGCGTTGATCATGGAATTATTGGAGGACCTGAAGGAGCTAAAGTATTGGATGTTTTTAGTCCTCCAAGAGATGAATACAAAGTTGAAGGTTCAGGATTTGGTAATTAGTTAAAAAGAGTAAAAGATGATTAAAGTTGATTATTTTATGAGCCATGGAAGTCCTTGGACTTTTCTTGGTCACAATCGGATTAATAACATAGTAAAACAATTTAATGTCCAACTAAATATGTATCCTGTTAACTATGGAGAAATTTTCCCTGTTAGCGGCGGGCTTCCTGTTTTCAAACGACCTTTACAAAGACAAAAAATACGTTTGCAAGAATTAAAAAGATGGGCAGAATTTCTTAAGATAAACCTCACTCCTGAGCCTAAATTTTTTCCATCAAAATCTTTGTTGCCTTCTTTATTGATAATTGCTGCTAAAATAATGAAAACTAATAAAGATTTTGAATTAGCAAGTAACATAATGAATGCATTATGGGTTGAAGAGCTACATGTTGATGATGAGAACACTCTAAAAAATATTATGGACAAATTAGAATTAGACTCAGAAGTCCTTTTATCTTTTGCTAAAAGTCAAGAATGTGAGAATATTTTCAAAGAATATACTAAGATTGCAATTGAAAAGAATGTTTTTGGAGCTCCAACTTATATAATTGAGGATCAGGTTTACTGGGGACAAGATAGATTGGATTTCATTGAGAGGCATTTGTTAAAGTTAACTAAATCTTAATAAATGTTGTCTTTATCTATATATTTAAGTAAAACAAACATATTTTAACCAAGGAAAAATCATGGACACAAGTCTTAATACTAACGACAAAAATATTGTTGATTTAAAAAACACAAAAGCTTCTAAACCTAAATTTAATTGGGAAGATCCTTTGTTGTTGGATACCTTAATTTCTGAAGAAGAGCATCTAATAAAATCAACTGCTCATGATTATGCTAAATCAAAACTGTTACCAAGAGTAGAAGAAGCTTTTTTAGATGAGGTAACAGATAAAGAGATTTTTAGAGAAATGGGAGAACTTGGCCTTTTAGGAATTACTATTCCTGAAAAGTATGGCTGTGCAGGAGCTTCATATGTCTCCTACGGACTTGTAGCAAGAGAAGTCGAGAGAATAGATTCAGGATATAGATCTATGATGTCAGTTCAGTCATCATTAGTTATGCATCCAATTTACTCATATGGAAGTGAAGAGCAGAGACAAAAATATTTGCCTGGATTGGCTTCGGGTAAATTAATTGGTTGTTTCGGTTTGACTGAACCTGACGCAGGCTCTGATCCAAGCTCTATGAAAACAACTGCAACTAAAGTTCAAGGTGGATATTCTTTATCTGGTTCCAAAATGTGGATATCTAATTCTCCAATAGCAGATGTTTTTGTGGTTTGGGCTAAATCAAAGGAACATGGAGATGCTATAAAAGGATTTATTCTTGAAAAGGAAATGAATGGATTAACAGCCCCTAAAATAAAAGGGAAATTATCATTGCGTGCTTCAATAACTGGTGAAATTGTGATGGATAACGTTTTTGTTCCTGATGAAAATATATTACCTAATGTTACTGGATTAAAAGGACCTTTTGGTTGTTTGAACAGAGCCAGATACGGAATAGCTTGGGGAGTAATGGGAGCAGCAGAAGATTGTTGGTTTAGAGCGCGTCAATATACATTAGATAGAAAACAATTTGGAAAGCCACTTGCTGCAACTCAATTAATTCAAAAAAAATTAGCTGATATGCAAACTGAAATCACTTTAGGTTTAAGCGCTGCTTTGCAAGTTGGTAGAATGTTTGATCAAGGTAATTTAGCTCCAGAGTCTATATCTCTTATTAAGAGAAACAACTGTGGTAAAGCACTGGATATTGCAAGAATGTCTAGAGATATGCACGGTGGTAATGGAATTCATGCTGAGTATCAAGTTATGAGGCATTTAATGAACCTTGAGACTGTAAATACATACGAGGGAACTCATGATGTTCACGCTCTAATTCTTGGTAGGGCACAAACTGGTATTCAAGCATTTTTTTAAGAACATACTCTAATAAAAAAAAGATTTATAATGCTTAATAGTATTTTCATTATTCTATTGTTTCAGTTAATGGGAGAGTTTATTCAAAAGTTTTTTGAATTTAGTATTCCTGGCCCTGTTATTGGATTAATATTTCTTTTAAGTGTTTTGCTAATAATTAAAAAAATTAATAAAAAACATGAAGCCTTTGATACTAACCTTGTCATTTCAGCAGAAAATTTATTAAGTTACCTTCCCCTGTTATTCATTCCAGTTGGTGTAGGCGTTGTTATGCATTTATCTCTCCTAGAAGAAAATTTAGTTTCTGTACTTTTAGTAATAGTTTTTGGAACGTTATTAACACTTGCATTAACTGGTTATGTTATGGAAAAGCTTCTTAAAGATAATAATCTAAATGATTGATCAACAAAAATTATATTATATATGGATATATCTTCAAGCTGAACCTTTGTTCTGGTTAACATTGACAATTGGTTCTTACTTAATTGCTGATTTTATTTATAGAAAATCAAATCTATTTCCACTTTTAAATCCCGTAGCTTTAAGTGTTTTATTAGTAAGTTTAATTCTAATTTCATTTAATATTCAGTATGAACGTTATTTTGATGGAGCTAAATTTATTCATTTTCTACTAGGTCCTGCGACAGTTGCTCTTGCGATTCCGATTTATAGAAAATGGGATTTAATTGTATCAAATAGCAAAGCTATATTAATTTCTCTAACTCTAGGATCATTTTTTGCAATTTTTATTACTTACGTTTTATCATTACAATTCAAATTACAAGAAGAGTTGATTTTTAGCTTGTTACCAAGAAGTGTAACAGCTCCAATTGCAATGGGAATATCTGAAATAATTGGTGGCATACCATCTTTGACAGCTATTATTACTCTAATTACCGGTGTAGTTGGTGCGTCATTGGGAGTTTTTGTTTTTGATTTAATGAAATTAAAAAAAATGGAGGCAAGAGGATTTAGTTTGGGACTTGCAAGTCACGGAATTGGGACAGCAAGGGCAATGAGTAGAGATAAAAATGCTGGTGTTTTTGCGGCGGTAGGCATGGGTTTAAGTGGGTTAATAACGTCAATAATAGTTCCATTATTCTTAAAAATAATATTTTAATATTAACAGTTAACTGTAATTAAATTCTTTTTTAATATTTTCAATATCAACTGTCTTTAAAACTTGGAATGAAGAATTTTCGAATTTCATATTTATTCTAATTTTTGCATAAGAAATATTTTTATGTTCAAAATACTCAATAATTTTAGCTTTTGATCCAGTTTTTAAGCAGATTAATTCATCTTTACTTTTTTTATTAGTTTTCATTTATCTTTTACTTTTATATTTGATTTAAAAGCGTATCATGATGGAATTAATTGTTTAATAATTTTGAATCACGAAACGTGAAAACTGATATTTTTTTAAATGGAATTTTATGTCTCAAGTTAAAAGAAAACTAGCTACTATTTTAGCTACTGACTGTGTAAGTTTCAGTAAACATATGGAAGAGCAAGAAGAAAAAACTCTTGATAGTTTAAAAGCATGTCGTGATATTATAGATCCATTAATTGCAAAATATTCAGGAAGGATATTCCATACTGCAGGTGACTCTGTCATAGCTGAATTTGATAGTCCTGTTGGAAGCGCTAACGCAGCGATTGAATTTCAAAACGCTATAAAAGATAGAAATAAAAATGAAGAAGTTAATCCAAAGCTATCTTGGCGAGTTGGGATACATTTGGATGATATTATTATTGAAGGCGATAATATTTATGGTAATGGGGTAAATATCGCGGCTCGACTTGAAAGTCAGTCGCCAGTTGGCGAAATTTTAATATCTGATGTAGTTAACCAACAAATTAATAAAAAAATTGAACAAAAGATACATTCATTAGGAAAAATTGAATTGAAAAATATTTCTAGTGACTTTGAAGTTTTTTCTATTTTAGGTGATGGTAAAAATAAAATATCTAAAAAAACAAGCCCATCTGTTAATAAAAAACCTAAGTTCGCAATTTTACCATTCATAAATACCAGTAAAGATGAAGATAGTGGTTTCTTAGTTGATGGAATAGTTGAAGATCTAATCACTGAATTTTCAATGATGCGAGAATTTGAAATACTGTCTAGACAAACAAGTGTTAATTTTAAAGATGAAAATCAGGATATTAAAGAATTTTCAAAAAAATTTGATTTAGATTTTTTAGTTACTGGAGGTATTAGAGCATCCGGTAAAAGAGTAAGAATAAACATTGAATTAAGTGATGCTAATGATGAAAGCATTATTTGGAGCAACAAATATGACAGAGTTCTTGAAGATATTTTTGATTTACAAGATGAAATAGTCAGAAAAATATCAATTGCTTTACTTGGTGAGATTGAGATTAGTTCATTACAGCGGTCTAAAAGAAAACCTACTCAAAATATAAGTTCATACGAGTATTTACTTAGGGGTAAAGAAAACCATCATAAATTTACCAAAGAAGCAAATCAAGAAGCATTAGAAAACTTCGACAAAGCCATTGAGGCTGATGCAGGTAATGCCCAGGCTTATGCATGGAAAGTTTGTACGTTAGGTCAAGCTATGTTTAGAGGATTTTCTGACCGTAAAATGGAAGAGATGTTTACTGAAGCAAAACAGAATATTGATAAAGCTCTAGAGTTAAACGAAAATGATTTTGAATGCCATAGAATGCTATCAGCCGTTTACTTAAGTAATCATGACTATTTATTAGCTGAAGATCATGGAAGAAAAGCTTTTAACATGGTTCCCAATGATCCTAGAGTACTTTCAGGATATGGTGAAGTTTTAGTAAGAGTAGGAAAAGTTGACAAGGGTTTGGAATTACTTAATAAAGCTTTTGAACTTGATCCTATTCCTCAAGGACAATCAACCTCAGATAACAGAATAAAGGATTTAATTCTTGGATACTTTTTGGCTGAGGATTATAATAAGGTAGTAGAGTTAAGCTTTGATATTAGGATTATGGACACTCGTAGTTTGTCTTTAATTCTTTTTTCGAGATCAAAATTAAATCAAAATATTAAAGCAAGCAACGAATATAA
>ERZ802824.1470-NODE-1470-length-12499-cov-21.3815_pt1 | contig 12499 bp, 10 predicted proteins | sample MGYA00345650_ERZ802824 | MGnify/ENA primary metagenome ERZ802824 (study PRJEB30503, sample SAMEA104212361) | marine metagenome | biome: Westerlies Biome; feature: [SRF] surface water layer (ENVO:00010504) within the epipelagic zone...; material: water... | reverse complement strand
CCACGTTAATGGGCTGCGCTCCGGGCTCATCGACGCGTTGAAAGAGTTTTGTGAATTCCGCGACCTGCTGCCTCGCGGGGTAAAAATCACTGGCGACGACATCTGGGATCAGTGCAGCTATGTGCTCAGCGTCAAGCTCCTGGACCCGCAGTTCGCGGGTCAAACCAAGGAGCGGCTGTCCTCTCGGCAGTCTGCGGTATTTGTGTCCGGTGTGGCCAAGGATGCCTTTAGCCTGTGGCTGAACGCACACGCCAGCGAAGGTGAAAAAATCGCCGAAATGGCCATCGGCAACGCTCAGCGTCGTCTGAACGCCGCGAAAAAAGTCGCGCGCAAGCGGGTGACCTCGGGTCCTGCGCTGCCGGGCAAGCTGGCGGACTGCTCCGGTCAAGATGCCTCTAGAGCCGAGCTATTTCTGGTGGAAGGCGACTCCGCTGGCGGCTCAGCCAAGCAGGCGCGAGACCGAGAATTTCAGGCGATCATGCCCCTGCGCGGAAAAATTCTGAACACCTGGGAGGTGGACGCCAGTCAGGTGCTGGCCTCCCAAGAAGTACACGACATCGCGCTGGCCATTGGTGTGGATCCCGCCAGCGCCGATCTTACTGGCCTGCGCTATGACAAGGTTTGTATTCTGGCCGACGCGGATTCCGACGGCCTGCATATCGCAACGCTATTGTGCGCGTTATTTGTCAAACACTTCCGCCCACTGGTCAGCGCCGGACATGTTTATGTTGCCATGCCGCCGCTGTATCGCATCGATGTGGGTAAGGAAGTTTTCTACGCCCTGGATGAATCGGAAAAAGACGCGGTACTGGCGCGCATGGCAGAAGAGAAGAAGCGCGCCACCCCCATCGTGCAGCGCTTCAAAGGCTTGGGCGAAATGAACCCAGCCCAGCTGCGCGAAACCACCATTCACCCAGACACTCGCCGCTTGGTGCAGCTCACCGTCGACAGTGGTCGCAAAACCGACGAAATGATGGACATGCTGTTGGCAAAGAAGCGCGCACCAGATCGCCGCCAGTGGCTAGAAAAGAAAGGCGATCAGGCGGTGATCGATTAGACGGGCTTTACCTGCCGCGAACTCGTTCCTTGCAGGCACGCACAATTTGACTCGACTAGAAAATAGGCACACTTCCTATGGATGATGAAATCCAACCCACCGGTGCAGACGGCGATTCACCAGAATCCATGTCGCTGGCGACCTATACCGAGCGAGCGTATTTGGACTACTCCATGTACGTCATCAACGACCGCGCGCTGCCGCATATTGCCGATGGGTTGAAGCCCGTGCAGCGCCGCATCATCTACGCCATGAGCGAGCTGGGCTTGAACAGTCAGGCCAAGTACGCCAAGTCAGCGCGCACGGTGGGCGATGTGCTGGGTAAGTTTCATCCCCACGGCGACAGCGCCTGCTACGAAGCCATGGTACTGATGGCCCAGCCGTTTTCGTTCCGCTACCCCATGGTCGACGGTCAGGGCAACTGGGGCGCGCCCGACGACCCCAAGTCTTTTGCCGCCATGCGCTATACCGAAGCGCGATTGTCGCGCTACGCCGATCTGCTGCTGAGCGAGGCCCGCCAAGGCACTGTCGATTACAGCCCGAACTTTGATGGCAGCGTTAAGGAACCAAAACTACTGCCTGCCCGAGCACCCTTCGTGCTGCTCAACGGCAGCACGGGAATCGCCGTGGGCATGGCGACGGATATTCCGCCGCACAACTTGAACGAAGTGATCAGCGCCTGTGTGCACTTGTTAGACAGCCCGAAGGCAACGGTGGCGGACCTGATGACCCACATCAAGGGGCCAGACTACCCAACCGAAGCCCAAGTCATTACGCCCGGTGCCGACATTCAAGCGCTTTATGAAACAGGCCGAGGCAGCATTAAGGCTCGCGCGGTGTTTCACCGTGAAGGCCCAGAAGTGGTGATTACTGCGCTGCCCCACCAAGTCTCGCCAGCCAAGGTGCTGGAGCAAGTCGCCCAGCAAATGAACGCGAAAAAGCTGCCCATGCTGGTGGATTTGCGCGATGAATCCGATCATGAAAACCCCACGCGCTTGGTCTTCGTGCCGCGATCCAATCGCATCGACTATGACCGCCTCATGAGTCACCTGTTCGCCACCACAGATTTAGAGCGCAGCTATCGGGTCAATCTGAACATCATCGGTCTCGACCAGCGCCCAGAAGTGAAAGGCTTGGTGGGCATACTCAAAGAGTGGTTGCGCTACCGCCTCGACGTCGTCACCCGCCGCCTGAATTTCCGGCTGGAAAAAATCAATGACCGCCTGCACATCCTCGATGGCCTGCTCATCGCCTATCTCAATCTGGATGAAGTGATACGCATCATTCGTGAGGAAGACGAGCCGCGACCGGCGCTGATGAAACGTTTCGGGCTCAGTGACACTCAGGCCAACGCGATCTTAGATTTGCGTCTGCGCAATCTCGCCAAGCTCGAAGAAATGAAGCTGCGCGGCGAAAAAGACGAGCTAGAGACCGAAAAAGCCGACCTTGAAAAAACCCTCGGTTCCAAGGCGCGCATGCAGACCTTGATCAAAAAGGAACTGCTGGCGGTTGCCGAAGAATACGGCGACGCGCGCCGCTCACCGCTGATCGAGGCTGAAGAAGCCCAAGCCTTCAGCGACGAAGACCTGCTCACCAACGACCCCATCACTGTGGTGCTGTCGGAAAAAGGCTGGGTGCGGGCCGCCAAGGGTCACGATGTGAAACCCCAAGAGCTGAACTATCGCACCGGCGATGAATTCGCTCAGGCCGCTCAGGGCCGCAGTAACGACGTGCTGGTATTTCTCGACTCCGATGGGCGCAGCTACAACGCGCTGGCGCACACATTGCCGTCAGCGCGAGGCCAAGGAGAGCCGTTGTCCGGGCGCTTCAAAGCGAAAAACGATGCGCGATTCGTCGGTGTAATCATGGGCAGTGGCGACAGCAAAGTGCTGCTCGCTTCCAACGCCGGCTATGGCTTCGTTGGCACCCTCAACGACATGGTCACCAAAAACAAAGCGGGCAGGGCTTGTTTGAGCGTGCCCTCCGGCGGCACCGCGCTACCGCCGGTAATGATTGAACCCGGCCTGCATGATGCTGACAGCGCAAGCGTCGCCGCGGTGACTAACCAAGGTCGGCTGCTGATTTTCGCGTTAAAAGATCTGCCAGAGCTGGCCAAGGGTAAGGGCAACAAGCTACTCAACGTACCGACAGCCGCGTTTAAGTCTGGTGAGGAAGAACTGGTTGGTGCCGTCGTCGTTGGCGTGAAAGACGAGCTGCTAGTACATGCCGGTCAAAGACACTTGCGCCTCAAGGCTAAAGACCTCGAAAGCTATGCGGGAGAACGCGCCCGTCGCGGACGCCGCCTACCAAGGGGCTTTCAGAAGGTGGATCGTTTGTCGGTGGAGTGAGAGCGCCGACCTCGGCGCCCTCCACGGTCGACCAGATCTAAGCCGGTCTGTGAATACCGCAGATCTTGTGACCATCGGGGTCCAGAAAGTAGCACAGGTACATTAAACCCATGTTGCCATTGCGGGCTCCGGGCGGATCCTCTGCGGTGGTACCGCCATTGGCAACCGCCACGTCGTGAAACTCCTGTAACTGCTCCGGTGAGCTGCACACGAAGCCAATGGTCGAGCCGTTGGCGACGCTGACGGGCTGGCCGTTGATAGGTTCGGAAACGCTAAAGGTCGCGCCATCGTGGCTATAGAACAAACGGGTATGTCCGGTGTCGTTCACATGCTCCATGGCAGGAGCGGCGCCCAGTACACCGAGCACGGCGTCGTAAAAGGCCTTGGTTTTTTGAATGTCGCTGGCGCCGATCATGATGTGATTCAGCATGGGGATTACTCCTCTTTGTGGTTGAGACCGGTCAGCAGACTAGACGCATAAGATGCGCAATACCACAGGCGCTGCGCCTATCAGCCAGAAACCTTAAGTGGCGAGATTAAAGCCCAACACCACTTGGGCCTGACCGGTAATCAGGGTTTTCTCCCGTTCTGGCAAGCGCTCGATGCTGTAGAACGTCTCTTGAGGCGCAAGGTCTTCCAAAATTGGGTGCGTGAATTCCTGTGCCCAGTCACATTGCTCTTGGGTGAGGTCTGCAAAAACCTCAGCCGTCATCAGCGCGGTCTCGGATTTTGCCAAGGATGCCAAGGTCAGATTTTGCTCAAGGTTCGTTACTGCTTCGATGGCGTCCACGGTCATCGCCGTGGTTTCCGCAGGGTCCTTAGGGCTGATGACAGTGCACAGGTGACAACGAAACTCGCCTTGGGTTTCGTATTCTCGCAGTAGGCGCTGCAGCAGTAGCGATGCATAAATCGCCTGCAACCCGTTGGTTTCTGCCTTGCTGATCAACAGCGCCAGCCCACGCTCCTGTATGGCGAATGCCAATCCGGGGTACAGCGCGCAAACTTCTTGGGCCATGGCCAGCGCATCGTCAATGGCCTGCCTTTGCTCGGCTGAGCGGAGACTGCGCTGGTTGTGCAGTTTTACCGTCAGCAGATAGGCGGGCTGCTCTTGGGCCCGCTCCGCGGGCACCGAGACGATGGGCAGCGAACGATTGCCTCGCGCGCTGAACTGAATCACCATCACCGTAACAGGCGGGGTCAGCAGCACGGTAATGAGCGACAGCAAGCCCAACATCCAGGGCAGTGGTGGTGCGAAAGCTTCTCGATTCAGCGTCACGTAAACGATGCCGCTCAATGTCTCGTCAATGGTCGCCTGCGCCACATAGCTGATGTTCGACGGTTGTATACCGCTCATCGCCATCATTTCATTGCTTGGGTCAAAGAATGCGATGCCGCCAATTTCTTCCAGTGCGGTGAGTCGGTTGGCGATCACGGTGAGGGTAATTTGTTCGGTGTTTAACAGTGCATCTGCGGTGGTATTGGCCAGCGTATTGGCCAGCGCGCTGCCGTAGCGATCCATCTCTTCTTGGCCGTCAGGCCGCTCAAACCAAATGATCAAAAGACTCGCCGCACATATAACGGTGGCAATCGCCGCCGCGGGCAGGGTCACCCTGCTGGCGCGAAACTTTGTGCGAAAACGCTGCAGGGGACTCATCGAGTTGGTGTGCCTCGCAGCGCGCGATGGGCGTGGTTGTAGCAACGCGCTATGCGCTTGGCCGCCTGTGCTGAGTGTTGTTGTGGCAGGGCAAAGAGGGTGTGCAAAAAGACCTCGTGTTGTGGTGTTGCAGCGCGCGGTAAAATACCACAAAGCGCAGGATGCAATCCTTCTCGCGATCATCTCAGACGGCTAAACTACTGCGCTAAGTTGTAACGCAAGGCTCATCCCTTGGCCGAACAAATCATGCTGGTGAGTATTTCCGGTCAGGACAAACCGGGGCTGATGTCTGCGCTGATGGCCATTTGCGTCGAGTTCGACGCGCAGATTTTGGATATGGGCCAAGCGGTGATTCACGACGAACTCGCCCTCGGTCTGCTGCTTTCCTGCGCGAACAGCGACGCCCTACGTCAGGCGATTACCGCCCGCTGCGCAGACGTTGGCTCCGCCCTGCGACTGGAGACCGTCGATGCCGACGACTACGGCACTTGGGCAAAATCGATTTTTGCCAGCCCGCTGATTTTAACCCTGCTCACCAATGGCTCTGCCGCAGAACCCCTGCAGGCGGTTAGCGCGCTCACCCACGCTTGGCAAATGAACATCGACACCGTGCGCCGTCTGACCAAGCCACGAGCACTGATGGATGTTAGCGGCGCCGGTGAGCGTTTTGGCGTAGAAATGCGCCTCAGTGGTGAACTGGCGAACAGCGTCGAGTTTCAGGCAGAGCTGCTCAAGCTTGCTGACCAAAACGATTTCGACGTGAGTTTGCAGCGAGATTCGGTGTTTCGGCGCAATCGACGCCTCGTCGCCTTCGATATGGACTCCACGCTCATCGCCGAAGAGGTGATGGACGAACTGGCCAAGCGTCACGGCGTGGGCGACAAAGTGGTGGCCATTACCGATGCCGCCATGGCCGGTCAGATAGATTTCAAAGAGAGCTTTCGCCAGCGCGCGGCGCTGCTTGAAGGCATGCCCCTACAGGTACTGCACGAAGTAGCCGAGTCGGTGGCGCTCAATACCGGCGCGCGGCGTCTCATCAAGGCGCTTAAACACTTTGGCTATACCGTCGCCGTGTTCTCCGGCGGCTTTCAGTACGTTGGCGAGTACCTGCAGCAGCAGCTTGGTATCGACTACGTCTTCGCCAATGAACTGGAAGAAGTTGATGGGGTAATGACCGGCAAGGTGATCGGCGACATCGTCGATGCCCAGCGCAAGGCCGAACTGCTGCGCCAGATTGCCGTTAAAGAGAACATCTCTCTGGCGCAAACCATCGCGGTAGGCGACGGCGCCAACGATCTGCCCATGCTGCAACAGGCAGGACTAGGGGTGGCGTATCACGCCAAGACCATTGTTCGCGAAAACGCCAAGCACGCCATCTCGAACTTTGGCCTCGACGCCATTTTGTATCTCATCGGCTTCAGTGATTTAGACATAGAGCAGGCGCTCACCCGGGACTAACGAACCCCCATTCACTACTGCCGCGTTAAAAAGTTCTCAATCACACCGCAGGCCTCAGCCATATGCTCGGCACCGTGTGCGCCGGTGTAGTAGTGGGTTGCCCCCTTCACCACATGCAGATGCTTACGCTCGTGAGTGACGGCGTCATACAGTCGCTGGGTATGACTTGGCGTGCAGGCATCGTCTGCCGAGTTGCCTACCACCAGTACCGGCACGCTGATTCTGCCGCCTGATGCGATGGCGTCGCAGCGCGCATCGTCATAGCTCCACTGGCTGAGCCAACTGCGCAAGGTGCAAAACCGCGCTAGCCCAACCGGGCCATCATTGACGATTTTCGGATCACCCAAGTAGCAGCTGCCGGGTTTGCGGTCGCTGGGCTCAATGCTTGGGTCGAGCCATCGCGGGTCGGCCATGGTGCCGTGCACGGTAAAGGCAAACTCACTCCAAGGGCTGTCGGATGCGCGGATGGCCTCTAGTTTTTCCCGCACCCACGCAGTAATGCGCCGGTTGCGTGCGATCTGCGCTTGGCCAAAATGTTCAAGAAAATCGGCAGAATAGGGCGGCTGGTTTGGGTTGGCAGCATCGTAAAGATTCAGCTGCACATCACGCTGCTGGGGCTGGCTCTCGTCGGTAATCGACGGGTCGAGCCATTCGGTAAAAATGCGGTGTCGGCTCACATGCGCCGCCAGCATCATGATCGAATTGGCCGCAGGCAGGCGCGCCGCATCTACCGTGTAAGAATCGCCCGCGGCGGTATCGTTAATGCCGTTGCCTGCTTCCGCCAACGCCTGATACCACATCATCAGCGAGCCGCCACCTGACCAACCTGCCAGCACAATGTTGCTGTAGCCGAGACGCTCCTTGGCATCGCAAATCGCCTCGCCCAAGTCGCAGGCGACTTTCTCCATCATCAGCGCGTAGTCGGCGCCGCGATAGCGGGAGTTGGCCCACAACACATGATGCCCCTGTTTCGCCAACTGCCGCACCAAGGGCAGGTACATACCGCCCCCCACCGGATGCATAAACACAATCAGCGTGTCGCTGGGTGTATCTGCGGGTCGAATCAAATGGCAGTCCAGCCCGACGATGGCACCGCCGCCACCGTACACATCGCTGTAGGTGGCGTTCTCTTGAAAGCCCACCGCGTAGGCAATGCGCTCGCAGCCTTTTGGTGTGCCTGGATTCATTGCCGTTGTCATCGCGCTCCCCTTATTCCCCTATGCCTTTGTTTCAGAGTCTGCCGCTAAACGCATCGCGTGAATACTCAGGCAGACAGCAGGGGTTGGGGGAAGGTCAGGTCGGCGCGCTTTGTCGTTCGCTATCGTCAGCCTTTGAAAGCGTTTGGAAGGCCAATGGTGTTTTGGATATCTCGCCGGGTTCTTCGCGCACCAAGCGCGGCAGCAGGTAGCCCGGCAAGCGCTCACGCATCGCCTCATAGATAGGCCGTGCTTGGGCATCCGACACCATAAAGTGCGCGGTACCGGTCACCGGATCGGGCATGTGCAGGTAGTAGGGCAGCGCGCCCTGTTCGAACAGCGTCTCGGATAACGCGCACAGCACATCAACATCATTGTTCACACCGCGCAGCAGCACGGTCTGGTTCAGCAGGTGCACACCCGCCCCGCGCAGGCACGCAAACGCGCGCGCCGTATCTGCGTCGAGCTCTTGCGCATGGTTGCAGTGCACGACCACGGTTACCGAACAGCGGCTTGCCGCCAAGGTCTCCAGCAGCGCCTGGGTAATGCGCTGAGGCAGCACAATGGGCAAACGGCTGTGCAGGCGAATACGCCTTACGTGGGCGATGGCGTTAATGTCATCTAGCAGCTCAGCCAGCTGAGCATCGCCGAGCAGCAGCGGATCGCCGCCCGATAGGATTACCTCGCTAATCGAAGCATCCGCGGCGATCACCGCCAGCGCTTCGCCATGGCCTGCCGGTTTGTGGTCTTGGTAAGGAAAGTGCCGACGAAAGCAGTAACGGCAGTTCACCGCGCAGCCCGGCGTGGTAATCATCAACACCCGGCCTTGGTATTTTTGTATAAGCGAAGGCGCGCGTTTAAACCCAAGCTGCGCGTCATCCTCACCCAAGGGGTCGGCGACAAAGCCTGCGCTGTGCTCGCGCTCCTGCAGCACCGGCAGCACCTGTCGCAGCAGCGGGTCGGTGGGGTCAGCAGGGCTCATACGCGCAGCGAATGGACCGGGCACCAACATGGCAAAGTCGGGCTGTTGGTCCAGCGCCAAGGCGTCGGCAGGCAAATCAAGGTGGCTGAGTAACTCCTGCGGCTGCCGAAACGCCCCGCGCAGCAGCTTTTGCCATTCGTCGGACTGCCACGGCGTTCTGTTCGGGGTTATCATGACGGCTTACCAACGGATGACTGCAAGACTATGGCTACCTATTCTACCAACGAATTTCGCTCGGGCATGAAAGTGATGCTGGACGGCGACCCCTGCAACATTCTTGAGAACGAGTTCGTAAAGCCGGGTAAAGGCCAAGCCTTCAACCGTGTGAAGATGCGCAACCTGAAAAACGGACGTGTGTGGGAGCGCACCTTCAAGTCAGGCGAAAGCATCGAAGCCGCCGACGTCATCGATCTAGACATGGAATACCTCTACACCGACGGCGAGTTTTGGCATTTCATGAAAACCGACGACAGCTATGAGCAAGTCGCCGCAGATCAGTCAGCCGTAGCCGATTCGGAAAATTGGTTGAAAGAACAAGAGGTGTATCAAGTAACCCTCTGGAACGATGACCCCATTGCGGTCACCCCACCGAATTTCGTCGAGCTAGAAGTCACCGACACAGACCCGGGCCTGAAAGGCGACACCGCCAACGGCGGCACCAAGCCAGCCACGCTGTCGACCGGCGCCACCATCAAGGGCGTGCCGTTGTTCATCAACATTGGCGATGTGCTGAAGGTCGACACCCGAACCGGCGAATACGTCTCCCGCGCCAAAACCTAACAACCCCAAACACCCATGAGTGACTGGCGGCCCTCGGCGAGCATCGAACACCTCAAACAGCGCGCCGAGCTACTGGCCCAGGCAAGAGCCTTTTTCGCCGAGCGCGACGTCATCGAAGTACAAACTCCGGTGCTTGCCAAGCACTCGGTCACAGAGCCTGATGTGCAAAGCATCGAAGTGCCGGGCTACGGCTACCTACAAACCTCGCCGGAATATCAAATGAAACGCCTGCTCGCCGCAGGCATGCCCAGTTGCTATCAGCTAGGCCCAGCCTTTCGCCACGGCGAGCAGGGTAGGCTGCACAACCCAGAATTCACCATGCTGGAGTGGTACCGCCTAGGTTTTGATCACAACCAGCTTATGTACGAAGTCGCAGACCTAGTAGACACACTGCTCGGCCCCAAACCCTATCAGCGGCTTACTTACGAAGATGTTGTAGGCAAAAGCGAAGGCCGCACGAGGGATGCACTTGACCTCGCATTCGCCGAAGCTTGCGAGCGACTTACCCCCGGACGGTTTTTCATTACCGACTACCCGGCAGACCAAGCCGCGCTAGCGCGCATAAACCCAGACGGCCAAACCGCAGCGCGATTTGAACTGGTCATCGACGGCGTTGAAATCGCCAACGGCTACTGGGAGTTATTAGATGCCGAAGAGCATCGACAGCGATTCAAAACTGACAGTGAGATTAGACAGCAGCGCGGGCTGCCAGCCGTGGCAGTGGACGAGGCTTTCATAGCGGCTTTAGAACATGGTCTGCCTGAATGCGCAGGCGTTGCCCTGGGCTTTGATCGGCTGGTGATGTTGGGGGGTAGCGCAAAAGCTCTCTCTGACGTGACGGCGTTTAGGGGTAGCTGAACAATATTTTGCTTCGGTGTCTTCAACGGATGCGGTGATTCCAATTGTTCGGCAGTACTTTTCCAGGTCAATGGCAAACGTTGGTTTGAACCACTCTGCCTAGGCCATCACAGGTAGGTGATCTCACAGTCCGGAAATAGGCGTTAGCGTTTGAAACACCGTTCAGGTTACGCATCTAAATGTCAGGATTTAATTTGGTGCAGAGCCCTGCCGCCGAACGCGACAAGCCTCTTGCGATGGCAGGCGTCACACCGAATTTGCAGAACCCCGTGTTCTAGGCAGTCAGATATAAGGTAGTCATCAAGTTCGGGAACTACTTAGCCTAGCAGTCGCTTGCCCTGCACGCCTCAGCCCTCGCATACTCAGTGCGCTCATTTCCAGAGAGGGCGCATCGGTGCGAATCTTTATCACAGGGAACGCCGGAGCCGGGAAAACGACATTAGCCAAAGATCTCGCTGCTCAGCTTTCAGTTCCGGCTTTTCATCTCGACCAGATTGTCTGGCAACCCCATTGGCAGAAAGCGCCAGAGCACGAACGCGCAGAAGCGCTTGAGCAGATAACCCAAACGGAAAATTGGATCATCGAGGGCGTCTCTGAAGTCGTTCGTCTGAAAGCGGACCTTACGATCTTTTTAGACGTACCTAGGTTCATCTGCCTTCTGCGTTGCCTGAAGCGGAATCTGCCTTACTTGTTCCGCTCAAGACCAGAGCTCCCAGCTCATTGTCCCGAAATTCTTATCTTCCCCAGACTTATTCGAATCATCTGGAATTTTCCTCATCTCGTGGGAAAGCGCCTTTCGCTCGAGGCCAATCATTCAAACAACATTCGTGTAGCGACTAACAAAGAGCAAGTGGCGGATACTCTCAATGAATTCCGAAGCCTTGCTTGAGCATATTTTGTTAAAGCAGTTTTGCAATTCGCCGAGTTCGAAAAACGGAAAAATCGTTAGTTGCCTCGAACGTTCGCAGTAAGACAACGCCCTAGTTCCGCGAACACTGTGGGTAGTACCTATTGTCGCCCGAGACAAGCACTCGACTTCGCGCACGATCTCTCCGATGAAAAATACCCGTTATGTGACGCACATCCCATGGGCTGTCGGGCTATCGCAATGCTGTTGCTGCACAATTTTCTTCACTAGCTGTTTTACGTGCTCTTGCGTGAAACGTGAAAGCGAGCGTTTTTGAAGCGACAAACACGAAGTGCTTGTTACTTTAAAAAAGGAGGCGCTGTTCGAATCAAGGACGTTGACGGCAACACGTATGCTCGATGAGTTAACGAACATTACCGAGAATATTAGGCGGGGCAGGTACGCGAAAGCACCCGTTGTGTTTCTTGCGGGCTCGCTGGTGCGAGGCGAAGGAACATCTACATCGGATCTCGACTTGGTTGTTGTTTTTGATCGGCTTCCTAATGCCTTTAGAGAGTCTTTTTGGCATGAAAAGTGGCCTGTCGAAGCATTCGTGCACGACCCTAGTACGCTGGAGTACTTTTTTCGAACGATAGATCGGCCAACAGGGTTCCCATCACTGGCGGCGATGGTCTCGGAAGGCATAGAGGTTCCGGCCGTCAGCGCATTCTCCAATCGTTTGAAGCAACTGGCTAATAAAATCCTTGATGAAGGGCCTCCAAAGTGGAGCGAACATGAGATCAAAAACTCCCGCTATCAAATCACTGACCTGATTGAGGATATGAGAGACCCTCGGTCTCCACACGAATTGCATGCGACGGCGAGTTCTTTATATCCCGCGTTGGCCAACCACTTCTTCCGAAGTAGAGGCCTGTGGTCAGCCAAAGGTAAGACTATCCCTCGGAGGCTTAGTCAAATAGACCAGAGGCTGGCGAATCAGTTCGTCGACGGTTTCTCAGCCGTATTCGCAAAAAATTGCAGTCGGGCTGTGATTTTGCTGGCGGAAGAAATTCTTGCGCCAGAGGGAGGCTTTTTGTTTGCGGGGTATAAGCTCGAGGCTTCGAAATTATGGCGGGTTGAATAACCGACAAAAGACAGGACCTCTCATTTTGTCTTCCAAGATTCAGATGATTATTTATTCAGGTTTAGTTTGACAGTTTTTCAAGGCGTGCTTCGCTCGCTGGCTGTTAGGCATTTGCGAAGTGCTTGTCAGTTGCCTGTAGCCGCCTCACGTTCTTTCGCTTCTTGCCGCAGCTGCA
>ERZ802824.1469-NODE-1469-length-12503-cov-9.59552_pt1 | contig 12503 bp, 14 predicted proteins | sample MGYA00345650_ERZ802824 | MGnify/ENA primary metagenome ERZ802824 (study PRJEB30503, sample SAMEA104212361) | marine metagenome | biome: Westerlies Biome; feature: [SRF] surface water layer (ENVO:00010504) within the epipelagic zone...; material: water... | reverse complement strand
CTTCTCCTCTACTACCTTCTCCTCTACTACCTTTTCCTCTGCTACCTTCTCCTCTACTACCTTCTCCTCTACTACCTTTTCCTCTGCTACCTTCTCCTCTGCCACCTTCTCCTCTACTACTTTCTCCACTTGTGGTTGTTCAACCTTCTTCTTTTCAATTTTAAGATTATCATCCGATTTATCTGATAGATCAGGTTGATTAGCTTGTTGTTCCTTAATCATTTTTTCTTCCATTTCTTTCCCTTTCTTAAAAACAAAAGTTCTTTCTAGATTTCGATTAAACAATTCAGAGTCAAATTCACCACCATCTTTTTTTAGACTATGCCATTCACCATTCTCATATATTTCAATATCTAGATTGTTTACGCTCATTGGACTAAATGTAGCATACCACTCTGAGGGATCAGCCCCTTTTGACTTACCTATTTCTGCCATTTTATCCCATAGTAAAGGATTAACTTTTGATTTATGCTTATACTTAGCAAAAGTTACAAATAGAGAATTCAAGTTTGTGACAAATCTTGCACAACCAATATATTTTTCAAATTCTTCTGGAGTATTAAGATCAAACTCTTTTTTTCCATCATTAAATCGTTTAAATGCAGAATATTCCCATTTAGAATTTGTAGTAAACCAAAGTGCAGGTTTTTTTACTTTAAGCATCTTCTCTGTTTGAGATGTAAGCAACTTTCCAGTTCTAAAAATTTCAATAATATGGGAAAGTGAAGTGTAATGATATATTAAAGTTTTTTCCATATATCAAAGATATGAATTGATTTAATCAATTTACTTATTTTTGTATGATGAAATCAATCTTTGATAAAGTTTCAAACGACTCTAGTAAAATTGTTATTAAGAGGTATAGCACTTCATTCTACTTTTCTAGCAGCCTACTTTCAAAGTCCATACGTCAAGATATATTTAATGTTTATGGTTTTGTAAGACTTGCAGATGAAATTGTTGATACATTCCATGAATTCCCTAAAAAAGAATTATTAGATGATTTTGAGAAGGAGCTATGGAGAAGTATTGACAATAAAATAAGCTTAAATCCAATTCTTAATTCTTTTCAATCTACTGTCAATAAATATTCAATACCAAAAGATCTTATTATTTCTTTTTTAGATAGTATGAGGATGGATTTACATAAAAAAGATTATGAATCAATTGACGAATATAAAAAGTATATCTATGGTTCTGCTGATGTTGTCGGGTTAATGTGTTTAAAAGTTTTTGTTGGCGGATCTAGTGAAATGTATAATAGCCTAAGTCCTTATGCAATTTCATTAGGCTCTGCATTTCAAAAGGTAAATTTTTTAAGAGATCTTAAAGATGATTCTAATATCCTTAATAGAGTTTATTTTCCAAATGTGGATATGAATAATTTTGACGAAAGCTCCAAACAGGAAATAATTACCGAGATAGAAGATGATTTTAAAAATGCCATTATTGGAATAGTAAAACTGCCTAAAAATTCAAAATTTGCTGTTTATATAGCTTATAGATATTATTACAAACTGTTAAAAAAATTAAAAAGAATTTCATCTGAAAATATTGTTAAAAAGAGAATAAGAATTGACAATTTCCAAAAGTTTATTGTTATTGTAAGATCTTATGTTAAATATCAATTAAACCTTATTAAATGGATATAATTATCTGGATTTTTACTTTAATTGGAACATTTTTAGTGACTGAGTTTACAGCATGGTTTAATCACAAATACGTTATGCACGGACCTCTATGGATTCTTCACAAAGATCATCACAAAAAAGATCATAAATCCTGGTTTGAACGAAATGATCTTTTCTTTTTTTTCTATGCTTTTTTAAGTGCAAGCTTTGTTGTACTATGGGGTGAAGGATTCTGGCTAGGTCTCCCAATTGCTATTGGGATTGGATTATATGGACTAGCTTATTTTATTGTACATGATGTTTTTATCCATCAGAGATTCAAATTTTTAAGAAAAATTGATAATAAATACGCAAGAGGCGTCAGAAGAGCCCACAAAATACATCATAAAAATATTAAGAAAGAAGGTGGTGAATGTTTTGGTATGCTTATTGTGCCTATGAAATACTTTAAGTAATTACTTTTTTTTCCAATTATAAGCAAAATTACAATAGCTGCTATCCGAATTAACATTAACATATGTTTCATTTATTTTCTCCTCCATCCACTTCTTGATGGTTTTTAATTGCTTATCAGTTAATGCTAATTCTTTGATTCTTACATAATCTGTTGAGAAGTCAGCAACATGTTCTTCAAATCTATTTGTAATTTTAAGAATTTTGTATTTAGAAACACTATTATCAGAATTATCTAAAAGGGGCATACTAATTGCATTATCGTCGAGATCTTTTACTTGAGAATATAATAATGGATCCATTTTTGTTAATTCAAATCTTGTGTCATTTGTCGATGGATTAATAATAACGCCTCCATTTAATCTTGTTTGCCTTTCATCAGAAAATCTCAAGGCAGCATCTGAAAATGTAATTTCACCATTAGAAATTCTTTCTCTCAAATTATCAATTGTTTCTTTTGCAGATTTTAATTCATCATTAGAAATTCTTGGTATTAACAAAATATGTCGAGTATCAATTTCTTGACCTCTAATTTTGTCAACAGTCAATATATGCCAGCCAAAATCTGTCTTAAATGGTAGTGAAATTTCACCTTCACGAAGACTAAAAGCTACATCTCTAAATTCTTTCGCCATTCTAGGCTTTTTCCTATTTAAAGTATACTTTCCACCTTTACTACGTGAACCAGGATCTTGAGAATATAGAAGTGCTTTTGAAGCAAAACTCATTCCACCCTCTAGTATATCCTCTCTAAATAGCTTCAACTGATCTATAATTCTTTCATTTTCTTCTGAAGAAACTTTGGGTTCAATTACTATTTGAGCAATTTCTAGTTCAGTTCCAAATACTGGTAAATCAATTTTCGGAATAGACTGAAAAAATTGTCTAACTTCTTCCGGTGTGATCTCAACCTTCTCCACTATAGACTCTTGCATCATCTCGGATAGTCTTTGAGTTTTATTGATTTCAAATAACTCATCTCTAAATGAGAGTTCATCTTTTTTATTATAGAATTCTAAAACTTTTTCAATATCACCAAGTTGTTCAGTAAAATATTCTAATTGCCTATCAACATAATCATAAATTTCATTATCTACTAATTCAAGACTATCTTGAACAGCATGATGCGCATAAAGCTTATCCTCCATTAATTTACCTAAAAGTTGACATTTGGAAACTCCAATAGTTGATATACCTTGAGATTCCATATCAATTAATACTTTATCTATATCGGAGTCAAGAATAATAAAATCTCCAACAACAGATGATATACCATCAACTTTTATTTTTTCTTGAGCAAATAGTAGTTGAAAGGATAATATTAGTAATAGGCTATTTAAAAATCTCATATTTCCTTGATTTAATCGCATCATTAAGAATTCCTTTATTTAAATTTTCCAGCAAAGTTAACTTTCTTTTATTAATAATAGTAGATTTAATTCTTTCATAAAGATAAGACAATGGTGGAATATTTCCAGATTTAAGAATGTCTTCAACAATAAAAAAATTAATATAATTAGATTCTCTAATGTTAAATAATCTATTTTTTATTAAATATTTGGATTTATTATTCTGATTTATAAATGTAACAGACGAAATAACATCTCTTTCTGTAAACCATATTGAATCATCTAATTTTAAATCTGCAAATTGAAAATTAAGCGAATCTAAAAATTGCCTATCTTGTTGGTTGACTCTAGAAATATATCTTCTAATTGCTCCAATATTTATATTATCATCTGGAACTCTCACATACCTATATTTAATAAGATTCTCGTTTAATCTAAAATTATTATAATTTTTCTCATAGAAAGAGTCAATCTGTTCATTAGTGACAACTGAGTCTATCCTATTGTTTATAATTAAATCTTTATATGAATTTATATATAAATCTATTTGATAGTTATTTACCAGTTGATCTATTTCAGACTTTTTAGATTGAGAAAGATTAACCAATGAAAGATCATACAAAACCTTTTCTTTTGCCCACGTCTCAACAAAACTCATGAATTTATTTATACTATCCTCTTCGGAATAAAACTCAGGTAGATCATTTTGATATAAAAAACTTTCACCTGCCCTAGCTATTAAATCATTAGAGTTATTGTATGTAATGTTTGAGCAACTAATTGTCAAAAAAATACTTGATACTATTGAAATAAATCTGATCAATATTATAGTTTAGGTGGGCTGTAGTTTGGGGCTTCTTTGGTAATTGAAACATTGTGAGGATGACTTTCTCTAATTCCAGAACCAGTAATTTTAACAAACTTAGATGAGTTTTTCAAAGCTTCTATGTCTTTAGCTCCACAATAACCCATACCTGATCTTAATCCTCCAACAAATTGGTGTATACTTTCATCTAATTGACCTTTGTATGGTACACGTCCGACAATTCCTTCAGGAACTAATTTTTTCTTTTCAGATTGATTAGATTGAAAATATCTGTCTTTACTACCTTTTTGCATAGCTTCAACTGATCCCATTCCCCTATATGTTTTAAACTTCCTACCATCATAAATAAGTGTATCTCCTGGAGATTCTTCAGTACCGGCAAGAAGAGAACCTAACATTACTGAATCTGCTCCAGCTGCTATTGCTTTTGAAATATCACCTGTATACCTAACTCCCCCATCGGCTATCAGTGGTATGTTTGATTTCTTAAGAGCCTCTGATACTTCAATAATTGCAGATAGCTGGGGATAACCTACACCAGCAACTATCCTTGTAGTACAAATTGATCCTGGTCCAATACCAACTTTTATACCGTCAGCACCCTCATCCTTTAAATAATTAGCTGCTTCAGGAGTTGCTATATTACCAACTACAATATCAATTTCATTGCAAGTATCCTTAAGGCTTTTTAAAACATCTCCTACTCTGCTAGAGTGGGCATGAGCAGTATCAACAACAAGTGCATCGACTCCAGAATCTATAATTTGTTTAGCTCTTTTTTTATAGTCTTTATCTGTACCAATAGCTGCAGCAACCATTAGTCTTCCTAATTTATCTTTATTTGAGGTTGGTTTTTCAGAATGTTTATTAATATCTCTAAAAGTAATTAATCCAATAAGCACTCCTTTTGAATCAACTACTGGTAACTTTTCAATTTTATGAGTTTGTAAAATCTCCTCTGCTTGAGATAATGAAGTTCCCGCTTTAGCAGTTATTAGATTTTTAATAGTCATAACCTCAGATAATTTTTTTGAATTATCTTTTTCAAATCTTAAATCTCTGTTAGTAACAATTCCAACAAGTTTACCAGAATTTGAAACAATTGGAATACCTCCAATTTTATATTTCTTCATATTATTCTTTGCATCAATAACTAGTGAGTCAGGGTCAAGGGTTACGGGATCAATTATCATACCTGATTCTGCTCTTTTAACCAATCTAACTTCATTTGCTTGATCTTCAATTGACATATTTTTATGGATTACTCCTATACCTCCCTCGCTTGCCATTGCAATGGCCATCTTACTTTCTGTTACAGTATCCATGGCAGCAGAGACTATAGGAATATTAAGTATAATATTTTTACTAAATCTAGTTTTAAGAGAAGCATCTGAAGGGAGAATTTTGGAAAATGATGGAACAAGAAGAACGTCTTCATAGGTTAAACCTTCTCCAACAAATTTAGAATTTATCATATTGCAATTAATTATAAACTAATTGCATGTAAATATACAAATTAATATCCAGTCAGTTTATATTAAAATTAATACTCCTATGAGTAAAAGAACCAATGACTTTATATAATTCATTTTAGTACTTTGTGAGTTAATTTTTAAAATTGAAACTAATTTATTCGAGGTAAAAGAAACAGATATGAAAACAATTAGAGCTTGAGCTATAAAAATTGATCCTAAAATTAAAAATTGAAGACTTATTAAAATTTTATCAGAGAATAGGAAATTTGGAAAATATGCAATAAAAAAAAGAAGAACTTTAGGGTTGATTAAATTCATGTAAAATCCACGTAAAAAATAACTTCTGCTATTTTTTTCAATAGATTTTTCTTTACTCTTAAGCTCTATAAATGCTAGATAAAAAAGGTAAAGAGCACCAAAATATTTCAAATAAATGATCAAATTTTCGTTATTTTCAATAAAAGCTGATAAACCTAACACTATAAATGATGTGTGGATAATTAATCCTGAACAAAGACCAATAGAAATTAAAAATCCCTTTTTTTTATTTTCCAAACTCTGGTTTATTACAAATAGAATATCTGGTCCAGGCATTAACGTTAGAACTAATGATGATATAAGAAACAATAATATTTGATCCATTTAATAAATTTAATTATTATTTATATTTGAACTCAAATTTTAAAAATGAATAATATTAGCCAAAATCTTGAACCTCTTAAAGATAAATTAAGAAATCACTCATTATATAATAATATTAAAGATGTCGAGGACTTAAAAATTTTTTCAAGTGCACATGTTTATGCAGTGTGGGACTTTATGTCTCTTTTAAAATTCCTTCAGATTAACTTAACTTCGGTCTCCGTTCCATGGTTTCCTAATAAAAACACAGCAACTTCAAAACTAATAAATGAGATTGTTGCAGGAGAAGAAACAGATGAAGATCAAGATGGTGTTCCAGCTTCTCATTTTGAATTGTATATTGATTCCATTGAAGAGTTTGGACTGAATACTTCTAAAATTATTAAAAATATAAATTCATTGAATAATTTAGAAACCATAGAAAACGATATTGATGAATTAAATCTTAAAAATTACGTAAAGGATTTTCTAAAATTTACTTTTTCAGTAATTAAAAGAGGAAAAGTTCATGAGGTGGCCTCTGTTTTTACATTTGGTAGAGAAGATTTAATTCCTGATATGTTTATCCCGTTAATAGAAGGAATAAATGCAGAAAACAATGACCTTAACAAATTAATTTATTACTTTAAAAGACATATTGAGGTTGATGGAGATATGCATGGACCTATGTCAATGGAAATGCTATCTTATTTATGTAATAATGATCCTATTAAAATTGCAGATTCAAGTTCAGTATCTGAGGAAGCCCTTCTTGCCAGGATATCATTATGGGATGGTATTGAAGAAGAAATAAAACAAAGAAAGAATAATTATGAAAAAGTTTAATGCTCTACTATTAATTTTATTACTTTCAGTTGGTTGCTCTCAAGAAAATGCTTCTGATAAGTATGCCGAATCAATTACCTCAAATGATTTAAAAGATCTATTGTCAATTTACTCCTCTGATGATTTTGAAGGAAGACAAACTGGTCAGAAAGGCGATAGAATTGCCGCTAATTTTTTAAGAGACTTTTATATTACAAATCAAATAGAGCCTGCTCAAAACACAGTTGATTATTTTCAGCCATACCAATTAAATCTTCCAGGTGAAATGTATACGCGTAACTATTCATTTCCAGAAACACTTAGAGGATATGACAGATATGCTGAAGGTGAGAATTTTGTAGATACTCAAAATGTTGCATCTATAATTGAAGGTGAAATATACCCCGAAAGTTATATAATTATTACCGGTCATTTAGATCATGTAGGAATCGATGGTGATGAAGTTTACAATGGAGCAGATGACAATGGGAGCGGAACGGTATCAATACTAGAAATTGCCCAAGCTTTTCAAGAAGCAGTTGAAGATGGAATTAGACCTAAAAGATCAATTGTTTTTCTTCATGTATCTGGTGAAGAAGAAGGTCTTCTAGGATCAGAGTATTATGTTAATAATTCATTATATCCAATAGGAAATACATTTGTTAATTTAAATCTAGATATGATAGGTAGAACTGATCCTAACAGAGGCTATGAGGACGATAATTATATTTACTCAATTGGTTCTGACAGGATTTCTAAAGAACTAAAGAAAATATCTGAAAGGGTAAATAAACAAACTGAAAATTTAAAATTAGACTACAGTTTTGATATTCCAAATGATCCTAACGATTTTTACGAAAGAAGTGATCATTTTAATTTTGCTAAAAATAATATTCCTGTTATCTTTTTTTTCAGCGGAACACATGAAGATTATCATGGTCCTGGTGATACATATGATAAAATTAGATATGATCTGTTAACAAAGAGAGCCAGACTTATATTCCATACAGCATGGGAGTTAGCAAATATGGATGAAACCATCAGCATAGATTAAAAAATTAATTATGAAACTTAATATTACAAATCAAAATAATTCAGAAAGAATAGCAAGGTTTATTATATCTATTTTCTTAATTCCAGCCCCTTTCATATTCGGTTTTGAAGCATTTTCAATTATACAAGCCTCAGTTGGAGGTATTCTTCTTTTTAATGCATTATCTGGCATGTGTCTTGTTTATAGATTATTTAGCGTAAACACATGTAAGTTCTAAAATTAGAAAAAGATGCAAATACTAAAGTTTTTTCCACTTGTATTGTCGGGATTTATATCAGGGATTATTATCTATCAATCTCTTTTAGTAGCCCCATCAGTAAATAAATTGCTAAGTAGCCAAGATGCAAGTTTATATTTAAGATATATTTGGCCTAAATTTTTTATAATTATAGGAATATTATCTCTTCTGTGTTTTATATGTATCTCAATATTTAATTCAAACCAAAGCACTGCTAAAATATTTTCAATTTTATCAGCCTTATTAATGTTAACTTGTTATTTAGCAATTCCCTACATGAATGAGGCTAAAGACTCTTTAAATGAAAGTAAATTTATTATTCTTCACTCAGTTAGTATAATACTGACTATAATTACTCTTTTGATAAACTTATCAATTTTTATTTTTTGGAAATATTAAGCTTCTGAAAAAACCCCTCATTAGCTGAAGGGTTTATTTTAAACGTGTAATGTAACGGTTAACTTGGGTGGAAGAGCGGTCTCGAACCGCCGACCTCCTGAACCACAATCAGGCGCTCTAACCAACTGAGCTACAACCACCATTTAGGTCGCAAAAATAGACTTTTTGTAAATTATATTAAAGAAATTTTAAAAAAATTAAAGTAAATCAAAGAGATTGTTCACTGCAATATTTTTTCTGGATTGAAACGCTTCAGCATATTCTCTATCAATTAGCCTTCCATAATTTTTAGCTCTGTAATTAATACTATCTAGGAAATTTTCTGAGTTAATTTTTGTTGATTTAGTATTGGACTCTTTTTTAACCTGGCTTTTGAAAGCTAGGATTGCTTCTTTTTTTATTTCAATAAAGTCTGATATATCAATTAATATATCAGGCTCAAAATCATTCCATTGTTGATAGTTTAAATTAATTCTAGGTCTCCATGGTTTCTGATCTATATTATCAAATTTAGTTTTAAGCTTACTTAAACCACTTGTAAAAGAGGCATCATAAACTAAATCAGAAGCTTTGCCATGATCTGAATGACGATCTAATTGAGTAGGAGAAAGAATTATATCAGGCATGTAATGTCTAATTACCTTTACTATTTCAATTTGATTTTCCTTATTATTAAATATAAAACCATCATCAAAAGAAAGATTAACTCTAAATTTTGCACCTAAAATTGAAGCAGCAGTTTTTGCTTCTTGATCCCTTAATTCAACATTTCCGTTGGTTCCAAGCTCACCTTTTGTAAGATCAATTATACCCACAGTCTTACCTGCAGCAATTGACTTAGCTATAGTTCCACCACACCCCATTTCAACGTCATCTGGGTGAGCACCAAATGCTAGGATGTCTACTTTCATTTTATTGAAGATTTAATTGCTTGGTTAAGATCTTCATAAAGATCTTCATAAGATTCAATTCCTACAGATAGACGAATAAGCTTATCCCCTATCCCTTGAATATCTCTTTCTTTTTGTGACATTAATCCATGAGATGTTTTCATAGGAAAGTTTACTGTTGTTTCAACTCCAGCTAGACTCATACCAGGTTTAATTATTTTAAGTGATTTAAGAAAATCATTCACATCTACATCTTGGTTTAAATCAAAAGACATCATTGCACCAAAATCATTCATTTGAGATTTGGCAATTTCATGAGAAGGATGAGATACTAAGCCTGGATAATAAACTCTGGAGATATTATTGTTTTCATCAAGCATTTTTGCAATAATTTTTGCATTATTTGTCTGTTCTCTTACTCTTATAAAGAGTGTCTTCATACTTCTTTCTAATAACCAAACTGTATAATCACTGAGATTTCCTCCAAAATTTTTAGCTGAATTTAGAATGTTTTCTATTCTTAGCTTTGAACTAATAACAGCTCCTGCGGAAATATCACTATGACCTCCTAAATATTTAGTAGCACTATGGATAACTATGTCTATACCATGGTCGATTGGATTTTGATTAACAGGACTAGCAAATGTATTATCAATCATTGTCCAGATATTTTTTTCTCTAGCAATTGATGAAACTGATTTTAAATCTACAATTTTTAAAAGAGGGTTACTTGGTGTCTCAATATAAATACCAACGGTATTATCTTTAATTTCATCTAAAAAATATTTAGAGTCTATACCTTTAGTAAATGAATATTCAATTCCAAATTTATCAAATTCAGTTTGTATAAAGTTTCTTGTGCCTCCATATAAATCATTTTGAAAAACAACATGATCACCAGTCTTTACATTTGACATTATTGATGTGCTAATTGCTGCCATCCCGGAAGTAAAAATTAAAGCTTTCTCTCCATTCTCTAGAGAAGCAATTTTTTTTGATAAAAATTCTTGATTTGGAGTATTAAAATATCTTGGATAAGGTTTCTTTTCGGCATCTCCACCAAACCAGGGATATGTTGTTGACATAAATAGAGGAGAAACAATTCCTTGATACATAGTATCTTTAATTTCACCCTCGTGAACACAACGTGTAGAGAATTTTTCTTTAGTCGACATCAGTAATCCAAGATACAACTTCCTCGGAATCTGGTCTAGTCCTTGGAGAAATAATTTTTTCAATTACACCATTCTTATTTATGAGGTATTTTTGAAAATTCCAAGTAACTCTTGAATCTTTGTAGTTATTCTTTTCTTTCTGAGTTAAAAATTGGTAAATAGGGTGTTTTTTTGAGCCTTTTACAGTTATCTTGCTCATCATAGGAAAAGTTACACCATAGTTTTCTTCACAAAAGTCAATAATATCTTCATTTTTACCAGGCTCTTGCCATAAGAAATCGTTGGATGGGAATCCCACAATCATAAAATTAAAATCCTTGTATTGAGAGTATAGCTTTTGCAAAGCTTCGTATTGATAAGTTAAGCCACACTTTGAAGCTGTATTTACAATCATAATTTTCTTTCCCTTTAATTCAGAAAAGTCAAATATATTACCATAAATGTCTGCAACCTTAAATTGATGTATTGTCTTATCTACAGATGTCTGAGAACTCATAGTTAGAGTCATAAATATTAAAGTTGAAGTTAATAAGTTTTTTAACATAACAACACAAATATACTTTTATAACACAGAGAATCTTCATAAATAATTGTTAAATAGAATTAACAATTCCTGTAAGTTGATCAAATTTGGTGGACGCTCCACCTACAAGAACACCATCTACATTATTTGTATTAAGAATTTCATTTGAATTTGTTGGATTTACACTTCCTCCATAAAGTATAGGAATATTTTCTAGCATAATTTCTTTGAGATTGGATTTAACCTTGGTATGAATTTCTTCTATATGTTCAATTGATGCTGTCTTTCCTGTTCCAATTGCCCAAGTAGGTTCATAAGCAATGGTTAATTTTAAATCCGAGTTATCATTGAGATTATTCTTAATAAGTTCAAATGGAATTTGTTCAGGAGAATCAAAACAATAAACTACATCAAAACCAGAATTTAAAATAGTTTTTAGCTTGTTATTAATTTGTTCATCAGATTCATTAAACTTTGATCTTCTCTCAGAATGACCTAATATAGTTTTGTTAACTCCAAGTTCTTTCATTTGAGCTAGGCATATTCCTCCTGTGAAAGAACCTAATGATTCAAAATCAAAATTTTGACTTATAACATTTACATTAGAATCCTTTAATATGTTGATGATTTCTGAAATATATAAACTAGTTGGAGCAACCTCTAGATTCAGATGGTCATTAAAATTGATAGAACAAATATTTTTAGCTAGGCTGAGAGAGTCTTTTCTGTTCAAACTCATTTTCCAATTTCCTATTATATGTAATTTTTTCATGTTATTCTTTTAATAGTATTTGGGCAAAAACAGAATAATTTAAAATATCTTGAAAATTAGCATCTACCCCCTCACTAACATTAGTTTTTCCATTATTTTTTAAAATACTTTTCATTCTGAAAATTTTTTGAATAATTAAATCGGTTAAACTTATAACTTCCATCTCTCTCCAAGCCTCACCATAATCATGATTTTTTTTTAACATCAACTCAAAAGTATCGTTTACATTTTTATCATAAAGTTTAATTATTTGATCAAGATTAAGATCAGGT
>ERZ802824.1456-NODE-1456-length-12573-cov-37.5519_pt1 | contig 12573 bp, 11 predicted proteins | sample MGYA00345650_ERZ802824 | MGnify/ENA primary metagenome ERZ802824 (study PRJEB30503, sample SAMEA104212361) | marine metagenome | biome: Westerlies Biome; feature: [SRF] surface water layer (ENVO:00010504) within the epipelagic zone...; material: water... | reverse complement strand
ATCAAAAATTAAATATGCGTGAAAGTGGGTGTTTATCTCTTGATCTTGCATATGTAGGTACAGGCAGATTGGATGGTACTTGGGCTTATGGCGTAAGCCTGATAGATATTGCAGCAGGAACCTTGATTGCTAGGGAAGCTGGAGCTTTGGTGAGTGACTTTAAGGGGAACCCAAAATTTTTAGAGGGCAATAATATTATTGCCTCAACATCTAAAATATATAAATCAATTTTGAAATCTGTTAAACCTTACTCCTTGGTTTAAGGCATTCCATCAAAATCTGCGCCCTCTGGCTCAGGAACTGCCAAATCATCTTTTGTAAGAGCCAATGACATGAGCATATTAGCAACAACGTATATCGAAGAATAAGTTCCTATTAAAACTCCCAATATGAGAGCTAAACTAAAACCTTTTATTAACTCTCCTCCAAATATAAATAAAGCAAATAATACTAAAAGGGTTGTCAATGATGTAACCAAAGTTCTTCCTAGAGTTTGGTTAAGAGATAAGTCAATAAGATCGATTGGATCAAGGACTCTTTCAGTTCTAAAGTTTTCTCTGATCCTATCAGATACAACTATTGTGTCATTGAGTGAGTAGCCTATTACTGCTAATAAAGCTGCTAAGACTGTCAAGTCAAAGTCCCACCCAAAGATAGAGAATATACCAAGTATTATCACAACATCATGTGCTAAAGCTGATACTGCGCCCAGTGCAAATTTATATTGAAATCTAAAAGCAACATACATAAGAATCATAAATAAGGCTACTATCATGCCAAGTCCACCTTGGTCTCTTAATTCGTCTCCAACTTGTGGGCCAACGAACTCGACTCTTTTTAACTCAATTGGTATTTCTTGATTATTAAGAATATTAAATATATCTTCTCCGACAGAACTGTTTCCGCTCTGATCTGCAACTTTTATTAATACATCAAGATTAGTTCCAAAATTAACAACTTGTGAGTCAGGATAACCATTCTCTTGAAGATTATTTCTTACAGATTCAAGTGACACAGGTGATTCATAAGAAACTTCTATTAATGTGCCGCCACTAAAGTCAAGTCCTAAACTCAGACCTCTCAAACCAAGCGACAAAATAGAAATTATAAATAGAGACACTGAGATTAAACTAGCAATCTTTCTAAATCTCATAAATTTAAATCTAATATCCATTATATTTTTAATTCCTGAATATTTTTATTTCCATAGACAATATTTACCATTGCTCTTGTACACATAATGGCTGTAAACATTGAAGTAACAATTCCTATTGATAATGTGATTGCAAAACCTTTAACTGGGCCTGTTCCAATAATGTAAAGAATTAAGGCTGTAATTAATGTTGTTACGTTGGCATCAAAAATTGTTACAAAAGCTCTTGAGAATCCATCATTGATAGCTCTTTGCGGATCTTTCTCTTTTAACTCTTCTCTGATCCGTGAAAAAATTAAAACATTTGCATCAACTGCCATACCAACAGTTAATACAATTCCTGCCATCCCGGGCAATGTTAAGGACGCTCCGAGAAGAGACATAATCCCGGTAATTAAAACAAGATTTATAATTAACGAGATATTTGCTGCAATGCCAAACACTCTGTAATAAAGAACCATAAATAATACAACTAGAGAAAAACCAATGACTATAGATTTCATTCCTAATTCGATGTTTTCCTTGCCAAGGCTTGGTCCAACAGTTCTTTCTTCAACAAACTTCATTGGAGCTGCTAATGCACCGGCTCTCAATAATAGTGCAAGTTCACTTGCCTCAGCAGGAGACCCAACTCCAGTAATTCTGAAACTTGTTCCAAGGACAGCCTGAATAGTAGCTAGACTTATTATCTTTTTTTCGATAAAAGTGGTTTGTTCAATAATACTTTCGCCAGCAAGATTAGTTACCAGTTCTGATTTACTTTTTTGTTCAACAAAAAGCACACCAAGTCCTCTTCCAATATTTCCAGAAGTAGCTTTTTGCATCGCTCTTCCTCCTTCCATATCTAAAGTTATATTTACCTGTGCAAATCCACTTTCATCAAAACCTGTGCTGGCATTAGTAACTCTATCACCAGAAACAACTACTGCTTTTTCAAGAAAAGCAGTTCGAAATTCATTTTCTTTAAAGACAAATTCTTCTTTCCTAAGTGGAGATGTTCGAGAATTTGCTTCCAGTCTAAATTCAAGATTTGCTGTCTTACCAATTATCTTTTTTGCAGCTGTTGGATCTTGAACACCCGGTAATTGAACAACAATCCTATTCGAACCTTGTCTTTGAACGATTGGCTCAGAAACACCAAGTTCGTTTACCCTATTTCTTAGTGTTGTTAAGTTTTGCCCAACTGCATAATCTCTTATTTCTCTTAAAGCAATATCGGTATATTCAAGCATCAAAATATTTGATGCTGGTTTTTCAGTAATAATATATTGGACACCATTTATTAATGGGCTATCGTCTCTAAACCGTTTAAGAGCTTTGTTATAACTTTGATTGTCTGCCATTTGAAAAAATAGTTTCAAATCTTTTATTGAAGAGTCATCAAACTTAATTCTTTCTTCTTTAAATGATTTTCTGTATGTATCAAGAAGTAATTCAAGCCTTCCCTGTTGAGCTGTGTCTATATCAACCTCAAGCAAGAAATGAACACCTCCAGACAAATCAAGACCTAACTTTACAGGATTTGCACCAAGGTCTTTCAACCACTGAGGAGTTGAAGGCTCAAGGAAAAGTGCAATGATGACTTTATCTAATAGAGTATTTTGCAAGATAGTTTTTGAACTCAATTGAGTATCAACATCTTCAAACTTAATTACAATTTTATTCTCTCTTAAAAAGATATCTTCATACTCAGTCTTTGAGTCTTGAAGGATATCTTCTAATTCATTTAATAAAGACTGATCTGCAGATCTTCCTGAATCTGTGTAGGCAACCTGAATAGAAGGTTGAGTAGGATAAAGATTTGGGAGTGCATAAATTGAACCAACAACCAATATCACTAATATTAGTAAATATTGATATATTGAGAACTTATTCACTTTTTGTTATTTGATTGAATCGATTGTGCCTTTTGGAAGTATATTGGCAATCGCAGACTTTTGAAGTTTAAACACAACATTATCGCTTACCTCTAAAGAAATATAATCGCCTTTAATAGCTTTAACTTTTCCTATAATCCCACTTGCTGCTATGACTTCAGTTCCTACATCAAGATTTGTAAGCATCTCAGTTATTTCTTTATTTCTTTTATTTTGTGGTCTGATTATTACTATATACATAAATAGCAATAAGAAACCTAAAAAAAGTAATGGTGAAAATAGTGATGGTGCTGCTCCTTCCATAATAAATCCTATATTGGCCCGTCGGGCATATCTAAATTTCGTTTATTATAAAAGTCTTTTAAGAACTTCGCGAATAAATTATCTTTTATTGCATTTCTTATATCTCTCATCAAGGACTGATAGTAATAAATATTATGATATGTCGCTAACATAGATCCCAACATTTCATTTGTTCTTTGTAAATGATTGAGATATGCCCGACTGTAATTTTGTGAGACTTTACCATCGCAATTTTTATCAATTGGATCATCGCTGTCTTTATATTCTGCATTTCTGATATTTATGACGCCCTCAGATGTGAATAGCTGTCCATTTCTTGCATTTCTTGTGGGTAGCACACAATCAAACATATCGATTCCATATCTAACAGCTTCAACAATATCCTCTGGTGTTCCAACTCCCATAAGATACCTTGGCTTATCTTCAGGCAATTTGTTGGACATGAACTCTAAAATTTCATTTTTTTCTTCTTTTGATTCACCAACACTTAAGCCACCAAGGGCAATGCCATTAAAATCAATATCTATTAATCTGTTTAGTGACTCCTCTCTTAAGTCTTTATACATTCCCCCTTGAACAATCCCAAATAGAGCAGATTTAGACTTATGAGCAACTTTACACCTCTTTGCCCATCGCATAGAAAGTTCCATTGATTTTTTTGCGTCTTCATAGCTTGCTGGGTAATCAGTACATTCATCGAAAACCATTACAATATCGGAGCCAAGATTTTCTTGAATTTTAATCGATTCTTCTGGGGTCATAAAAATTTTTTTACCATCATATGGTGAACTGAATTTGACACCTTCTTCGGTTATCTTTGAAAGTTCTCCCAGACTCCATACTTGAAAACCCCCAGAATCTGTAAGTATTGGTTTGTTCCAATTGATAAATTTATGAAGTCCTCCTAGATCTCTAATAGATTTATCACCAGGTCTTAGCATAAGGTGAAAGGTGTTGCCTAAGATTATTTCTGAGCCTGTTTCTAATAAATCTTCATTGGTCAAGCCTTTCACAGTTCCATTTGTTCCAACAGGCATAAATGCAGGAGTTTGAATTTTTCCTCTATCGAAGTCTAGCTCTGCCCTTCTAGCAAATTCTGATTTATTGTGTAAATTAAATTTCATTTTTTTTAAGTAACATGGCATCACCATATGATAAGAATCTATAGTTCTTCTCAATTGCGGTTCTATATATTTCTTTCATATTGTCATAGCCAATGAATGCAGACACAAGCATTAATAATGAGGATTTTGGTAAATGGAAATTAGTAATTAATCTATCGACCGCTTTAAATTTATATCCAGGATAAATAAATAGCTTTGTATAGCCGCTATATCCTTTTATTTCTTCATCCATAAAAGCAGTTTCAAGAGCTCTAGTAGCAGTTGTACCGACTGCAAAAACCTCACATCCTGATTTCTTTGTTGCATAAACCATATCAACAACTTCAGGACTAACTTCTAAAAATTCTCTGTGGATATCGTGATCTTCGATATTGTCTACTTTTACAGGCTGGAAAGTTCCTGAGCCAACACTAAGATTGACTGTTGCTATTTTTACACCAAGCTTTTTTATATCTTTTATCAATTCATCATCAAAATGCAATCCTGCAGTGGGTGCAGCAACTGAGTCTTGTAATCTTTTATCCTCATAAACAGTTGCATACCTATCTTTATCAAGATCTTCATCATGTCTCTTTATATACGGAGGAAGAGGCACATGACCAATCTTGGTAAAAATTTCTAATGGAGGTCTGTCAAATTGAAGAATAAAGAAGTTATCTTCTCTATCAATACATTTAACTTCATAGGAATCAAGAATGATTATTGTGCCTGCTTTAGGAGCTTTACCTGATCTTATTTGAACTAAAGCTTGATTATTTTCTATAATTCTTTCAAGCAATATTTCAACAGAACCACCTGATTCTTTATTGCCATAGATTCTTGCTGGTATGACTGAAGTATTGTTTAAAACTAAGAGGTCGCCTTCCTTAAAATATTTTGTAATGTCTTTAAAAGATTTATGTTCAATTTTTTCAGTTTTGACAAGAAGTCTGCTTGAAGTTCTTTTATCAGTTGGATAATTAGCTATAAGGCTTTGAGGTAAATCATAATCAAAATCTGAGGTTTTCATGAGAAGCTGATTTTAAATTAGATAATACTTAGCTACAATGCCCGGCATGCCCCATTGGCGGAATTGGTAGACGCGCGCGATTCAAAATCGCGTTCCTTCGGGAGTATCTGTTCGATTCAGATATGGGGCACCATATCTTTTTATAATTATATTTTGAATATTCTATTAATTGTTTATCAACCGGTAACAACTATAATCGAACAATGAAAAATAATAATTCATTTAATATTAGCAAAAGATTAGTAGTCAAAATTGGCTCGTCACTTCTAACAAATCAAAAAGGTGGAGTAAATAAATCTGTCTTAAAAAATGTTGTATCTGACATTGTTTGGCTAATTGATAAAAATAAAGAGGTTATTGTTGTTTCATCTGGAGCTATTGCCCTTGGAAGAGGACAGTTAAAACTTCAACAAGAATTAACGCTTAATGAATCACAAGCAGTTGCTGCAAGGGGTCAAATAGAGCTAATGACTGCTTGGAAGAATGAATTTAAAAAACATAAATTACAAGTTGCTCAAATTTTATTATCACCCTCTGATGCTGAAAACAAAAAATCATCTAAAAATGCTATAACCACTATTGAAAATCTAATAAGTTTTAAATGTATTCCCATAATTAATGAGAACGATACAACATCAACTGATGAAATAAAGTTTGGAGATAATGACATTCTTGCATCTAAGATATCTAAACTCATTAAAGCAGATCATCTAATCCTACTATCAAATGTTGATGGTTTATATAAAGAACCACCGAGAAATAAAAAAAATGGTGTGCTCATATCTGAAATAAAATCTATTACTAAGTCTGTTAGGGATATGGCTGGAACTGCATCAAGGCTTGGTAAAGGCGGAATGATTTCAAAAATTAAAGCTGCAGAAATATGTATGAAATCAAAATGTTCACTTATCATAACTTCTGGTTTAAAGAAGGACCCTATTAAAAGTCTAGCAAGAAAAACTTCTAAATCAACGAGATTTATATCTACATAATGACTTCCTTTAAAAACAAAATTAATCAAGTAGGTCTTCAGGCTAAAGAGGCATCAAAAATCTTAGCCAAAGTTTCTACTAAACAAAAAAATGAAGCTATATTGGCAATGGCAGGTCATATCTTAAAAGATAAAGAGCTGATCTTAGAAGAAAATAAAAAAGATTTAAAGAAAGCAAAAACAAAAGGTTTATCAGAATCATTTATTGATAGATTAGAGCTTGGTGATGAAAGAATTATTTCTATTGCAACTACTCTTAGTGAAATTGAAAGCTTTAGGGACCCTGTTGGTAAAGTTTTAGACTCTTGGACAAGGCCGAATGGACTTAGTATATCAAGAGTATCCACTCCCCTTGGAACCGTCGGAGTTATCTATGAAAGCAGGCCCAATGTTACAGCAGATGCAGGAGCTTTATGTCTTAAATCTGGTAATGCCTCGATATTAAGAGGAGGTTCTGACGGTATTAATTCATGTATAGCAATTCATAAGAGCATGATAAAGGGGCTGAGTGATGCTGGTATCACTGAAAACGCAATTCAAATCATTGAAGATATAGATAGAGATGCAGTTAATATGATGCTTCAAGGAATTAATAAGAGTATTGATGTAATTGTTCCTAGGGGCGGTAAAAACTTAGTTGCTCAAATTGAAAAAGAAGCAAAGGTTCCAGTATTTGCTCATCTAGAGGGTATTTGTCACATATATGTTGATAAAGATACTAATCTAGAGAAAGCTATAAATGTTTGTGTAAATGCAAAAATGAGAAGGCCGGGTATATGTGGTGCTGTAGAAACTATATTAGTTGATTCAGAAATTGCAATTGCATTTTTGCCAGATCTAATTAAGGCCCTATCAACCAGAGACTGTGAGATAAGGGGATGTAAAGAAACACAACAATATTCTAATAATGTTGTTGCTGCAAATGATGAAGATTGGAAAACAGAATATTTATCACCAATTGTTAGTATTAAGATTGTTAAAGACTATGAAGAAGCGATTGAGCATATAGATACTTTCTCATCTGGTCATACTGAATCTATACTAACTGAAAATTTAAATACAGCAGCTCAGTTTCAAAAAGACTTAGATAGTGCCATTGTAATGCACAACGTCTCAACTCAGTTTGCAGATGGTGGTGAGTTTGGTTTGGGTGGTGAAATTGGAATTGCAACTGGAAAATTTCATGCAAGAGGTCCTGTTGGAGTTGATCAATTAACTAGCTTTAAGTATCTTGTAAACGGTAACGGACATATAAGACCTTAACTATCTATAAAATATGTGTTTTGATAAATTTGTTTACAAAACATATATTAATTATTTTAAGTTACAAAAAATAAAAATTTCTCTTAAAAAGGCAGAATATTTTTTGACATATGGTAGTAAAACTACAACGTAATTCAGTTAAAAACATTATAAAATAAATGTTCTTTAATTAAATTGACAATATCATTTCAAATTTGTTTAATATATTACATCTAGTCGCTTTGCCATAATTTTGATTGTTCGGTCTCGAACTTCACTTAAATATTATGGACGCCCGGCATAAATAATTGGAGAAATATATGACTACTTTTAACAGGTTATTACTATTAGTTGGATTAATTTCAATTTCTGCCTGCGGAGGCGGAGGTGGTGGTGGCGGAGATTCCTATTCTGCACCCGAAGCTCCTTCTAATAATGCGCCAACAATCACAAATACAACTGGGAATTATTCTGTTCCAGAAAATCAGACTTCAGCATTTACCGTAACTGCATCTGATCCAGACGGTGATTCCTTAACATTTTCAATAAGTGGAACTGACAGTTCTTTATTTACTATATCTAGTTCTGGAGTTGTTACTTTTAATGCTGCACCAGATTACGAGAATCCTTCAGATTCTGGTACAAACAATGTATATGACCTTAGCGCATCTGTTTCAGACGGATCATTAAGCGCATCAAAAGATTTCATGGTTTCAGTAATAAACGATACATCTGATGACATTACTACTGAAGGTTATGATGGAACATATGTTGCAGCAGGACCTGTACAAGGAGCTACTATATGTATTGAAGTAAATGCTGGAACCTGCACAGGAGCTCAATTTACAACTACCTCTGCACAAGACGGTACTTTTTCATTAACAGTTGACTCAAGTACTACTGGAGTCCTTAGAGGCGAAGGTGGATTTGACCCTGTTACAAATCTTCAGTTTGGTGAGAGCGATAGTCTTGCACTGGGACAACCTGTTACTGATCAAAATGTAGTCATTTCTGTTATTAGTGGAGTTATGAATGAAGGCACTACTACTAATTATGCTGCATTTAAAACAAATTTAGGAATTGATTCATCATTTATGATTAGATTTGATAATCCATTTTCTAATCTTGATAATGCCGCATATAACAAAGCAGCTGTAATTAATACACAGTTGGCAGTTTTAACTAAGGTACTAGAAACAATTCACACAGATAATGATAGTGCTGCTTTTAATGTTTCGAATAAAATTCTTAGCAGCTCAACAGAGATATCTCTTGGAGATACTACCTTTATTAAAGATTTATTAACAAATTATGACACTGACTTCTCCCCTACTTCTGACCAATTAGTTAGTCTTTCTGCTGGGATATCGGCTTATATGCAAAAAATTAATGCAAGCTCCTCTAACTCGCATTCTCACTTTGCAAAGGCTGGTGTCTCAGAGCTTAGTGCTTTAATGAAAGCAGTGATGGATGGAACCTCTAACTCTGATGAAATTGATAAATTGGTTTTTAATACTATTAATTGGATTAACGAAAATACTTCATGGGACGGAGGATCAATTACAGATAATGAAGCGAGTTTATCAGAAACAACATATGCACTTTCAAATAATGGAAGTAGTAATTACATAGTTGATAACATTAATACAAAAGATACTGAATTTATAATTTATGTAAAAGAGGGAGATGTTATTAAATTTGATGCTACTAGTTCTGTTAATTCAAGTCATCCCTTTTTAATGTCAACTGAGAACAATGATATGGATAAAAGTAATGATATCGGTACATCTGAAGGTTGGAATAAAGATACACTTACACTTACAGTTGGTGCAAATACTCCCGAGACATTGTATCCACATTGCGAGTTTCATAGCGGTATGTACACCAATAGTAAAATTGTAAAGGTTACATCTTATAATCAATCTGATATTGATATTACAAATAACTCAAGTGCTCTTCAGGTAAAAGGAACAGTTGCTTCAGGGCCCTTTAAAGGCGCTTCTGGATTTACCTATAAAGTTTATCTAACCTCTCAGGGAGGCTCAGAGCATACTCATACTTTTCATGAATATCCTGGTTTAACATTCTATATGCCAGGCTCTCAAGGGTATCACGGAGCTGAAACTGCGACTGATGATACAAAATTTAAACCAAAATCTCACTATGCTGAGGACAATGATAGTGGTGGTGGAGGATCTACATATTAAATAACTGCATACTTATTTGATAAATTAAAACGTGGTCAATAGATCACGTTTTAATTTAAAAAGAACAATTTATATTTACTACTGTGAAGAGGTAGTTGCTAGTTTCCTTATCAGAGTTTTCCCATCCCGCGTCGGTGACTGAAATAAAATCTAGACACCCCTCGTTATCAATATTTATAGGTAGTGATTTCATTAATAAATCATAATTATTGAATCCTGAATCTGGCTTATCTGGCAAATCAGAATTTTCTAAAGAAGTAAAATTTCCAAATCCGTCATTAATGGCGATATGCGCTCCATGAAATCCACTATCATAATCTCGAGTTGAATGAATAATATCTATATTGCCATCAAGATTCATGTCTCTTAAATATAGGTTGCCTTCGCCATGATGTCTTTCTGATCGAGGTTGAAGTGCAAACCTTGATTCTGTTTCATCAATTAACTTGCCAAAACCATTGTTAATTAAAATTTGTATATAAGCTCCCTCGTAATAGGGTAAATCTCTGGTTATTGATACAACCACATCAACATAGCCATCATTATTTAGATCTCCATAAGCTGCATGGTTGTATTTATTTTTATCAAAACCAAAAGGTCCTATTGGCAGTGATACTCTCTCCCAGCTTTCAATATCTTTAGAATTATTACTTAAAAGGATATATCCCTCATCTGCATTAGACCAAGAGCTTCTATTATCAAAATTCCAAAATATTAAATCGTCATAAAAATCATTATTTAAATCAGCTAACAAGGATGACATTGGATTTCCATATTGATTTTGTCTTTGCCAGTCTAAATTAATATATTCATGCATAGTAAAGTTACCCTCGCCATCATTAATATTGAGAATATTGCATGCAAAAATATCAGTATCACCATCATAATCAGGGTCTCCAGCGCTGGCATCATGCGCAAAATTACATAACTGACCCATCCCGTTATTCATATCTTCAATTTGATTAGATTTATCTTCAAATTTTCCTTCTGTATTTGATAAAAGGAGAAGGTGTGGATAAGGATTAATATAATTTTCTGAGTAGTCTTGTGATCTATATTGAATTCCCATGGAGCTAGAAAAAATGTCATCAATACCATCATTATTAAAGTCAGCAGCAACAGTTCTATAAGCAAATGGATGACGAGGTGGCGAACCAGATTGATATATATCTAAACTCTCTTCAAATCTACCACTACCATTATTAAGATATATGTTTATAGGGGCATTTACTTTTTGAGAGGATTCGATTGTGTGAGGAAATAAGGCCCAGATAACAGCTATATCTTCATATCCATCGCCATTAAAATCACCCTGAACAATATTATGCGCATCTTGTCCAAACAGAGCATTCTCAAAAGATTCACAGTCATTCGGTGTTGGATAACAAATAGTTGCTGAAAAGGTGTCTGTGATAATAATTCCACCAAATCCAATATCATTAACTTGAAAAAATTCTGTTCTAAGCTTTTCCGAGTTGTCCGGCAAGAGACTATATTGAAGTGGGTATTTATTTATTTTTAAATCAAATAATTTATTGGACTCAGGACAAGATGAGGAGGTAATAGTTGATACTTTTAATTTAAAATCTTCAGAGTCTTCATAAATAATTGGGTTTTTAAAAGAAAATTTTTTATTATCTAATGTTGAGACATGATTAACATCATTCAATTCATTATTTTTAAGTGATATTGTAAAAGTGCATTCTAAGTTATCCGAATTTATTTCGACTTCTTGTTTTTGATAGCTGAGACTTGGTGATAATAAACCCGAAATATTAATTGATATAGAAATATCATCTATTTGTGGAATGTTATTTGCGCTACTTCCCCCTCCACAAGAAGACACAATGAGAAGTGCAGCAAAATACTTCGCAAACTTAAGTCTTTTTATAATAAAGGTAGAGATTGCCTTAATCACTAAATCTTCTTAAATTTTTAGCCATTTTTTTTGCTGTGTTTTTAAAGATCTTTAATGCTTTTTTTAGATCTTTATTCTCCACGGTTTCAACTACTGAATATCCATCCCAATAATTTAATTTGTAGCCAGAGATATGTTCAATAATTTCTAATGATGCTGCATCTGTGTTGTCCTCATCATTATGTTCAATAATGACTGAAGACTCCTCTAATTTGATGGAGGTTAGTGGAAGATCTGCAAAAATAGATTTATAAAGATTTTCTATTTGTATGTGATTATTTTTTATATTTGTTTTGATCATATGAATGATGTCGCCCTACTGGCCCAAATTCCCTAAGTGATATATGTTTAGTTTTCCTTCCTCTTACTCTTTCTCTCCATAAATTAAAGCTTTTCTTTTTTAAATTTTGTCGCATCAGCTTAACCACATCATCATGAGATAGTTTGAATTGACTTTCTATAGCATCAAAAGGCGTCCTGTCTTCCCAAGCCATTTCAATAATTCTAGATATGTCGCTTTCTGATAATGTCATTTAATTTGATAATAAAACTATATTATTGGCTGCATTGTCATAAAAAAAGTAAGCATCTTGAAGATGTCTTTTGCCAGATGGAATAAAAGATTCTCTAGCGTGCAGGACTCTTAGGCTTGCAACAATTAGCACCTCTCCTCCATTTAATCTAAATGTAGAATGATATTTTTTATCAAAAATTCTTGATGAGATTTCATGATATGCCTTATAAAATTC
>ERZ802824.1455-NODE-1455-length-12581-cov-16.4371_pt1 | contig 12581 bp, 9 predicted proteins | sample MGYA00345650_ERZ802824 | MGnify/ENA primary metagenome ERZ802824 (study PRJEB30503, sample SAMEA104212361) | marine metagenome | biome: Westerlies Biome; feature: [SRF] surface water layer (ENVO:00010504) within the epipelagic zone...; material: water... | reverse complement strand
TGATATCAATAAAGACTTATGGTTCTTTGATTGTCATTTTAATGAGGATCCAGTCATGCCTGGATGCTTAGGTGTAGATGCTATGTGGCAGTTAGTTGGGTTTTATCTTGGTTGGCTAGGTGGACCTGGCAGAGGGCGTGCTCTTGGCTCAGGTCAAGTTAAGTTCACAGGACAAGTCCTGCCAACAAGTAAAAAGGTTACTTACAACGTAAGTCTATCGCGCGTTATTGCAAGAAAACTGTATATGGGAATTGCCGATGCAACAATGGAGGTTGATGGAAAGACTATTTATGAAGCAACTAACCTCAAAGTTGGTTTATTTACTGATACTTCAGCATTCTGATGAATAGAGTCGTCGTTACTGGTATGGGTATTGTTAGCAGTCTTGGTGCTAATAAATCAGAAGTCTTAGACTCACTTAGGTCAGCAAAATCTGGAATAGAATTCAGTGAAACCTATAGGGATATGGGACTTAGGTCTCATGTTCATGGCTCTGTTCCTGAAATTGATACAAGTGAAGTCATTGACCGTAAGATGCTAAGGTTTATGGCAGATGCTGCAATTTACAATGCTATAGCATTAGATGAGGCAATCAAAGAATCTGGACTCAGCCCAGAAATGGTTTCTCATGAAAGAACGGGGCTAATTATGGGCTCTGGTGGAGCCTCCAATATAAATGTAATTGAAGCAGCAGATATTTTAAGAGAAAAAGGTATAAAAAGAGTTGGGCCTTACCGAGTTCCCAGAACAATGGGCTCAACAACCTCAGCATGCCTCTCTACCCTATTTAAAATTAAGGGAATTAACTACTCCATAAGTTCTGCCTGTTCAACTAGTGCTCACTGCATTGGTAATGCAATGGAGCAAATCCAGCTAGGAAAACAGGATGTCGTTTTTGCTGGTGGGGGTGAGGAATTAGATTGGTCAACTTCAATGCTGTTTGACTCTATGGGTGCACTCTCTTCAAAGTACAATGATTCTCCCGCTAATGCCTCTCGTGCTTTTGATGCTGATCGAGATGGTTTTGTAATATCAGGTGGAGGTGGCGCTCTTGTTCTAGAGTCCTTAGATCATGCACAAGCGCGTGGAGCAGAAATTATTGCCGAACTTGTTGGCTATGGCGCAACATCAGATGGCTATGACATGGTCGCGCCCTCGGGTGAGGGAGCCAAAAGATGCATGGAAATTGCAATTGCAAATGTTAATGGACCAATAGATTATATTAACGCTCACGGAACCTCTACTCCTGTAGGAGATGTTAAAGAGCTTGGAGCAATTAAAGAGGTTTTTGGCGATGCCTCGATACCCCTCATAGGTTCAACTAAATCTTTATCTGGCCATGCTCTCGGAGCAGCGGGCGTTAATGAGTCAATCTACTCACTGCTGATGCTTCAAAATGACTTTGTTGCTGAATCTGTTAATATTGAAAATCTTGACAGTGAAGCCTCTGGAATGCCTATTGTAAGGGAAACAAAAGATGTTCAACTGAATCGCGTACTCTCAAATAGTTTTGGTTTTGGTGGAACTAACGCTTGTCTAGTTTTTGAGAAGTTTATCTAATACAACTCACTAAGGTCTTGCATCAATCTCTTTCTTCTCTTTTTCAGAAGGAAGCATATCCTCCTTTGAAATACCTAGTGCAAGAATCATTGAACTTGCAACATAAATTGAGGAGTAGGTTCCAATAACAACGCCCACAATTAATGCGCCTGCAAAACTATTGATCACTTCACCGCCCAAATAAAACAAAGCAAGTAGCACCAATAAGGTCGTCAGTGAGGTCATGATTGTTCTTGATAAGGTCTGGTTAAGTGCTTCATTGACAATAGGCTCTGGCTCGACGTGACGAGTTGCTAAAAAGTTTTCGCGTATTCTATCAAAGACAACGATCGTATCATTCAAAGAATAGCCAATGACAGCTAGGATAGCTGCTAAGACTGTCAAATCAAATTCAATCTGAAGAATTGAAAAAACGCCCAACGTGATAATGACATCATGAACTATAGCTGCAATTGAACCTAAGGCAAATCGATATTCAAATCTAAAGGCAACATAGATTAATATCCCAATTAACGCATATAGCATTGCAAGCCCACCATCATTGGTTAGCTCTTCGCCTACCTTTGGACCAACAAACTCTACTCTTCTGACATCTATTCCATCACCTAGCATTCTTATGATTGAAGAGCTTAACTTTGCACTTGATGTCGCCTGAGGCTCTAACTGAATGAGCACTTCAGTATCAGAGCCAAAATATTGCACATTAGCCCCTTCATATTCAGCTTCTGCAAGTTTAGTTCTTATATTTTCAAGGTCTGCAGTTTTTTCATAACCCAGCTCAATTAGAGTACCGCCTGTAAAGTCGATACCAAATTTTAAGCCTTGTAAGCCTAAAGAAGCTATAGATGCAATCAACAAAATTGCTGAAAAAATCAGCGCTATTTTCCTCTTACCAACAAAATCAATGACTGGAATATTTAAAGATCTGAGACTCATATTGCTAACTCCTCAACTTTTTTACCACCATAGATTAGATTTATGATCGCTCTAGAGACAATGATTGCGGTAAACATTGAAGTAATGATTCCGATAGTTAAAGTTACCGCAAAACCCTTAATTGGCCCGGTACCAAAACTGAACAACACAATAGAAGCAATCAGCGTAGTGATATTAGCATCTGCAATGGTAAGTAGCGCTTTTTCATAGCCTGATGAGATTGCTTTTTGAATATTTTTACTGGAGCGCATCTCTTCTTTAATACGCTCAAAAATCAACACATTGGCATCCACTGCCATACCAACTGTTAGAACAATTCCCGCTATTCCAGGAAGGGTTAAGGTGGCCTGTATTAAAGACAAAATAGAAATAATTGTGATCAAGTTCAGTGTCAAAGCTAGATTTGCAACTAAACCAAAAACTCGATAACGCCATGCCATAAAGATCAGCACTAAAGCGAATCCAACGAGCACTGAGATCAATCCTTTTTGTATATTGTCTGCACCAAGACTTGGCCCAATTGTTCTCTCTTCAATAATCTCAACTGGAGCTGATAGAGAACCAGCCCTCAGTAGTAATGCTAAATTTGTTGCTTCTCTTGCACTATCCAATCCAGTGATTTGAAAACGATTTGAGAATGTTCCTTGGATCGTAGCAGCGTTAATAATATCTTGAGTCTTAGTTCGCTTCTTAACAGCAACACCATCCTCCATCACAGTTTCAACCTGGTTTTCGATAAAGACGACCGCCATCCTATATCCCAAAAACTCTTTGGTTGTATCGAGCATAGAGCGTCCACCAGAGCTATCTAGAACAATGCTGACGCTCGGCTGGTTGTTCTCATCCATACTGGAAGAAGCATCAACTATGTTTTCACCAGTTGTAATCACATTAGTCTTTAAAAGCAGTGGCCTGCCATCTTTAAACTTATAAATTTTTGAGCCAGTAGGAGTTTTTCCTGATTGAATTGCAGTCTGGACATCATTTTTTTCGTCCACCATTCTAAATTCAATTGTCGCAACAGCTCCAAGAATTTCCTTCGCTCTAGCCGTGTCTTGAACACCCGGCAATTGAACAACAATCCTCTCAGTTCCTTGTTGCTGAATGATGGGCTCAGCAACACCTAATTCATTGACACGATTTCTGAGTGTAGTGATGTTTTGTTTTAGTGCGCCAAGTTTTGCATCGGCCTGAGCAGTGGCTGAAATCTCAAACCCTAACTCGAGCTCTTGCTCAGTTCCTTCAGCAATTACTAGATCAGGAAGGTCATTTTTAATAACTTTTTTAGCTTCGTTTTTAAGCTCTTCACTTTTAAATGAAACAAGCAGTAAATTATCTTCTTTGCGTATTTTCTTGTAAAGCTTATCTTTTCTCAGTTCAGCCCTGAGCTCATTGTAATAACGATCTAAAGCCATCGTAGTGACTGCATTCATGTCGACCTCTAAGAGGAAATGAACACCGCCCCTAAGATCAAGACCTAAAGACATTGCTTTACCTCCAATGCCTGATAGCCACTGAGGAATTGATGGCGCTAAATTTAGAGCAACAACATAATTTCTTGTGAGTGAATCCTTCAAAATTGCTTTGGAAGATAGTTGTGTTTGTGAGTCATTAAACCTGACAAGTACGTTCTTGTCCTCAAGAGAAATCGATTTAAAACCAACACCACTATCTGACAAAGTATCTTTGATTTTATCGAGGTCTCTCTGACTGACATCATAGTTCCCAGATCCAGAAATTTGGATCGCCAAATCTGAACCATAGAGATTTGGCAAGGCGAAGAGACCTAATATAAAAAGGAAAAATACAATTAGAATATTTTTCCAGGCTGCGTAATGGTTCATATTGAGTATTTGCCCTTTATTCCGATTTTTCTATTGCTTTCGTCTTAGCCTTTGACTTGCTAGTTGCCTTAGTCATTGGCTTGACACTTCCTTTTGGCATTTTTTGATTGATACCTTGTTTCTGAACTTTCATAGAAACGCCTGAGGACACTTCTATTTCAGCAAAAGATTCATCGACCGCAGTTATTTTTCCAATAACGCCGCCATTAGTAACAACCTCATCACCTTTCTTTAATTCTTTCAATAAGTTTTTATGATCTTTAGCTCTTTTTTGTTGTGGTCTGATTAATAAAAAATACATCAGCACAAACATTGCAATCAGAAAAATTTCTGGTGGTAGATTCATCTTTCACTCCAAAAAATAATAAAGGGGTTATTTTATCTTAGTTAGGCCGCCCATGTAGCTCTGTAGGACTTTTGGTATAGTTATACTGCCATCAGCATTTTGATAGTTTTCAATAACTGCCACCAGGGTTCTTCCAACTGCTAATCCTGAGCCATTTAATGTATGTAAAAACTCAGATTCATTTGTCTCAGGGTTTTTCCAGCGCAGCTGCATCCTTCTTGCCTGGAAGGATTCAAAGCAAGAGCACGATGAAATTTCACGATAAGCACTTTGGCCTGGAAGCCAAACCTCCAAATCATAAGTTTTTGCAGATGAAAAACCAAGGTCGCCAGTGCAAAGAATCACTTTCCGGTAAGGGAGCTCTAATAACTGCAAAATTCCTTCAGCATCATTGGTTAGCTCTTCTAGCACTTTGTATGACTCAGAGGGTTTTGAAATTTGAACAAGTTCTACTTTTTCAAACTGATGTTGTCGAATTAATCCTCTCGTATCCTTACCATAAGATCCTGCTTCTGATCTGAAACAAGGAGTGTGTGCAACATATTTAAGTGGGAGGTCTGACTCTTTGACTATAGAGTCTCGAACCAAATTTGTCACAGGAACTTCAGCTGTTGGGATCAAATAAAGAGCTCTAGCCTCACCCTCTTCACCATGAAGATGAGTTTTAAATAAATCTGCTTCAAATTTAGGCAATTGGCCTGTACCCATTAAAGAATCTGAATTCACCAAATAGGGGGTATAGGTCTCTTTGTAATTATTATTTTCAGTGTGGTGATCTAACATAAACTGAGTTAAAGCGCGCTGAAGCTTTGCTAGTTTTCCAGTCATGACTACAAATCTAGAGCCAGATATCTTAGCAGCTGCCGCAAAATCAATTCCATGTAATTCACCCAAATCAACGTGGTCTTTGGGCTCAAAATCAAATTCAATTGGGCCTTTTGGTGGCCATCTTAGAACCTCTTCATTTTCATCCTCAGTATTCCCCTTAGGCACAGAGACATGAGGTATATTGGGCATCGATAAAGTAATATCACTAATCTTTGACTGGATTTCTTGGAGCTGAATTTTAGCATTATCAAGCTTTTCACCCAGTTCAGATACCTCCTGAAGCAGCGGCTCAATATTCTCTCCACTGGCCTTTGCCTGGCCTATAGATTTAGATTTAGTGTTGCGAAGATTTTGTAGCTCTTGAGTCTGCACTTGAATAATTTTTCTTTCATTTTCAAGTTCATTGAATTCATCAACGTCAAAGGAAAAGTTTCGCCTATTGAGTTGCTCAACCACAAAATCGATATTACCCCTTAAAAGCTTACTTTCTAACATGATACTCAGTTAAATTATTATCCATAAATTATACTATGTACTCCTTTGATAGAGTCATTGATAGCGTTGCATCAGTCTTTTTTGGTTGACTTTCATATCTTACGTTTTAATATTGATACTTAATTTCTAAATTAACTCTCTGATAATCATCTAATGCAGCAAAAGCACGATTATCTTTAGCATCGATATAAGTCCCGCTAAAAGAAGCTTGCCACTGATCATTAATGTCCCAATCAAGAGTTGCGGAACTAAGATTTAGGTCATTATTAGAAGATATAACATTTGACAACCCCCACTTCCAGTCAGAGTCTCCAAACTTATCACTAACGCTCGCCATATAGCTCATACTGTTTCTTTTTGTGCTCACACCAACACCTAAGATTGAAGGCGTTAAATAATCATCAGCAAAATCTAAAAGATACTGAGAATTAATAGATATAAGCCACTGCCTATCATCGTTCTGAATATCAAATGCCAGGTCCCAATCAAGGCGATCTACTTTAATAAATTGCCCAGTTCGATTCTGTTGAATATTATTTTTATAGGCAACATCAAACTTAAGCAAATAGTCATTAAACGCCTTATTGACTCCAAAACCTATGAGTTGATATGGAGTTGCATATACCTGTCCATCCGTAAGATTGATTAAGGCATCATTGGGTACGAGCTGACCAAGATAAAATGCCATATCACTTCCCTCACTGCTTATCCCATAGCGCATTCCAAACTCATCATAGGTGTCATTTTTCAAAACAAGAAGCTTACTCTTGGAAATTTTTGGATTGGTATTATAGAAAAAACTTAAATCCCTATTATCAAAGTAGCGCGTTGCACTCAAAAACCACTGAGGCAACATCGATGGATCAGTTAATCCGCCAGAGGGATTAACAACATCAAGTGCACCGCCTTCGAGCTCACCCCACCCAATAGTGTATTTCCCTATTTTGGTGCTCCAGTCATCAAAACTAAACTGTAAAAAGGCCTTTTCGACTTCTAAATCATTTTTTTCAGTTGAATAATTGCTATCACTTGGCCAATATTGAGTCGCTTTAAGTTCAACCTCTCCATAACCCGAATCAGAGACAGAGCCACTAGTTCCAAGAGTGATTTCCGTTCTTTCTTCAGTGGTACTGTAATCACTTGCAGGATTAAAGCCCCACTTTTGAGTCACACCAAGATCTAACCAAGATAACGTCTTTTTTTCAATATCAGCATCTTCTCCAAAGACATCACTATCATCAGACCACTCATCAAACTCCCCTCCAGATTCATCAAAAACAGTATCATCATCAAAAAATGAGTCGTCCGCATTAACATTCAGTAAGAAGATAAAACCAAATATTACAAAAATAACTTGTCTCAATAAACTATTAAACATCTTATTGTTTATTGAGCTTGTTTGCGAAGATCTTTAAGATACTTCTCTCTGAAGGCCTGGTCAGTAAGGGCTCTCTGAGTTAAAAAATCCTCTTGGATATCCACACCAAAATTGATAGCTTCGAGCCTCATATTAGTTAGCCTATTACTGACAGTATTAAAAAATGTTAGACTTCTACCCATCCAAACATCATTAATTTTTTCAACTTTACCAACCTCAAGCTTTTTGATAGGATTGGAGTTCTTGTCAAACATTTGAACCTTCAAGGTAATAAATCTCTCAGTATCTACCCAGCTCTGAGTTTTTCCATAACTACTTTTACTGAGTCGATGAGGTTTTGGTGTCGACTCAATGACCGCAACTTCACGACCCCTAAACTTGCCCTGCTCCAATAGTTCATAGGTATAGTCATCCAGCTTTCCAGACTCCTGATCTTCGGTTGTCATTTCAGTACCAAAAATACTAGCAGACTCAGTCTCTTCATCATCACTGTTTCTGACACTAATTCTCTTCACCTTTCCAAGGGCAGACAAATAGAGCCAGGTTTCGTTATCTCTATCACTATCATCATAGCTATAAGAGAGCATACCAATTCCCCTCTCACTTGCTGGCTCAAGAATGATTGCAACACTCTTAGTATCTTTATCATCTATACCGGTATTAATTTGTGCATTCTCGACCAATTTAATACGAGGCTTTTCAGCACACTTAATCTTGCCATCCTTTTTGCCATATTTGCAAGTCGTTAGTTTCATTCTCGTAAACGCAGAGTCTGTTGATTTTCTAGACTCTTCGTCAACTCTTTCCATAATTTCTCTGGCACTTAGGTCAGTGTCAGCGAAGGCATTTAGACTAAACATTGCAACACAGAAAGTTACTAAGAGCAGTTTTAAGTTCAAATCATTTGTTATTGGTTTATTCATTTTGAAACCTCTATAAAGTTTAAATTATCATCAACATCTTTCTGGCCAAATTTTGGCTTAAATATCATTATCAGTGCTGGGAAAAACAACAAGTCACATAGCAGTGCTACAAAAATAGCTAAGGATCCAAAGCCTCCTATTTTAGCTAATCCTAAATAGTCACTAAAGGTTAGCATAAAAAACCCGCAACCCAATATGAGCGTTGTAAAAGTAACCGCCTGTCCAACCTCTTTTATGGTTTCAACCAGGGCGATTTTCATGTTGTGGTTTTGAGCGAGTGACATTCTGTAATGACTAATAAAGTGAATTGTATCATCGACAGCAATACCTATAATTAAAGGCGCAATCATGAGCGTATCTGTATCCAGCGAAATTCCAAGAAGGCCCATCAGTCCAAACGCTAATGTTGCAGGAATTAGATTTGGCACAATCGACATCACCCCTGCCTGCAATGAACCAAGAGTCAGCATCATAAGAAGACTGATGACAACTGCTGCTATCGCCAAACTCTTAAATTGATTCTTGCTGATATCATCTGCTAACCTCATCATTAGTGCGAATGAGCCAGTAATTTGAACCTTGAGTTCTGGATAGATTTCTGTAAGTGTATTGAACTCGTAATTAATATCCTTTTGAATCTCATCAAAAAAATCTTTGTATTCTTCAGAACCAGCATTTCTAAGCTGAACACTGATATGACTTTTACTGAAATCATCACTAACCAAAGCTCTTCGTTCCTCTGGATTCGAACTATTAAAAAGATAAAGGAGTTGAGAAACCGCAATCTGACTATTTGGGATAGTTCTGTACTCTTCTGAACTTTGCATAATCGCATGAGTATCTTTTACAAGGTCAGCCAGAGAATTTGTACGGATAATATAGTCACTATAGCTGTCTTCAATTTTATTCTGAAGTCTGTCCATTGAGCTTAAGACCGCAGGGTCCATAATTCCATCTGATCTAGCAGTATCCACTACAATGACCATGTTCCCAGTTCCCATCATATTGTCATCAACAATGTCGTATGCCTGACCGATTGGAACATCATCAGAATAAAGCTCAACTAGGTTTGAGTCTATTTTTACTTGTGTTGCGCCATACAAACACACTATAAATCCACCAAAAAAGACAATGGCAATTAAGTATCGGAAACGCTCTACAAAAGCTGGGATTCTGTCTAGTAATGGCTGCAACCACTCTGCGCTCACTAGCCAAGTCAAACCAATTTTTTTTGATACACTTAATAAAGGTTTTGCAAAGAAACACAAAAATCTTAATGACTTTAATTTGAAGTTTAAAGCGAGAGCCTTTATTCCATTTTTATTATTTTCTTGATTTCCAGCTTTTTTAGTTTGCATTGGATGCCAGTAATTCAACAAAACAGGTAACAAATAGATTGTATATGCGAATGCAAAGAATACCCCAGCTGCAGAAGATAGCCCGAATTGAACAAACATAGGCATGCCTGTTGCTGCCAATGAAGACATGCCAGCCATTGTGGTGATGGTTGTTAATAGAATAGGAACTCCAGTCTTGCCATAAGCTTTTGATAATGCTTCGTCATGCTCCTTGCCATCCCGCCTAAAAAACAAGTAGGAGCTCATGACATGGACACAGTCAGCCACACCAACAGCAATGACAAGCATTACAGTTAGAGCAATGAGCGTTGTCGATGCCAAATTAAGCCAGCTCAGACCACCGATCACAAAAAGAATACTGAGTCCTATTGCAAGCTGAGGCAGAACAACGGCGCTGGCAGAGCGAAACAAAGTCCAAAGCAAAAGGTTTATGATGACTACCATTCCTACCAACAAGAATGCAGCTTGGATCAAGGTGTCCATAGCTAAAGAGATCATTGCAGAGTTACCAATCGGATAAAAGTTGAAGTGTTCAGTCATCTTTGACTGCTCTGTGATTGCTGTTATAGCCTTCATAAATGGAATGTAGAGGGCAGGCTCGTCAGGCTGGTATTCGATTTTTTGAATCACAGCGCTGTCATCCATACTGGCATCAAAATCATCACTCCAGTCATCGTCAGAAAAAAGAGAGGGTTCGTCATCAGACTCTTGAACCAACGGAATAGCGCCAAAATCAGTTTTTATTGAGATTGCCCCATAACGGTGATCCTTAGAAAACATAAACAGCTCAAGAGAAGGCTGATCATCTGCCTCAGAACTAATGGCACTTAACTGATTTTGCTCGCTTGGAATAATTTTAGGGACGAGACGAGGAGAACTCAAAACATCATCTTCATTCTTCTGGATTCTAATGTTTGATAACGATTGAACGCGCTTAATGTGACTCAGTGATTCAACAATATCTGGAGTTAAGCCATACTGATTTAACCAAACATCATTACTTATTTGCTCATAATTATCTAGAGTCTCTGTAATTTCTGAGATTAAAGTAAGTGATTTATTTGAAAACACATCCCCATCTTTTGCCTCATAAACGATGAAAAGACCATCGTCACTTCCAAACTGATCACGGAACTCATCTAAAGCCTCGATTGCTGGATCAGACTCACTAAACCATACATCAAAAGACGTATCGAGCACAAAACGAGAGGCGCCATAACCCATAAAAATAGTTGACAGTAGAGCAACTAAAAGAACTGCTTTACGATAGGGAATAAGCTGCGATGGCACTCTCGCAAAATACTTATTTAGATAAAGTAAAAGATTTTTCATAATTGAGCTTGGAAAGCCAAATAGTATTATACTTATTTGTTCCTTAATAGATTAAATTCAAGTCCAACCTTAACTATTTTTCTGCCAGTAAAGCAAACCTTGAGTATTAATTTTTACATCAAGGCTTAACCTCTCTTCTGCAAAATTTGTATCGCTCACTCCAATCTCACTAAGTCCCTTTAGAAAATAGTCCATCATTTGTCTATAAATAATTGATTCTGCATCATTTTTATTTGCATACTTGATTGCTAAATCACTAACAAAGTGGATACTATTTATTAGCTGATTTAGAATTTTTTGAGTCGGCTTGATAGCTGAAAAATGCGTTAAGCAGACTCGTTCTGGCTCAAACTCCATAATCCGATTGATGCTTTTAATGAGGGCCTCAGGATCGAACTGGACAGGGCTTGTGCTTGGCAAAATATAGACCTTGTCTTGATAGTCAAGGTCACGATATGAGATTCCAAATGTATCACCTGTAAACATTGACTTAGTTACCTTATCCCAGATACAAAAATGGTGTCTTGCATGTCCAGGCGTATCAATAAATCTGAGCTCTCTTCCATCAAAATCCAACATAAAGTTATCTTCTGCCTCAATTACTCTATCAGCATCGATTGGAATAATTTCACCATAATATTCCTTGAATTTCTCTTCACCGTAGACGGCCATTGCACCTGCAATGAGTTTGCTTGGATCAATCAAATGACGTGCGCCTCTCGGGTGAACCACTAAACTTGCATTTACACATTGCCTCATGAGCTCACCAGCTCCCCCAGCATGATCGAGATGGACATGAGTTGGAATTACATAAGACACATCTAAAAGACTTAGGCCATTCTTAATGAGTACATTTTCTACAACAGGAACACTATAATTGGTGCCTGTTTCAATAATGGCAACCTTGTTATTCTGTCTCAGGAGATATATTGATGCAAAGTTTTTACTGTAATATCCAGAATCAACAACAATAATCCCTTCAGCAACATTTATCACTTCTTGTGTATTCATCATAAATTCTTTGCAATTGAATCCTTTTGAAGATACTTGATTTTACTTGAATTAGTCTAGATAAAAAAATACCCCGCCTTAGAAAAGGTCGGGGTATTTAGAATAAAAGCCTAGCAATGTCCTACTCTCACATGGGGAGACCCCACACTACCATCGGCGCTAAGTGGTTTCACTTCTGAGTTCGGGATGGGATCAGGTGGGTCACACTTGCTATTATCACTAAGCAAACTGCTTATTTGAAATAGGTCGAAACCTAACTCAAATGAATTAAAAAGTTTTTATACCAGAGGTATAACAAAATGGATAAAGTAAAGTTTATAAGGCATATTGCCTGTTGACACAACAACATCTCCAAATATCTTGGGTGTTATATGGTCAAGCCTCACGATCAATTAGTACTAGTTAGCTTCATGCATTGCTGCACTTCCACACCTAGCCTATCAACCTCGTAGTCTTCGAGGGATCTTTAGGATTATTAAATAATCAGGGAGACCTAATCTTGGGAGGGGCTTCCCGCTTAGATGCTTTCAGCGGTTATCCTTTCCACACATAGCTACTCGGCAATGCGAC
>ERZ802824.1453-NODE-1453-length-12585-cov-18.7915_pt1 | contig 12585 bp, 13 predicted proteins | sample MGYA00345650_ERZ802824 | MGnify/ENA primary metagenome ERZ802824 (study PRJEB30503, sample SAMEA104212361) | marine metagenome | biome: Westerlies Biome; feature: [SRF] surface water layer (ENVO:00010504) within the epipelagic zone...; material: water... | reverse complement strand
GACCAAACAATTCATTCTCATATGTAACGCAATCATTTTCTGTTGGGTAACAAACTGTAGCTGAATATCTATCTGTAATTTCAATTCCACCTAATCCAATATCATGAACGCTAAAATATGAAGTATTAAGATACGAAATATTGCTTGGATCAGGATTTGGAGTGAATTTCGTTTGATTCCTTGTAACGTTAAACATGAAATTCTTTGATGCATTACACTCTGGTTTCACAGTGGTGTTAAGGGGAGCAATACCAAATGAAAATTCTTTGCTTTCACTATAAATTATCGGAGCCCTAAAATTAAAATTTAAGTCATCTGAAGAGTTTAACCACAATAAATCTTGGCTATTAATACCAAATACACATCCCTCAATACTTGGGACAATCTCTATTGAAACCTCATCATAGCTTTCCAGTGTTGATGGCAAACCATTTACTGAAAAAGTTAATTGATTAGACTCTGGAATAAAGCCATCTCCTCCACCTCCTCCACACGAGGATAAAACAAAAGCAGACCAGCAGATTAAAATTAAATTTCTTGAAATATTTTTATTGTGTTTAAATATCATTTTTTAAAACCCTTATTATTGTATTACTTGGCTTAAAAAAATGCGCAATGTAAATTCATATAATCGAATAGTCATCAAGGTAGGTTCAGCCGTGTTGGCAAATTCCAATGGGATGGTAAACCAAAGCATTCTTGCTGCGATCAGTGAGGATATAGCTTGGTTACTAAAAAATGATAAAGAAGTTTTAATTGTGTCTTCGGGTGCAATTGCGCTGGGAAGAAAAAAGATGAAACTTTCAGACAGCTTAACTTTGGCTGAATCTCAGGCTTTGGCCGCTCATGGTCAGATAGAATTAATGTCAGCATGGAAGAAACATCTAAATAAATTTTCAATACCTATAGGCCAAATACTCTTAACTCCAAGAGACACGGAATTAAAACTTTCTTCTAAAAATGCCAAGCAAACCGTAAGCAAATTAATAGAAGCGGGATGCCTACCGATCATCAATGAAAATGACAGCACAGCGACTGACGAGATAAGATTTGGTGATAATGATCTTTTGGCTTCAAAAGTAGCAAAGCTTTTAGGTGCAGATTTGTTAATCATCCTTTCAACGGTAGATGGACTCTATACATCCGAAGAAGATGTACAAATTAAAAGAGCAGGTTCGTTGATAAAAGAAGTTAATAAAATCACTCCAAAAATTAAAAAAATGGCAGGCCATGCAAGTCAAATGGGTAAAGGTGGAATGATTTCTAAAATTGATGCTGCCGAGATTTGTTTAAAAAATAAATGCGCAATGGTAATTACATCTGGTAAAAATAAAGAACCTATCAGAGGTATTAGCAAGAGAGCAAAAGCAACATGGTTTACAAAAAAATGAATAAGGAACTTTCTATATTGCTTGAAGAAATAGGCAAAAAAGCAAAAAGTGCCAGCGCAATACTCAACACTGCAACCTGTGATCAAAAAAATAAATTTTTTGACTTTGCTATCGCATCAATCCAAGAAAATACTGATGCTATTCTTGCCGCTAACCATATTGATATAAAAGCAGCACAAGAAAATAATAAGGATGATGCATTTATTGATCGTTTAATGCTTGATAAAGATAGATTGCAAGGAATATGCAATACCTTGTCTGAAATCAAATCATTTGAAGATCCTATCGGTAAAGTTCTCGCATCATGGGACAGACCCAATGGTTTAAATATTTCTAGAGTTGCAACTCCTCTTGGGGTCATAGGTTTAATATTTGAAAGCAGGCCCAATGTTGCCGCTGATGCTGGGGGTTTATGCCTAAAATCTGGCAATGCGGTAATTTTACGAAGTGGCAAAGATGGCCTGCGATCTGCCGAGGCAATTGTCTTATCTCTTCAGAGCGCTTTAAAGCTATCAGGTTTGCCTGAAGCATGCATCCAAATCGTTCCTTCTGAAAGCAGAGACGCTGCAACCAAGATGCTAGAGGGTCTTAATGGCACTATTGATGTCATAGTTCCAAGGGGTGGAAAAAGTCTTGTTGCAGAAGTTGAAAAATCTGCAAAAGTACCGGTTTTTGGTCACTTAGAAGGTATTTGTCATATTTATGTAGATGAAGAAGCTGATGAAGAGAAAGCCTTATCAATTTGTCTAAATGCAAAAATGAGAAGAACTGGAATTTGTGGTGCCGTAGAGACGATACTGGTTCATGAAAATATCTCCTCATCTTTTGTACCTAAACTTGTGGCTTCTCTTTCTGAAGTGAACTGTGAAATAAGATGTTGTAAGAATACAATTGATTTTGATAATAGAGCTACGCTTGCTTCAGAAGATGATTGGTCCACAGAATACCTTGCAGCAATTGTTAGCCTTAAGTCTGTAGCAAGCGTTGATGAAGCAATTTCTCATATTGAAAAATATGGAACAGGACATACTGAGTCCATCCTCAGCAAAAATAAAGATGCGCAATTAAAATTTACAAACTCGATTGATAGTGCAATTGTGATGATTAATGCATCGACTCAATTTGCTGATGGAGGAGAATTTGGTCTTGGTGGTGAAATAGGTATAGCTACTGGTAAATTTCATGCCAGAGGTCCAGTTGGCGTAGATCAGCTCACAAGTTTCAAATATATTGTGACAGGCGACGGCCAAGTAAGATCGTAATGATTGAAAAATGTGAAAATATTGAACACTTTATTTTGAAGAAGGCTCTTGAAAAATCTCCATTAGCCAACATAATTTATTAATACAAGCTGCTTTGCTTTTGTCTTGATTGTAGTTGGCATACTACTCTCTTATATACACCTGACGCTCAGCTATACGAACCTTAAATATAAACTTAATGAGTATAGTTATGAGTAATTTCAAAAATGTTTTCAATATAATGGCTGTCCTAATACTTGCTTCTTGTGGTGGCGGTGGTGGCGGTGGCTCAGACTCTGCTGGTGGTGGTTATGGAACAACTCCCTCCAATTCTGCGCCAACGATAAATAATTCTACTAGCAGTTATTCCGTGGCCGAAAATCAAACTACTGCTTTTACAGTCAGTGCCGCAGATTCTGATGGTAACACTTTGAGCTATTCGCTTACTGGAAATGACTCATCAAGCTTTACTGTGAGCTCATCAGGCGTTGTATCTTTCAACACGGCACCTGATTTTGAAGGGCCATCAGATGCGAACAGCGACAATATATATTCAATAAGCGTTTCTGTTAGCGATGGAACTGCGAGTGCTTCCAGCTCATTTACTATTACCGTTACCAATGACACATCCGATGATAACGTTGATACTTTTGTAGCATGGGATGGGGTCCTTCTAAAAAACGATACATACAAGCCATACGATAAACACGCGACCTCTTACAATTTAATTATCGGTGGCCTGCCAGATGTGACGGATGGATTTGTAACTAATGTGGCAAATATTGCCAATAGAATGTTAGCTCAAAATGATGTCACCAATTCAGTAAACAGAAATTTATTGCTAAACAATTTTAGTCAATACAATGCATTTCAAAGAGTTGGGTCAACTAATATGAGTAGCTATGACCCAGCATTAAACAATGAAAACTATGATGGTTGGGATAATATTAATGATAATTATTCTGTTGTAGATTTTATTTGGGAGGTTACTTCTAATTCTCCTGCCGATGAACAAACTAAGGCAGGACAAATTAATGCAATCTTGGAGCATCTGTTGCATACAATCACATTAATATTCGATAAAAGCTATACATCATGGGGTTACGAAAATACATCATCTGATTTGGTTTTAGCTATGAACCAAGCTATAGAGGGTAATTTTTATGATCCCACAGGTAATTATGGAAACTTATCTGAAAGCGATCCTATCCTATATAAAAGAATTATTGCTCAAGAATTTGCATATTGGATGATACTTACAGGCTGGGACTTAAAAGCTTTGTATGCTCCAGATGCATCACCAGAATGGACAATTTTATCTGCTTCAGAAATGGAAACAAATTTGCCACTGGCACATACGTTATTTACCGATACCGTAAATGGGGTGCTGGTTAATCCAACTCAAGCCTATTTGGATAGTCTTACCTTTGGCTCTCTCCCAACCTCTTCTGCTGTTGCAATTTCTGTGAGTGTTGCTGCCAATAATGCGGGATCTGGAAATGTATATGTGATAGACGATACTCAGAAGAAATCTCTAACGCTTGAGGTCGGAAAAACTTACACTTTCACTCATCCTTCAGCGCATCCTCTCAGATTTTCTACTACTTCAGATGGAACACATGCATCAGGAAGCGGATATGGCACTTCAGGTGGATCTGAATATACAACAGGCGTTACTACGTCAACAAGTGGCAGCACTGTGATTGAAGTAACCTCTGACACTCCAACAACTCTATACTACTATTGCTCTATTCACTCAGGCATGGGAGGAAGCATTACCGTATCAAGTTAAATTTGAATTATAAATAAACGTCAAATCTTGTTGTTTTTCCAGACACTTGATAGTTAGTTTGCAACGAAAATGGCTCAGCTTTAATGGGCCTTTTAACAACCATCTTTCGCACCGGCATTAATTGCAAAATTTCAAAATCTTTTATTGCATTATTTTTTAGAGACTCTATTTCTAATATCTTTGATATGTACTCAAGTTGCCCTGAGCTTAAAGCCTTCTTTTTTGCAGGCGGGTACATTGGATCAAAATAAATCACATCAAAGTTTTTTGCCTGAACATCATAAGAGCATGCATTCGCATGAATAAGATCAAGTTTTTCAAAGATCCTCTGATCTTTACTTCGACTTATTCCATCCCGAAGCAAATGAAATAAAATTTCGCTTTGCTCGAGCGCTGTAACTTGATGGCCTAGAGTTAGAAACAATAAAGCATCTTGGAGCATGCCTGCTGTGCAATCAAGAATGTTTAGGGGATGTTCTGACTTGCCTAAAGCTTTCTTGATAAGCTTTTCATGATCTGCTCTTTTGATTCGCCATCCTGTTGAGCCTGAATTAAAGTCAATCTTAAATTTATTCTTTGATCTAGCCTCTGGATGAAAAAATGATAGTCCATCTTCAGAAAGATTGAGATGAGGTTGGCCAATCATCTGCTCGCTAGTGATTGCAGTGGTTCCAAGATTCCTGGCAACTTCCTTAGCTAATTCTTGTTGATTAATTTGTGTGTAAACAAGAGGTGGAATCATAAAAGCAAAAGCACAACACCCAAAGCAACTCTGTATAAAACAAATGGAGTCATCCCAATCTTCTCCACAAACTTTAGAAAACCCTTGATGGTAATAAATGCTATAAAAGCAGAGCCGATAAAACCAGTTAGAATAATAAGCATGTCGCTTGACGCTATTGAAAAACCACCTTTGGCAAGCATAAGTACCAAAGCTCCTAAAATGGTGGGTATGCTTAAAAGAAATGCAAACCTTGAGGTATCTTTGATATTTAGTCCAATAATTAATGCCCCAGTTATTGCCATTCCTGATCTAGAGGCCCCAGGAAACACAGCCAATGCTTGAAAACAACCAATGATTAAAGCCGCAAATAAAGTTAACTCTGCTAATGATTTTGATTGACTTGAAGATTTATAGGCAGCGAATAACAAAGCAGCAAATACCAAATTTGCCAAAGCAATTGAGTTGATGTTGGCTGTCCTGGACTCAGATAAGTCAGATGCAAGCAATCCAACCAAAACAATCGGTAAAGTTGCAACTATGAGGTGTAATCCAAGTGAGAAATTTTCTTTGCTGTTATTGCTAGACCATGGCATCCAGGCATGAAGCAATCCTAGAATTTCTTTTTTAAAATAATAAATTACTGCTACCAAGGTTCCAGCATGAACTGATATATCAAATACAATGCCAAAGTCTTTAGCCCCAAAAAGCAAGGATGGAAGCAATAAATGTGCTGAGCTAGATATAGGTAAAAATTCAGTTAGGCCTTGGATTATAGATAGAAGGACTGCAAGGAAAAAATCTGAAATCATGATTTTTTATAATCAGGAGTTTTAAGGTAAACGGGATTTGCAGTTTCAGGAAGGAAATTCTTGCCTGTTTCCAATCTTGTCTTAGCTAAAATTGCAATCGGCTCAGCACTTCCATTTGCTTCACCTAAAAACTTTGAATTGATTACTTCAGCATTGGGCCAACCGGTTCCAGCAAAATAACAATCATCCTTTTTTAATAATTCTGAGAGCTCAGTCATTTGCATTACACCCTCAACTGAAATTGGATTAAGCTTTTGATTATTTTTCTGATAGCTAGAGAAATAACTTTCTTTTGTATCGGCTTCAATGGCTACATAAATATTTGCCTCAGCCTCATCAATCCAATGCGATGCCTCTAACGCGATTGATTCTAGGCTAGAGATTGGGATTAGTGGCAGCTTCTTTACCTCAGCTATTGCTTTTAAAAAGGAAGCTGTAATTCTAAGCGCAGTATAAGAGCCAGGACCACAGGCAAATGCTAGAGCATCAAGTTCATCAAAATCATTTTTAGAGTCAAAACCAATACTTGAAAAAAGCTTATCCCAATCCGGCCTATCTTTACGATCGTGCGTCTGAATGAAAGTATTTACCTCATCATTATTTAGCAGAGAGATCGATGAATAATTTCCACTAATATCAAAGGATAAAATGTTCATTCAGTTAAAAGCTTTGCTCAATGTCCTCAAATACTTTCTCAACGGATCTGGAGCCGTCCACAGCAATATAGTTTAGCGAACTTTTTACTTCTTGAGACTGATAATAAGCAACAAGTGGCTTTGTTTCATCTTGGTAGACTTGTAAGCGATGTTTGACAGTTTCAGGCATATCATCCTCTCTTTGTATTAGAGGCTCTCCAGTTATATCATCTACGCCCTCATTTTTTGGAGGTTGATAAACAAGGTGATAGTTTCTTCCAGAGCCTGGATGCACCCTTCTGCCTGACATTCTGTCTAGGATTACATCATCATCAACCTTAATTTCAACAACGTGAGTAAACTCAATTTTATTTTCAACACATAAATCTGCTTGACCAACCGTTCTTATACCGCCATCAAATAAAAATCCAGTAACACAATCAGCCTGCGCAATACGATCTAAAATTAATTCAATGATAATTTGATCAGAAACCAGGCCCCCAGAATTCATAATATCTGTAACTTTTTGACCTAGCTCACTTCCAGATGCAATGGCTGATCGCAGCATGTCCCCTGTACTAATTTTAGGAATACTCAGAGATTTGCAAATAAGATCTGCCTGGGTGCCTTTGCCAGCTCCAGGGGGACCCAAAAGTAGTATTTTATTCATGACTCTAATACTGCAAATGCAAGAAGATGATTGCTTTCATCGGCTAGACTAACATGGGATTTGATGATGCCCAAATCTTCAACAAAAGATTTAGCATCGGCAGATAATAAGACCTCAGGTTTGCCAAGTTTATTTCTTATTATTTGAATGTCTTTGGGAAAGACTGGATCTTTAAAACCTGTTCCAAGAGCTTTCACAAATGCTTCCTTGCCAGCAAATTGTTTGCCTAGATAGAATTGTTTGGTTCCGTCTGCAAGTTTGCCAAATTTTACTAGCTCTTGATCGCCTAAGATTTTATTAGCAAATGCAGATATAGATTTCATTTTTTTGATTCTATCTAAATCTACTAAATCTGTTCCTATTCCATAAATCATATTCTTATTTTTCTAAAATACTCTCTGCTACTTAATTCTCTGCCATCCAAGCAGGCGCTTATAGCAACTTGTAATAAGCTTTTTAATTTTAACTTATCAATTCCCTCAAGGGTTCTATTTTTAATTGCTGAGATTTCCATTGCTGAGTACCCATTTGCATCACCGGCGTTATGAAATCCCTTTTCAGGTATGTATGAATAAATGATTGAATCTTTAAACTCTGAATTTTCTTTTGTATCTGTATCAAAATTAATGCCGTAACCAAGCACATCAAGAAGATCTAATTCAAACACTCTTAAATCTAACTCAGAAATTGCATCTGCCCGAGCAAGCTCAACAAATTTTTGATAAAGATCATATAACTCTTGATTTGGCAGCCCTTTGGGCAAAAGACGCATCATTAACTCATTAACGTATAAGTAGGTATACAAATCATGGGGTCCCTTAACTGAATGCGAAATAAAGTTTGAATCTATCTGAGTTAAGGTTTTCATTTCTGATTTGCCGGTGACAATAATTCTCAACGCAGAAAAAGGAAGCAAATGGCCAAAGAACTTCGAACGAGGATTTTTTGCGCCCTTGGCCATGATTGAAAGCTTGCCAAAAGATTCTGTAAAAACATCTGCAATTATGGATGTATCTCCAAAAGACCTAGCATGCAAAAGAAAACAGGGCTCCCAGTTATGTGGCATCTTGATTGCTTCCTACTCCTAGGCTGCTTAAATACTGAGCATCATTGTTCCAGTTTTTGTTAACTTTGACGAAAGTTTTTAACAAGACTTTTTTGTGAATCATTTCTTCGAGTTCAATTCTTGTTTGCTGCCCTATTCTTTTTAAATTAGAGCCCTCATGACCTATAACGATACTTTTTTGGCTATCCCGAGCAACATAAATGATGACCCCAATAGATAGCATCTTGCCTTCCATTGTTTTTGTTTCCACTGCAACATAGGTCTCATGAGGCAACTCATCACCAAGTGAGCGGATAATCTTTTCTCTTACAAGCTCGCTAATAAAAAAGTTATCTGGGATTTCTTTTTCTTCGAGTTCTGCTGGATACAAATGATTGTTCTCTGGAAGAGATTTTTTGATGCAGCTTATTAAGCTCTCAATGCCATCATGATTTAGGGCTGATATTGGAACATAATCACTAAAAGAGTAAATTGCATCAATCTCTTGTATTAATGGCAAAAGGTCATTTTTATTTTGCACCTGGTCAATTTTATTTAAAACGCAAATAGCAGGAGCGTTAGTCTCTTTAATTTTGTTAAGAACCTGCCTGTCTTGATCCTGCAATGAAGATCGCTGCAAAACAAATAAGACTAAATCTGAGTCCTCAATAACACTAAGAGCTGAATGGTTTAAAACTTTATTGAGGGTTTTGGTAGCCTTAATGTGAATTCCTGGTGTGTCTAAAAAAATCATCTGATATTCACTATCAGTTTTTACCCCTAAAATATTATTTCTAGTGGTTTGAGATTTACGAGATGTGATGGATATTTTCTTATCTAAAATGGTATTGAGTAAAGTTGATTTGCCAACATTAGGCTTACCAACAATAGAAATATACCCACAGTATTGTTTATTCATACTCGATCCAGTTCGAGCAAAATTAACTCAGCAACCTGCTGCTCAGACTCTTTTTTGATTTCAGCTGAGGCATGAAAATTTTTACCATTAAAAGTTACGTTGCAATCAAACTGATTGCCTGATTTATTGGAAACTACAAGATATTGAGGAGGCTCAAATCCCTTTGCCTGAAGCGCTTCTTGCAATCTTGATTTTGCATCTTTCAATTCAACCGATTCATTTAAATCAGAAAAACTATCTTTAAATAATCGTAAAATAAAAATTTTGCTTTCTTCAAAACCAAGCTCAATGAAAATTGCACCAATGCAAGCTTCAAGTGCACCTGCATAAATTGAATATTTATGGGTTTCATCTAGTTTATTGGTTCCCTTAGAGGTTTGTAACAAATCTTTACAATCTAATTGTTGGAAAAGCTTTGCAAGTGATTGGGTATTAACAAGAGAGGCTCTCATTTGAGTTAACTTGCCCTCAGTCAGGCTCTCAAAGCGATTAAAAAGATATTCAGATACAACTATTTCTAGGACTGCATCCCCCAGAAACTCCAGTCTTTCGTTATTTTTGTTTAAAGAGACACTCTTATGAATAAAAGCTTGCTGAAATAGCGCTAGCTGCAAATAGGATTTGTGCACCTCTAGAGAATTCTTGCTCATCTCATTTACTTAATGAAACCTGCTCTTTCAAATGACGGCAAACAAGTCCAGCATTCCCATGTCATCCAAATTAATTCTCCGGTGCCCATGAAATTTTCTCTTGGCACAAAACCCCAGTAGCGAGAATCACTAGAATTGTCTCTATTATCTCCCATCACAAAATAATGATCTGCTGGGACAAAAAACTCCTCAGGATAAGAGGCACTTCCTCCAATAATTCTAATTACCCTATTTGAATTACCTGAAGTTTCTTTCAAGAACGTCTCTTCTTCTGAAGTAGATATCAACTCTTGCTGGATGGGAATACCATTAACGTAAATCTTTTTATTAAGATAACCAATGGTGTCGCCAGGCTTACCAATTAAACGTTTTATGTATGGCACATTGACATGGGGCGGAATAAAAACAACCACATCTCCATATTCAGGATCTGCTGATAAATAAAATGCATTGCCAATTCTATTAATTTTTAGGCCATAGCTATGCTTATTAACCAAAATAAAATCTCCAACTTTAAGTCCTGGAATCATCGAGCCCGATGGAATCTGATAGGGTTCGTAAGCAAAGGTTCGCACAACAAAAATTAGAAAAACTGGAACAAACCAGCCTTTACCTGTTGTTTTCAATAAAGTATTTTTGCTGAATACACCAACCATCAAAATAATTAAACAGATTACTGAGCCAATTAATAAAACAGATCCCAAATCACCTGCGTTAACAAAAATTCTATAGATGCCAACCAGGGATGATGAAAGACCTGCGATATAAATAATTTGCTGTGACTGATCGGTTAGTGTGTCTTGCAAGACTTGATAAATCCAAACTCCTATGAATCCAAATACTGCCAGCAAAGATAATAAGAAGATTGGATCACTAAACATTATTTTTCTCCTGAATTGAAGTAATTTAAAAATGCTTCCTGAGGTATTGAGACTCTTCCAAACTGTTTCATTTTCTTTTTGCCTTCTTTCTGTTTCTCAAGCAGTTTCTTTTTACGCGTGATATCTCCACCATAACATTTTGCAGTAACATTCTTTCTGAGAGCCTTCACTGTCTCGCGAGAAATAATTTTAGAGCCCAAAGCAACTTGTATGGGTATATCAAACATTTGACGAGGAATGAGTTTTTGTAAATTTTTTGCTACCTCTCTTCCTCGACTCATCGCAAAATCTTTATGGATGATAATAGATAAAGCATCAACAACATCATTATTAAGCAAAACATCTAGTTTAATTAAATTTGATGCTTTGAATTCAGTGATATTGTATTCAATAGATGCATAGCCTTTGGTGGAAGATTTTAGTCGATCAAAAAAATCAATGATAACTTCTGCAAGAGGCATTTCAAACACAATAGAGACTTGATTACCGAAATATGTCATTTCTTTCTGAGTGCCTCTTTTTTGCGTACATAATGTAATAACATTCCCGACATAATCTTTTGGAGTCAAGATGGTTGCTAAAACATAAGGCTCTCTGATTTCACTAACGTTGCTAAGAGCTGGAAGTTGAGATGGGCTATCGCAGTCTATGACCTCACCATCAGTCTTTACCACTTGATATTGAACAGATGGAGCTGTAGATATTAGATTTAGATCGTATTCTCTTTCAAGTCTTTCTCGAACGACTTCTAAATGCAGGGTTCCTAAAAAACCACATCTAAAACCAAACCCCAATGCATCGGATACCTCAGGCTCATATATCAAAGCAGAATCATTTAATACTAGTTTTGAGAGAGCATCTCGAAACTTTTCATACTCATCAGAGTCAACCGTGAACAAAGATGCAAAAACTTTTGGTAGAACTTTTTGAAATCCAGGTAAAGGCTTAGATGTATCATTTTTTGAATCCAGAATAGTGTCGCCAACCGGGGCTCCCTGAATATTTTTGATGCCAGCAACCATGTAGCCAACCTGACCAACATTTAATTCTTTTTTTGCAATTTTTTTTGGAGAAAAAATTCCGATTTGATCTGCTAGATATGATTGTTGTGTTGTATAAACCTTAATTTTTTGGCCCTGTTTGATGGACCCGTTTATTACTTTGATCAAGGAGACGACTCCAAGATAAGCATCAAACCAAGAATCAATAATTAAGGCTTCAAAATCTGCACTTGGATCTCCTTCAGGTGGTGGAATATTATCCACCAAAAGATCAAGCAGTTCCTCTATTCCTTGACCAGTCTTAGCGCTTACCAATGGAGCTGAAGTTGAATCAATTCCAATCATATCTTCAATTTCTTGCTTTACTCTATCTGGCTCTGACTGAGGCAAATCGATTTTATTTATTACAGCCAACACCTCAAGGTTTTGATCGACTGCGGTGTAACAATTAGCTAATGTTTGAGCTTCTACACCTTGAGAACCATCAACAACCAGCAATGCGCCCTCACAAGCTGATAATGAACGAGAAACTTCATAGGAAAAATCTACATGGCCAGGCGTATCAATAAAATTTAATTGATAAGTTTCTCCATCTCTCTCGTAATCAAGAGTTACAGCTTGAGCTTTTATGGTAATTCCACGCTCTCTTTCTATATCCATTGAGTCAAGAATTTGCTCAGACATTTCTCTTTGAGAAAGGCCTCCGCAATACTCTATCAATCGATCAGACAGGGTCGATTTCCCATGATCAATATGGGCAATGATTGAAAAGTTTCTAATATTTTTCATCTTCTAATAAATGCATGACTATTCTATAAGAAAAGCTG
>ERZ802824.1451-NODE-1451-length-12597-cov-18.0508_pt1 | contig 12597 bp, 13 predicted proteins | sample MGYA00345650_ERZ802824 | MGnify/ENA primary metagenome ERZ802824 (study PRJEB30503, sample SAMEA104212361) | marine metagenome | biome: Westerlies Biome; feature: [SRF] surface water layer (ENVO:00010504) within the epipelagic zone...; material: water... | reverse complement strand
TTTAATTGAATCAAAACATGACGTTGTTTGTGTTTTCACTCAACCCAGTAAAAGATCAGGAAGGGGATTAAAATTTAAACATAGTCCTGTTCGAAATACTGCTGAGAAAAATAGTATAGACATTAGGCAGCCAGAAAAAATTACAATCAAAGAAACTGATGCTTTAACTGAAATTAATCCTGATATTGTTATTGTTGTAGCTTATGGATTAATGCTTACAAATGAGTTTATGTCTGTTCCGCGATTTGGATGTATTAATGTTCATCCGTCGCTACTTCCTAGATGGAGAGGCGCAGCACCTATACAAAGAGCTATAGAAGCTGGCGATAAACTTTCCGGAATTACTATAATGAAAATGATAGAAAAACTTGATGCTGGTGACATAATTTACCAAGAGCCAGTAAAAATTGATGATTGTGATTCATCTTCAAGTTTACATAATAAATTTATAGATATAGGAACGGATACCCTACTATTAACTCTTGATTCAATTCTAGAAAATAATTTTATGCTACATCCGCAAGATAATAGTCTAGCAACTTATGCAAAAAAAATTAAAAAAGAAGAAGCTGTTATAAATTGGGAAAATAATGCAGAAATGATCCATAAAAAAATAATGGCTTTTAATTCTTGGCCAATAGCAGAAACTACATTATCTGGGGAAAGAGTGAGAATCCACGATAGTGAATTTGAGAAATTAAATATCAATGGTATTCCAGGAAGTATAAAATCACTAAAAAACAACTTAATTGAAGTTTTTACAAAGGATGGTCTTCTAATTATTAAAAAATTGCAAAAAAATAATTCAAAGATTATAAGTTCCGAAGACTTTATAAACTCAACTGATTTAAAGGGCAAGAAGTTTGAATAAACAAATATTTATTAATCTATTAAATTTGATCTATAATACATACATATTATGAAAATTATCATCGTGGGAGCTGGGCAAGTCGGAAGCTCATTATCAGTTAATCTTGTTAAAGAAGGCAATGATGTAACATTAATTGATAAAAGCCCTGACCTTCTAGAAAATATCGCAGATAAAATTGATCTCCAGACTATTCATGGAAATGGAGCTCACCCAAGAATTCTCGAGGCAGCAGGCGCACATAAAGCAGATATGATTGTAGCTGTTTCTAAAAGTGACGAAACAAATATGATTGCTTGCCAAGTCGCCTATACGGTATTTGGTGTAGAGAAAAAAATAGCACGTATTAGAGATTTAGAATATTTAAATTATGAAAATTTATTTGCAGATGAATCCACTCCCATTGATTATACAATTAGTCCTGATTTAATAGCTTCAAACTATATTAAAAAATTAATATCAAATCAGGGAACTCATCAGATATTTAATTTCTCTAATGACGAAGATTCGTTTATAAATATTTTTTATGAAGAAAATAATGACAACGAAAATTCAATAAAACATTATCAAGCATCATGCGATAAATTTAATTCAAAAATATGTGCCTTTATAAGGAATGATAAGTTATTTTCTATAGAAGACGATGATATTTTACAAGCAGGCGATGAGTTGTTAATTATATGTAAAGAAGAAAATATTATTGATGTAACTAAAATTTTTAAAAGTGTCAAAGATAATAAAAGAATAATGATTACTGGGGGCGGAAATATTGGGAAGCATCTATCTGATAGTATGAGTGGAAACTTTCAAGTTAAAGTCATTGAAAAAAATGAAGATAGGGCTGAATATTTATCTGAGGTTCTTGATGACGTAACTATAATAAATGCTGATTCATCAAATGAAGACATATTGTTAGAAGAAAATATTGAACATATGGATGTATTCTGCGCTTTAACTAATGACGATGAAGCAAATATTCTCTCTGCCATGTTGGCGAAAAAACTAGGGTCTAAAACCGTTATGTCGATTATTAATAAAACAAGTTACTCTGACTTAGTTGAGAAACAAGAAATTGATATAATAATATCTCCAGAAGATTTAACGATAGGAGCATTACTAACTCATATAAGAAAAGGAAGTATTTTAAAAGCACATTCTCTAATGCATGGATTTTTAGAACTTCTTGAGATAGAAGTTAGAGATAATCCAGATACAAAAATCTTAGGCAAAAATATAGGGCAGTTAAATTTATCAGAAAATATAGTTCTATGCTGTATTATAAGAAATAATGAATTTATATTTGATTCTTCAAATATACTTTTAGAGCAAAGTGATAGACTAGTATGTCTTGTAAATAAAAAAGATGTAAAACAGATAGAAGATCTTTTTGAGTAGAAATAATGCAAATTAAATCTGTAATTAGAATACTCGGCTTACTTTTAATGCTATTTAGTTTAGCAATAATACCTCCAATTATTGTAAGCATGATATATCAAGACGGCGAAACGTGGTCTTTCTTTTATGCTTTAATTTTAATCTTTGTCTCTGGACTTTTGCTTTGGCTACCCGCCATGCAAGCTAAAAGAGATTTAAAATTGAGAGATGGCTTTTTAATTGTAGTTTTATTTTGGTTTGTTTTAAGTACTTTTGCATCTTTGCCAATGATATTAAGCGAATCACTAAGCATTTCAATAACAAATGCATTGTTTGAATCTGTTTCTGGCCTTACAACTACTGGTGCTACAATAATAAACGATATTGATAGTCTTCCTGAATCTATATTATTTTATAGGCAATATTTACAATGGCTTGGTGGCTTGGGCATTATTGTTTTAGCTGTAGCAGTTTTACCGATGCTAGGTGTTGGTGGAATGCAGCTTTATAAAGCAGAAGTAGCAGGGCCCATAAAAAATAAAATTACACCAAGAATTACAGAGACTGCTAAATGGCTTTGGGCAGTTTATTTAACAATGACTTTCCTTTGCGGGATAAGTTACTACTTTGCTGGCATGAGTGCATTTGATTCTATATGTCATAGTTTTTCTACAATAGCTATTGGGGGGTTTTCTACTCACAATGAAAGTTTTGGATTTTATGATAATCAATGGATAGAATTAGTGGCTATATTTTTCATGATCGCCGCGTGCCTTAATTTTAGTTTACACTACCTAGCTTTCAAAAATAAATCGATATCGCCTTATAAAGAAAATAAAGAAGCTTATTTTTTTATATTTTTAACTCTTCTTATATCCTTATTAACTATTTTTTATATAAATAATTATTCTGAGGAAATGAATATCAAAGACATCATAAGAAATATATTCTATGCGGTATCTATTTCAACCACCACAGGATTTACAAATTCTAATTATTATAGTTATGTGGGCTTTCTACCCTTGCTATTAATACTTTTTAGTTTTGTTGGTGGATGCGCAGGCTCAACCGCTGGGGGCATGAAGGTTATTAGGGTTATGCTACTTTTAAAACAGGGCTATAGAGAATTAATAAGATTAGTTCATCCAAATTCTAAAATCAAAGTAAAAGTAGGAAATACGCCTATTAACGAAAGAACTTTAGAAACTATTTGGGGATTTTTTGCAATTTATGTGTTTGTATTTTTAACTGTTTTACTTTTATTAATGTTGTCTGGCCTAGACTTTCTGACATCATTTTCTGCAGTCGCCGCAACAATAAATAATCTTGGGCCAGGCCAAGGCGAAGTGCTATATAATTATGCAGATATATCAGATATAAATAAATGGATTTTGTCTTTTAGCATGATCGTAGGTAGACTTGAAATATTTACTTTATTAGTTATTTTTACACCAGACTTTTGGAAAAAATAGTTAATTTTAATTATATATATTCTCTTCAACTCCCACTCTATTTCTAAATCTCTCATAAGACCAAAGATATTGAGTAATATTTTTATTGACTAAATATTCAATACTTTTATTTAGGAAATCTGCAGATTCAATCTCGTTAAGATCGTAAAATTCTTTGTCAATAGCTCCCAGATGTAAATCAAAACCTTTACTTGCTTTAAGACGTTCTGCAAATATATAGATTATTGGAACTTTATTTTTTTTTCCCAATTTATTAATTAATGTTGCAGTATTTACAGGCACTCCATAAAAGCTAGACATTACTCCTTGATTAATTTTAGGTGTGTGGTCAGGCAATATGCCTATACCACAATTATTTCTTAAAGCCCTTAGTAATTTTTTAACACCACTATTATCTGTTTCAACAAGTGTAGCTCCTTGCACCTCTCTTCCTTTAAAAACAAAATTATTTAAAATTTTATTTCTTAGTGGCTTGAACATGGTGTAAGTCTTAATTTTACTTGCTACATATAGTCCACTTAATTCCCATGATCCATGATGTGGCGTCATAAATATAATTCCTTTATTCTCCTCAGAATATTTCTCAATTACATTCTCATTATGAACTTTATTTATCAGTGTATTTATATTTTTTTTAGAGACTCTATATAGATAAGGTGATTCTAGTAAAGATTTTAAATATTCCTTCAAGCTTTTTTTGGCAGTACTCTCTACCCATTCTTTTGATTTGCCAGGGAAACAAATACTAAGATTTTTTTCAGCAACGAGGTATTTTTTACTTTTTTTTGAGAAAAGCAAAACGGCAAGTATATTAGCTAAATTATGTGTTATAGATAATCTGCAGTAGCTCAGCAGAAAAAGACATAATTTTTGTATTGTGCTAATAATCATTATTTTAGTGTATATTGTATAAAATTTTAATTATACTCATCTTTTAATAATTTTTTTATAATTATGAGCAAAAGACAAGCATCTATAAAACGTAAAACGAATGAAACTAATATTGAGCTTAGTCTTAATATTGATGGAAGCGGTATATGCAAAATAGATACTGGAATGCCCTTTTTCGAACATATGCTAGAGCAAGTATGCAGACATGGCCAAATTGATCTTGAGATAAAAGCAAAGGGTGATTTAGAGGTGGATGCTCATCATACTGTAGAAGATGTGGGAATTTGCTTTGGACAGGCTTTTACTAAAGCTATTGGTGGCAAAGAAGGAATAAATAGATACGGGCATGCTTATGTTCCCCTAGATGAGGCTCTTTCTAGGGTAGTAATAGATTTTTCTGGAAGGCCTGGAGTTGAATACTCAGCATCATATCCAAGACAGTACATAAATGATTTTGATGTTGACCTCATTCACGAATTCTTCCAGGGTTTTTGTAACCACGCAATGGTTACTCTTCACATTGATAATCTAAAGGGGGAGAACGGTCATCATATTGCTGAAACAATATTTAAGGCATTTGGCAGAGCTTTTAGATATGCTAAAGAAGTAGATTTTTTAAATAATGGGAATAAACCGCCTTCAACAAAAGGCATTCTCTAAATATAATAGGCGATTAAAATTGAATACTATTGCTATCATAGACTATGGAATGAGCAATTTAAGTTCTGTTGTAAAAGCTGTCAAACACGTTGCGCCTAACGATAATGTTATAATTACTTCTAATTCAAATGAAATAAATAATGCAGATAAAATTATTTTTCCAGGGCAAGGTGCGGCTAAGAAATGCATGGAGTCTATTTATGATAAACGCCTTGATTCTGTTATTAGAAAAAGCTCACAAGAAAAACCTTTTTTAGGAATTTGTATGGGGATGCAAGTTTTAATGGACTACAGTGATGAAAACCAAGGAACAAATTGTTTAAGCATCATAGAAGGGAAAGTGGAGAAATTTAAAACAAAATCAAATATAAAAATAAAAATTCCCCATATGGGCTGGAATAAAATAATTAAAAAAAGTGATCACCCTATATGGTATAAAATAGATAGCGAATCATATTTTTACTTTGTGCATAGCTATTTTATTAATCCTGCAGATAAATCCAGTGTAATTGGTGAAACAAAATATGGTGATATTTTTTCATCTGTTATAGCAAAAGAAAATATTATAGCAATACAAGGGCATCCTGAAAAAAGCTCTTATACTGGACTGCAATTTTTAAAAAATTTTATAGAAACGAAATATTAATATAATGAAAATAATACCAGCAATAGATATACAAAACGGAAATTGTGTAAGACTAAAACAAGGTGATTTTGCTAAAGAAACAATCTTTAACAGTAGTCCAATTGATATGGCAGAAAAATGGATAGACGACGGGGCAGAAAGGTTGCATCTTGTCGATCTGGATGGAGCAAGACTTGGGAGCCCCATAAATATTGAAATAGTTTCTAGTATATGTGAAAAATTTCCAAGTATGACTTTTCAAATTGGCGGCGGTATTAGAAATTTAGAAACTGCTGAAAAATATTTAAGAGCTGGAGCAAAATATATAATAATTGGAACAAAAGCTGTCGAAGACCCAAATTTTATTAAAATACTTTGTGAAAAATTTCCAGGAAAAATTATTGTAGGTATAGACGCTAAGAATGGTGAAGTAGCAACCGAAGGGTGGAAATCTATTTCAAACAAAAATGCTATTGAGCTTGCAAAAGAATTTGAAAATTACGGGGTAGTGGAAATTATATACACAGATATTGAAAAAGATGGAATGATGAAAGGCCTTAATGTTGAGGCAACGTTAAACTTAGCTGAGAATATTAATATTCCTGTAATTGCTTCTGGCGGTGTAAGTTGTATTGATGATATACAGAAAATGAAGTCTTATTCTGAATCAGGAGTCTCAGGAATTATTGTTGGAAGAGCTTTATATGAGAGAAAATTTAGTATTAAGGAAGCAAATGAAATTTTTACGAAATAAATAATGAGTGTAACTAAAAGAATTATACCGTGTCTTGATGTTGACAATGGAAGAGTTGTCAAAGGAGTTAAATTTGTTGATATAAAGGATGCTGGAAACCCAGTTGAAGTTGCTAAAAGATATAATGATCAAGGAGCAGACGAAATAACGTTCTTAGATATAACAGCGAGTTCAAGTAATAGAAAAACTATTCTTAATGTTGTAGAAGACGTCGCATCACAAGTGTTTATACCTTTAACAGTTGGCGGAGGAATAAGTTCTGTTAGAGATATTAGAGCTTTATTAAACTCTGGCGCCGATAAAATAACTATTAATACAGCCGCCATTAAAAATCCTGAACTTATTTTAGAAGCAAGCGATGCAGTTGGAAACCAGTGTATTGTAGTGGCAATTGATGCGAAAAAAAAAATTAATAGTACAAATCAAATTTCATGGGAAATTTATACCCATGGGGGAAGAAATCCAACAGGCATAAATGCTGTTGAATGGGCTGCAGAAATGGAACAAAAAGGTGCTGGCGAGCTATTAGTTACAAGTATGGATAAAGATGGCACGAAACAAGGTTTTGACCTAGAATTGATGAAAGCAATTAATGATAAAGTAAATATACCAATTATAGCTAGTGGCGGGGTTGGGACGCTTGAAGATCTGTATAATGGCATAAAGATAGGAAAAGCAGATGCCGTTCTAGCTGCAAGTATATTTCATTTTGGCACTTATACTGTTAATGAGGTCAAAGAGTACTTAGCAAACAAAGGCATTAATATGAGAATTACACATGAATGATATTTTAACAAAATTAAATCTTATTTTAGAGGATAGAAAGAGTAAAAGGCCAGAAGAATCTTATGTTTCATCCTTATATGAAATGGGTTTAAGCCACACGTGCGATAAAGTTGAGGAGGAAGCTAGTGAACTTATCAATGCTCTTAAAAATGAAAGTAAAGAAAGAGTTGTTTCTGAAGCTGCCGATTTATGGTTTCACAGTCTAGTTGCATTATCCATGAAAAATCTATCCTCAAATGATATATTAATAGAGCTTGAAAAAAGATTTGGTATATCAGGGCATAAGGAAAAAAATGATAGGAGTACTTGATAAAAACAATAGGAGTATAAAATGGCTGGAGTAAGTATTTGGTCATTATTGTTGATTTTTGTAATTGTTCTTTTGCTTTTTGGGACAAAGAAACTTAGAAATATTGGTGGCGACTTAGGTGAAGCTATCAAAAATTTTAAAAAATCAGTCAATGATGATGATAAGTCGGATAAAAAATAAAAAAGGTGTAAACCATGTTTGATTTTGGTTTTTGGGAACTCGCGCTAGTTTTAATAATAAGTCTAATAGTCTTGGGACCGGAAAGACTGCCTATATTTGCTTCTCAACTTGGATCTCTTTTAAAAAAAATAAAAGATTTTGCTAATAGTGTTAAAACAAATATTGAAAATGAATCTCGAATGAAAGATTTAAAAAATATAATTGAAAAGCAAAAAAATGAGCTTTCTGAGTTTGAAAAAAGTATAGATTCTGATGAAAAGTAAAAACTATTCGTTAACGGATCATTTGCTAGAACTAAGAAACAGACTACTAATCATTATATCTTCTATTGGAATATGCGCAATCCTGCTATCTCCTTTTGCCAATACCATATATAATTTTTTATCAATTCCTTTGTTAAGCGTTCTTCCTGAAGGGTCAAGCATGATTGCTGTTGATGTTGCCTCTCCTTTTCTTGCTCCATTTAAGCTAATTTTACTTCTCGCTGTTGCAATTACATTTCCAGTTTCTATGTACAACTTTTGGGCATTCATTTCTCCTGGGCTTTATACCAGTGAAAAGAAATTTGTTGCTCCGATACTTATTTCCAGCACACTTCTTTTTTATTTAGGGATTTTATTCGCTTATTATGCTGTATTCCCGTTAATCTTCAGCTTTTTTACTAGTATTGCTCCCGAAGGAGTTGAAATAGCTACTGATATAAGTAGTTTTCTCAGTTTTGTTATAAAAATATTTTTTGCTTTTGGTTTAGCTTTTGAAGTTCCCATTATTACTCTTATGATTGTTTTATTTGAAATTACCACTGTAAAATCTTTATCTCGTAAAAGACCCTACATTATCGTGATAGCCTTTATAATGGGTATGATTTTGACTCCTCCCGACGTGATTTCTCAAATATTATTAGCTATTCCAATATGGCTGCTTTTTGAGCTTGGCCTGTTTCTAGCTTATATAATCACCAAAAATAAAGGTAAGTAAAAAGTTGTCTAATTTGTTAATATCTATGAAATAATTGAAATTGCAAATATAAATGAATGATAAAGTAACCAACAGAGCTCTTCTAATTGTTCTAGATGGTGTTGGTATTGGCCCAAAAAATGATAATAACGGTTGGGCAATCGCAGATACACCAAATCTTGATCTTTTCATGAAAGATTACCCCTCTACATCCATAGAGGCTTCAGGACAAAGTGTTGGTCTTCCTGATGGTCAAATGGGTAATTCTGAAGTAGGCCACATGATTCTTGGGTCTGGCAGTATTTTCAAACAAGATCTAGTGATTATTAATGAAGCCATTTCAAACTTAACTTTTTTTAAAAATGAATCAATAATAAATTCTATTCTGTCTGTAAAAGACAGTGAAAATGATCTTCATCTTCTTGGGCTGGTATCGTTTGGAGGCGTACATTCTCATATTGACCACTTAATTGCCATTTTAAAATTATGTAAATCATATGGTGTTTCTCCTAAGCTTCACTTATTTACAGATGGTCGTGATGCAGACCCAAAATCAGCAGTAGATATTCTTAATCATCTTAATAAATTTTTAGAAAAATATGGTGGAGAAATTTATACAATATCAGGTCGTTATTATGCAATGGATAGAGACCAAAGGTGGAATAGAACAGAATTAGCGTGGGATGCCATAGTAAACAATAATGGCTTAGAGGCAAATAGTTATATAGATGCTATAGAAAATTCTTATAAAAATGGTGTTTCTGATGAATTTGTTTTGCCTACAATACTCAAATGTGCAAAACCCTTGAAAAATAAAGATTCGTTACTTTTTTTTAATTTTCGAAATGATAGAACAAGACAAATTGCTAGAGCTTTAAATGTTGAGAGATTTGATAACTTTAAGAGAACAAATAATAATACAGCTTATTCTATAACCACCATGACAGAGTATGATCCTTATTTATCTTGCCCTGTTGCATATAGAACTAAGGGCCCATCGGTTACTTTAGGAAGTATCATTAGCAATCTTGGCTTAAAACAATTTCATTGCGCAGAAACAGAAAAATACCCGCATGTTACATATTTTATAAACGGAGGTAGAGAAGAGCCATACCCTGGAGAAAAAAGAGTCCTTGTTCCTTCGCCAAATGTAGCAACTTATGATTTGCAGCCACAAATGAGTTGCCGTGAAGTTGCCCAAGAAGTAATAAGTGCTATCAAGAATATAGAATATAAGCTAATTATTGTTAATTTTGCTAATGGCGATATGGTTGGCCATACTGCCGTAAAAGAAGCTATTGTTGAAGCCATGGAAGAACTAGATACTGTATTAGGAGAAGTTGTTTGTGAAGCTATTGGTGCAGGTGTGTCTACTTTAATTACTGCTGACCACGGAAATGTTGATGAAATCAATAACCCAACAACTGGCCATCCAAATACTCAACATTCACTAAATCAAGTACCGTGCATAGTAGTAGATAGTAATAGAAAATGGAAAATTACAAACGATAAAGGGGGTCTATCAAACATCTCTCCAACTGTTTTAAAATTGATGGGCATTAATAAGCCTGAAGAGATGACTAGCAATTCATTAATAGAGGAAGTTTAGTCGAGTAGATTTTCAGGTATTTCACCATTACTTTTAGAATTAGCTTCAACTGACGGTAGATCATCAAAAACTAAAGTTCCGTCGATAGTTTCATCTTCTTCATTTGTAAATTTAAATTTAGCTTTATCCTTCTCGATTATATAATCGCTATCAAGTTCTAAATTGAGATCATCAACATTTAATTTGCCGCCTAAATCATTACCTATATTTCTTTTATTAACTAAATCTTTGTGAAATGCAACAATTTCTTTGAAAGTATCTAAAGCATAACTAAAGTTTAGTCCCTGCTTTATTGGTATCATTGTTTCACCTTTATTTTTTGCCAGCCTCGCCATAACTTTACTATTTAAAAGGTTTGCATCGTATTCACTCAAACCTTCCATTCCTCCAATTATTTTTGTTGTAACATTTCCTTTCACCCTTATAAGTCTAGTTCCAAAAAATACTTTTTCCTTAAATTCTTTTTCTTCCACCTCAACTTCTGATAGTTTAATTTTTGTTAAAACTACAGCACAACCTTTAAAGTTTCTATCGGACCCTGGCTTTGCAAAACCATCTTTTGCGCATTCGTACTGATCAAATATTAAATAGTCACGTCTTAATTTTATATTTTGAGCGCCCAATGAAGACTTAAAAAACACTTGTCTTTCAATACGCATTCTTCTTATATACTCTTCATCTTGCTCATCTGCATACTCATCACTAAATGATTTATATGCTTCTTGCTTTTTATTGCTTAATGTAACTTCGTCGCTACATAATGATGTAATTTGATCAGGAGAAAATCCTTTCTCAAGATAATAATTTATATCTTCTTTGCTGCATTTTGCGCTGACGTTGTTTGTTAGCAATAATGAGGTTGCTAAACATAACATTACATTAATTATATTTTTTCTTGCTTTCAATTTTTTAAGTTCTCTAATAGTTTTGAGTAATCAATCTTAACATTTTATTATTTCTTTAGTCACAAAAAAAACAGGCGCATATAAAATGCGCCTGCCTTAATTCGAACATATTGTTTCTTTAGAACATTGTTAAGAAACCTAAAGCGATGATTTCAACTTCACCGTTTACTGTTCCTAAACCACGTCCACCGATACCTGTACCGTATGTACCGTATGTATCGTTACTTACTTCAATGTAAGATAGTGATAATTCTGTTGAATCACCTAATGCATAGAACACACCAAGCATTGTAGAATCAGCACCAGTTTCAGCTGAGTTGTCAGTAGATAAGCCTGTAGCAGACATGTCTAAGTCATCAGCTTCTGCATATGAGAATCTGAAGTCAATGTTTCCGCCTGGAGCATATTTACCAGAAACTAACCAAGCGTCTCTGTCAAATTTTACATTGTTACCAGCTGTTACTGTTCCGAAAACGTCTGTAGAGTAACCAAAGTCAGCTAATACGTCTGCTGATGTATCTTTAAAGTCATATTCTACATTTTCGAACATAGCAGAAAGTGTTAATGAAGCGCCGTTACCTAAATCAGCAATATAACGACCAGCGATACGCCAAGACTCAGATTCTGAATCTAACATAGCATCACCAGCTGTATCACCTAAAGTACCAGCTGCCCACTCATCATGTTTTTGATAAGTTAAAGCTAACCATAATGGTCCTTCGGAATATGCGATACCTGTTGAGTAAATTACTGGATCTACTTCACCAGATGCACCTGATCCACCAGTTGTAGCTGTTTCATCTCTATCACCTACTGTATAAGCAAATCTGTATGAAACGTTACCTGTTGAACCCATGTACTGAATGATTTCTTCTTGTCTTCTGTTAAAACCTTGATCGTATCCACCTTTAGCAGCTGTTGCGTATGTGAACCCACCAAAATCACCAACGTTGTAGAAGATTGTTTGCGCACCAACAGAACCCATAATGTTAGTATGAGATGCGTTACCCGCGTCATACCAAGGATCTACCCAACCAGCTACCATTTCGTTGTATGGTAGTAACCAAGTAGCCATCATTATTTCACCCATTGACCCAGAGATACCTACTTTAGAGTTACGGTTACACCATCCTACACTTCCTCCGTAATCATTCATGTAAGTAAACTGCTCACAACGCCAAGTTACTTTTAAGCCTTCAATACCTG
>ERZ802824.1447-NODE-1447-length-12627-cov-43.3548_pt1 | contig 12627 bp, 9 predicted proteins | sample MGYA00345650_ERZ802824 | MGnify/ENA primary metagenome ERZ802824 (study PRJEB30503, sample SAMEA104212361) | marine metagenome | biome: Westerlies Biome; feature: [SRF] surface water layer (ENVO:00010504) within the epipelagic zone...; material: water... | reverse complement strand
CAGCCTCCAGTTCACGCATCGAGATCAGTGTCTGGGCCAGTTTCAGTGATTGTGAGAACTTCTGGTTTGCCAACAGCGCATTGCAGTAATTCCGCCAGGCCTCCAACATTGGCGCGGTTGGCCGAAAATCTCGGCGGCGACGGTCAATTTTGTCTGGCAGCTCTTCCAGATATCCCATACTCATAGCCTCCAATACCGTATTTGTAACGGTAGGTCTGCTGAATTCAGATACTTCTATAAGCTCGGATATGGTAAAGCTTCCTTTGGAATAATAGTAATTCATCATGTAGCGACGTAGTTCAAAGGCAGTGAAACTCGTATTGAAAAATCGACGGACCTGACCGGGACCATGTTCGCGTCGGTAAATATGCCTAGAGCTTTCGAAAGACGCCTGAGCATAACAGAACTGATCAAAAAGCTTGTCGTCATCACCCATCATTCTATCCAGTCTATGTAAGATATTTTGCCTAATATCCCTTTTCCACACGCTCGCTGCAATCAATTTCAATAGCCACAGATGTTGACGCCTATCAAGTTGATGGCTGCTCCAGAAGTGATAATAGTTTTGGTCACGTCCAAAATTCATAAAGATGAAGGACTTGAGTCTCACGGCTTGCGAACCGCGGGCCTTTCCTCTGCAACTAAGTTCCACCCACCTCAAAGTGCCACTCAATTTGCGGTATAATAACACTTCAGAAGTGGGGTGTTGTTCATGCTGACAAAAGACAACGTGACGATCGGTATCGAGTGGCAGTTCGGGCCTGATTGGCAGGGGCAGCAATGCGGTGCGAAGACACGGCGGGGCACTGCGTGTCAGCGCCCTGCCAACAAGAAGAACGGCCGGTGCCGACTACATGGCGGGGCCAGCACTGGTGCAAGCACCGACAACATACGCCCCCAACCCTCGGACCAATTCGCTTCAGATCTGGCAACCAGCCCCAGTAACCCCAGTTCAGCGTCCACGAGGCAGGGAGCCGCGAAGCTTTAATCGCGAATCTCTGCTCCCAATCCATGGCTCAAAGTCCGAGGACCACGGACCTTTGTGCTTGGACCTTGGCCCAGGGTTCAGGCAAGATCGCAGGTAAGGTTTTGACAGTTGACCTGCATTGATGGCAGCTACGGCAAAGACATCCGGATGAGCAATGTGCCGACAGTGGAAATCGATTACTCCTCACTCCACGTCATTCTTGCCTATGCAATGGTCAAGCATGATTACTGGGATACCACCAGTGATGATCCGTACGACCTGCCAGTTCGAGGAGTAAATAATCCAGACCACTGCCGCCAAATTACGAAGCTACTGTTCCTGCTCAGCTTCAACGCCAGCGATGAAAAAGCCCTGTTCAAGGCGTTCCGAAACGAACTTGACTACACAGCCCATCCTGGCCAGCTGGACCGGTATCGGGACAGTCTTCGGGTGGAGATGATCTGCCCGACGCACCATTCAGCGCACATGACCCGCCACACATGACCCAGCACAAATCGCCCGCCAGCTCTGTCAGACAATCAGATGCAATACCCATTCTGCCACTTGGCCCCTGAAAAGATGGCTGAAATCACAGGGGACAGGGCGATGTCGTCAATCAGTCGATCAACAAATGCACCGTACCCACTTACGTTTTGACGTTGTCATGCGCCTTTGGTCATGATCGATTACATGATGTGCATATTTCAAAATGGTTGAAACAACGCAGGTTTGTACCGTGACACTCGCAGCATTATTCGAGGGGTTGAGTGACCTTCTTTGCGCGGATTACCCGATTGAAAGGAATGCCCAGGCGGAATTACGGGCAGAAATGCCGGCAGCAAACACCAGGGCCCGTCTGCCGCGCGACCCGGTCTCTTTGCCCAGCCCCTTTCTTGAGGTCATGAACCGGGACGATGCCCATCCCGTTTGTCATCTGATAAGCGAACTTCCGTTCCATTGGGCGCCACCGCAGACATCCTCAGACCCGCTTTATCAGAAACACAGTCATTTCAAGGCACATGTTGAATTGCTCGGGCCGGCGGGGCTTGTGGCCTCGTCAAAGGTGCGGATCGGTCTGTACGGTATGATGCCGCATTGTGAATATGGTATCCGCACGCACCCGGCCGAGGAAACCTACCTGATGTTGGCCGGCAGTGCATTTTGGAAGCGCGGAGACGCACCCTATCAGCAACGGTTTGCTGGCCAGAGATCCTATCACCCGTCAATGATGCCGCATGCCAGCCGAACCGGGGATGACGCCTTCATGTCGATTTATATCTGGGATGGCGACATCGCGACTGATCAATATACCTATTTCGGTCTTCCAGAGGACTAGGTCACCTCTGGCGACAGATCCAGGATCAATGCAAATGCTGCGAGGGATGATATGCGCGCTGCAATAATCACAGAATATGGAATGCCGCTGGAAATTGCGAATGTGCCTGATCCTGTATTGCCAAGAGACGGGATCATTATGAAAGTCCGCGCGACAGGGGTCTGTCGCAGCGACTGGCACACCTGGATGGGCCATTATGGCGACCAGATCAATTTGCCATTGATCCCCGGTCACGAGATGGCCGGGGATGTTCTGGAGGTGGGCGCAGATGTAACAGGCCTGCAGCCGGGGGACCGGGTTACCGTTCCGTTCGGACTTGCCTGCGGGCACTGTCATATTTGCCTTCAGGGCCATCACCAGAGTTGCGATGCACAAGTGCAGCCAAGCACCAACTTTGACGGCAGCTTTGCAGAGATGATCGCCCTGCCGCGGGCAAGCATCAACGTTGTCACACTTCCCGACGAGGTCGGTTACGCCGAAGCGGCAAGTCTGGGATGCCGATTTATCACCGCGTTCAGGGGTGTCGTGGAACAGGCAGAAACACGGCCGGGAGACTGGCTGGCGGTGCATGGTTGCGGCGGTGTAGGACTGTCTGCCGTGATGATTGCCGCGGCTATGGGCGTCAATGTGGTAGCGGTCGATATTGATGATTCAACTTTGGAAAAGGCGTCTCAGCTGGGCGCGGTTGCCACTGTCAATGCGCTGCGGGTTGGGAATGTTCCCGAAGAGATTATCGACATCACCAAAGGCGGCGCTCACGCGTCGATGGATTCGCTCGGCAGTACGGTGACATGCCAGAATTCCATTCTGTGCTTGAGAACTTTGGGACGTCACATTCAGGTCGGATTGATGAAAGACGCGCATGCAAACCCGGAAATTCCAATGGGCCTTGTCGTTTCAAAGGAAATCGATGTTCGGGGGTCGCGCGGCATGTCGCCGAAGAACTACCCTTCCGTCTTCAACATGATCAAGGCCGGAATTGTCGCCCCGAAATCATTGATCGGTTCCGAGCTAAGTCTTGAGGAGGGGGCAGCACTGCTGACACAAATGGACAGATTCCCCGGCACAGGCGTTTCTGTGATTACGTCGTTCTGAGCGAAACATGATCAATGCCTGCGCCCGCCCAGCAACCGTCCGGTATCCGGGTCCTCAACACCGATCAAATGGCCGACATGGCTGTAGATTGGCGTGCCACCATCGTTCAGGGCTTTGATCATATTTCGTTCAGACCAATCGCTCACCTTACTAAGCACCATCACTATGCCGGCACCGGGATAAAGGGTCGTTGGACCAGTGCGAGCAGCAATCGACATTTCCAGTTCCAGAATTGCCAGGGCAGCGGTGTCTGTATCTTCGGCATCCTGACCCCTTGGAATGACCGGGCTGTTGGCTGTCAGCACAGGTTCAACAAATGACCCCTTGCTTGAGAGCATTATGGCTTGATCATTTTGCTGGTTCAGAAGCAACCGGAAATGATTGATCCTTTGCAGATGCGGTTCAAGTTGTGGCTGGCTTTTGATATGTGCAAGTGCATCTTGGGCCGTGGTCTTGTGCACCAGGACAACAGCATCAATGGGTCGGTGTGCGGCGGCTACACCTGTCTGGCTTGCCGCTTCATGGGAAATAGTCAAGACGCCAAGCAGAGTGAACAAGAACGCCGCGCGAAGTCTCAAAAATTTTTCAGGATAAGCATAGATCATAACCGGCAAGAGCAACAACCATGCCAATCAGCGGCGTGTTGCGCGCAAGTGGCGTATCAGTCGCGGCCAATCGACAGATAGGTCAGGCCGGCACCGCGCATGGCCGATGGATCATAGATGTTGCGCAGATCGACAAGCGTGGTTCCCGCCATTGATGTCAGGAACTGATCCGGGGTCAGCGCGCGGAATTCATTCCATTCGGTTATGATTACCGCTATGTCAGCCCCTTCAAGACACTGTTGCGCACTGGTCTGCAATGCCACCGCCGCTGGCAGCAAATGCCGGGCCTCCTCCATCGCCTTGGGGTCATAGGCACGAATGCTGGCACCAGCCGCCATCAAGGCCGGAATAATGTCGAGAGACGGGCTGTCGCGCATGTCATCCGTTTCCGGCTTGAAGGCCAAACCCAGAACCGCAATGGTCTTTCCGTCAACCGAACCGCCAGCAGCCTGTTCAACCCGTTGGGCCATGGACAGCTTGCGCGCTGTATTATACGCAACCACCTCATCCACAATGCCGATATCGGTATCATAGTCCTGGGCGGTGCGAACCAGCGCCAATGTATCCTTGGGGAAACATGAACCACCATAGCCGGGACCGGGATGCAGGAACTTGTTGCCAATACGCTTGTCGAGGCCCATGCCCCGCGCAACATCATGGACATCAGCGCCGACGCGCTCGCATAAATCTGCCATCTGGTTGATATAGGATATCTTGACAGCCAGAAACGCGTTGCTGGCATATTTGATCAGCTCGGATGTTTCAAGACCCGTCATCAATATGGGTGTTTCAAGCAAATAGAGCGGACGATAAAGACGGCGCAACAGATCGCGCGCACGATCAGTTTCAGCGCCAACCACAACGCGGTCGGGTCGCATGAAATCGCTGATGGCGGCGCCTTCTCGCAGAAACTCGGGGTTTGAAACGACGTCGAAATCAGCTGCCGGATTGGCCTTGCGAACGATCCGCTCAACCTCGCGGCCAGTACCGACCGGGACTGTCGACTTTGTAACAACGACACAATAGCCTGTCAGGTGATCGGCCAATTCCTCTGCGGCAGCGTAAACATAACTCAGGTCCGCATGCCCGTCGCCGCGCCGTGTTGGCGTGCCAACAGCAATGAATACCGCGTCTGCGTCTCGCACAGCCTGGCCCGTCTCGGTCGAAAACTTCAATCGCCCAGCCGCCACATTCTTGCTGACAAGGTCCTCAAGGCCCGGTTCATAAATAGGCATGATACCTGATTCAATCTTGGCGATTTTTTCGGCGTCCTTGTCGATGCAGGTGACGTTAAAACCAAACTCCGAGAAACAGGCGCCTGACACAAGCCCCACATAACCGGTTCCGATGACAGCAAGATTCACGATATGCTCCTTGGACGTTATTTGGGCCAGTGTTAAGTGGACCGCGCTAGATAGCCGACACTATGCGGCCAGATCATCTGTAATGGAGAGTAAACAAAGTTGATTTAGGAAATATTAAATTCCAAGGCCAGCAGTTTTACGCCCTCAATATACTTTTCGGCACCCTTGCCTGCTGCCAGACACCACCCATTCGCCAACATGGCTAGTGACCCAGCAATCTTTCGACAGCCAGCGTCATGGCATGACCCAGGGCGATATGGCTTTCCTGAATATGCATCGTAACATTACTCGGAACGGCCAAACATATGGTGCTATGCTGGGCAAGCTTGCCACCGTCGCGGCCCGTCATACCGATGACCGCAATATCTGCTTTTGCTGCTGCCTGCGCCGCAGACAACACGTTTTTCGAATTGCCGCTTGTCGAAATACAGATCAGAACGTCGCCCGGCCGGCCCATGGTTTCCACCTGACGCGCGAAGATGCCCTCAAAGCCGAAATCGTTGGAATAGGCGGTGATAAAAGACGTGTCGGTCGTCAGGGCCAATGCTGGCAACCCGCTGCGCGGGCGCTGATGATCAAGGGTTGCCACAAACTCTGCCGCAAGGTGCTGGGCATCGCCAGCAGAACCGCCATTGCCGCACAGCATCAGTTTGCCGCCATTCTGCAGTGAATGTGCGATCAGTTCTGCAGCTGAAAAGGCGGCCTCGCTGCAGTGCGCGGCCGTATCCTTCTTGACCGCGGCTGACGTCAGAAGAAGCGCCTCAATATCGGATGATGTGGTCTGGTCCATCACTATTCTCATGGATAGGCAGCGGCAACGGGAAGCGGCTGTGTTCTTGACCCTTGGCTGGCGGGCCGGTATCCATGAATACCAAGCCAGCCCCGTTACAGCAAGGACACCTTGATGATCAAGAAAGCTATCTTTCCCGTTGGTGGTCTTGGCACCCGATTTCTGCCGGCAACAAAAGCAATGCCAAAAGAGATGCTGCCAATTGTTGACAAGCCGCTGATCCAGTATGCGGTTGAAGAAGCCGCCGCCGCAGGGGTCGAACAGTTTATTTTCGTGACAGGCCGCAACAAGAGTGCAATCGAAGATCATTTTGACCATTCGGTGGAGCTGGAATCCACCCTTGAGGCGAAGGGGAAATCGGCGGCACTTGATGTTGTTGGCGATATGATGCGCCAGCCCGGATCCGTCATCTATGTACGCCAGCAGCAGCCTGCAGGCCTTGGCCATGCTGTATGGTGCGCGCGCCATTTAATCGGTGATGAGCCTGTGGCAATTCTGCTTGCTGACGATCTTATCCTCGGTAAAAGCTGCCTGAAGGAAATGGTTGATGCCTATGATGGCGGTAACATGGTGGCGGTGATGGATGTACCGCGCGACCAGACGGGTGCCTATGGCATCGTGACACCCGGAAAGAGCGGGGACGGGCGGGTCGAAATCGAAGGGTTGGTAGAAAAGCCAGCCCCGGCCGATGCCCCCTCGACGACAGCTGTAGTAGGCCGCTACATCATCTCACCTTCGGTGTTCGATACGCTTGGTCTGCAGGAACGCGGCGCCGGCGGCGAAATCCAGTTGACTGACGCGCTGGCCAAGCAGATCGGATCAGCGCCATTCACCGGTCTGCATTTTTCGGGTGAACGTTTTGACTGCGGGTCAAAACTCGGGTTTTTGCAGGCAAATCTGGCCTTCGGCCTGTCGAATCCGCAGTTAAAGAGTGAACTTCAGGACTGGTTGCAGGGCCGTATGTCATGACCACGCATCTATTTGATCCGACGATCCTGCGTGCCTATGACATTCGCGGAATTTTTGAAGAGACCCTGACCAGAACCGATGCATTCCATATCGGCCTGTCATTTATTTCATTGCAGCGTCACCGCACGCATGACAGCTCGGTTGCCGTCGGGCGTGACGGACGTCTGTCATCACCTGCCCTGTCTGACGCGCTGATTGATGGTCTTGTTGCTGGCGGCGCACAGGTAACGGATATCGGGTGTGGGCCGACACCAATGCTGTATTTCGCAGCACACGAACTGGAAACTGGTGGCGCCATACAGGTCACCGGCAGCCATAATCCGCCGCGACATAACGGCTTCAAGATGGTGATGGGCGGTGCCTCATTCTTTGGTGAGGATATTGCTGTGCTTGGCGAGGCCAGCGCGGCCGGTGTCGCACGTGTTGATGGCGGAACAAGGCGCGAGATATCTGTCGAGGCCGCCTATATTGACCGGATCAGTGAGGGGTTGACGAGCGATGGCATGAACGTCGTCTGGGATTGCGGAAACGGGGCAGCCGGGGCGGTTACCAACCAGCTGGTCAAGCGGCTCGCAGGGCAGCACCATGTCCTGTTTCCGGAAATCGACGGCACGTTTCCGAACCATCATCCCAATCCGGTCGACCCTGAAACACTGCAGATTCTGCGCGCCGAAGTTGCAGACAAGGGCGCACAGATCGGGATCGGCTTTGACGGGGATGGTGACCGCATCGGTGTTGTGGATGCAAAGGGCCGGCAGGTGCCAGGGGACTTGCTGACAGCATATATGGCACAGGATGTGGGGCTGCGCCACAAAGGCAAGCCAATGCTGCTGGATGTGAAGTCATCGGATGTGGCTATGGACCTGCTTCGAAAGGCTGGATCGGTACCCGAAATCTGGAAAACAGGGCACAGCCACATCAAGAAGCGAATGAAAGAGGTTGGAGCACCGCTGGCTGGTGAGATGTCCGGGCATATTTTCATTGCTGACAATTATTATGGTTTCGATGATGCCATCTATGCCGGTATGCGGGTGATTGACCAAGGCGTGCGCACCGGTTTTGACATCACAGCATTCATGGACAGTCTGCCTGAGCAACATGCAACGCCGGAATTGCGCGTTCCTTGTCCGGATTCCGAGAAATTTGCGGCCATGGACACCATTACCGCGCATGTTCTGGCATGTAACGATCCAGACGCCGTTTCGACAATTGACGGTGTGCGTGTGCGTACCGATGGCGGCTGGTGGCTGTTGCGTGCTTCCAACACCGAGGCTGTGCTGATCGCGCGTGCTGAAGCCGCAACAAAGCAGCGGCTTGATGACCTTGTCGGGGATATCGGCAGCGCGCTTGGCGTGGCCAGCCTCGACTGGTAACGCGGCAGAAAATTGGCCTTGTTTCAGATATGGTCAGGGCTTATCTTCACGGCTCCCCCGAATATTGAATAGCAAATCCCGGAGACGTCGATGACCACTTCCGTGCAGCGTGGCAACCTATCGGTTTCCGCAGACCTCGCAGACTTTGTTGAGACAGAGCTTCTGGCGGTGACCGGTCTCAAGCCCGATGATTTCTGGTCGGGCTTCAATGAAGCGGTGGATCGGCTTGTGCCAAAGAACCGCGCCCTGCTTGAAACACGCGCATCCATGCAGGCGCAAATCGACGCCTGGCTGAAAGATAATGCCAGAGACGGGATAAACGAGGCAGACCATATAGCCTTCCTTGAATCCATCGGTTACCTGATTGCCGAAGGTGACGATTTCAGCATAGATACAGGCAATGTCGATCCGGAAATTGCCAGCATCGCCGGCCCGCAGCTGGTTGTGCCAATCACAAATGCGCGATATGCGCTGAATGCTGCAAACGCCAGGTTTGGCAGTCTTTATGATGCGTTTTACGGTACTGACGCCATCCCGTCAGATGGTGAAAGCGGCACCGGCGGTTATGATCCGGTGCGCGGCAATAAAGTCATCGCACGCGTACGCGCATTCCTTGACGCGGCCGTGCCACTGGACAAGGCCAGCTGGGCAGATGTCACCGGGCTTTCTGTGGAATCGGGCCAGCTTGTCATCGAGACAAAAGCTGGCACAGCCGCGCTTGTGCAAGCATCGGCTTTTGCTGGTCATGACGGCGGAGCCGCAACCCCGTCAATGATCGTTCTGGTCCATAACAATCTGCATATTCTGATCATGATCGATCGCAGCGGCCCGATTGGCAGCACTGATGCGGCGGGCATCAATGATGTGATTATTGAATCAGCCATGTCGAGCATCATGGATTGCGAAGATTCAATTGCCGCCGTCGATGCAGAGGATAAAATCCTGGCCTATCGCAACTGGCTTGGCCTTATGACCGGCAGCTTGCAAGAACAATTTGAAAAGGGGGGCCGCACCATTTCGCGCCAGCTTGCCAGTGATATCGCCTATACATCTGCTGATGGCGGACCGGCGAATCTGAAGGCACGCGCCCTGATGCTTGTGCGCGATGTCGGGCATCTGATGACAAATCCGGCCATTCATCTGTCTGATGGCAGCGAGATACCCGAAGGCATCATGGATGCGTTCATTACGGTTGCCGCGGCTATGGCCGATCTGGACCGCCGCCAGAACTCGGCCGCTGGATCAGTCTACATCGTCAAACCAAAGATGCACGGCCCCGATGAGGTTGCATTCGCTGTTGAAATATTCGAAGCCGTCGAGGCGGTTCTCGGCCTGCCCGAAAACACCATCAAAATCGGTATCATGGATGAAGAGCGGCGAACCACGATCAATCTGAAAGAATGCATTCGGGCCGCCAGATCACGGGTTGTCTTCATCAACACCGGATTCCTTGACCGGACCGGTGACGAGATTCACACCTCGATGGAAGCCGGACCGATGATCCGCAAGACCGACATGAAAGAGGCGACATGGATCGCCGCGTATGAAAACTGGAATGTCGATGTTGGTCTGGCATGCGGCCTTGCCGGCCGCGCACAAATCGGCAAGGGAATGTGGGCCATGCCAGACCGGATGGCCGACATGATTGATCAGAAGATCAGCCACCCCATGTCAGGGGCAAACTGTGCCTGGGTGCCATCACCAACCGCCGCCACCCTTCATGCATTGCATTATCATCAGGTGAATGTTGCGGCACGTCAGGCCGAAATTGCACAGCGCCCGCCTGCCCAGCGCAAGGATATCCTTGCCGTGCCGGTTGCACATCGCCCGAACTGGTCGGAGACAGACATCAATGAAGAGCTGCGTAACAACGCACAGGGCATATTGGGATATGTTGTTCGCTGGGTTGATCAGGGTGTCGGGTGCTCAAAGGTGCCGGACATTCATGATGTGGGATTGATGGAAGATCGCGCCACCTTGCGCATTTCTTCACAGCATATTGCCAACTGGCTGCATCATGGCGTCTGCAGTGACGACGATGTGATGGCGGTGATGCAGGAAATGGCTGCTGTCGTTGACCGGCAGAATGACGGGGACCCGGCTTACTCCCCCATGGCACCTGACTTTGATGGCTCGATTGCATTTCAGGCGGCATGTGATCTGGTTTTCAAAGGGCGCGAACAGCCGTCCGGCTATACCGAACCTGTTCTTCATGCCCGCCGTCTGGAAAAGAAGGCGAAAGATGCCGTTTAACGCCGATCCGCATATCTCGAAAACGCCGGGATTTCCAAAAGACGGCATCACGTTCTATGACATCAGTCCGATCCTTGAAGATCGCGTTGTTGCCAAGCAGGCAATGGCTGCACTTGCCGAACTCACACATCCTATGAAGCCCGACATCATCGCCGGTATTGATGCGCGCGGGTTTCTGTTTGCCCTGCCGCTGGCACTTGAGCTTGATTGTGGCATGGTGATGGTCCGCAAGGCAGGAAAGCTGCCTGGCGAGTTGCTGGAACAATCCTATGCGCTGGAATATGGCGAGGCCCGATTGTCCATACAGGCGTCACGCCAGCTGAACGGCAGGCGGGTTGTGCTTTGCGATGACCTTCTGGCAACTGGCGGCACGCTCGAGGCAGCTGCAAAGCTGGTGGAACGCTGCGGTGGCACGCTTGCCGGCGCGGTCTGTATCATCGAATTGACCGGGCTGAAGGGACGATCCCGCATCGATTGCCCGGTAAAGGCCCTGCAGACTTACGAGTTCTAGCAAACCCTCAAAGAACAGCCCGATATAACGAACAGCGGATTGTCTCGATGTCTGGTCTTGTCTGCTGAAATCTGTTGTATCACCGGGGGCCGCCTGAAAGGATGTATCTCTGGCAGGCTAGTTCAGCGGGAAAGGCGGGAGCAGGATCATGCGTTTGAAGACACCTCTTCTGTCATGGTCACTTTATGACTGGGCAAGTTCACCTGTTCCCACGCTTCATGCCACTTTCATATTCTCGGTTTTCTTCACCACTGCTGTCATGCCGGAAGGCGGGTCTGTCGCATGGGCGTGGATGACATCTGCAGCAGCTCTGCTGGTTGCGATCGCCGCGCCAATTCTGGGACGGCTGGCGGATCAGCGTGGCAGCGCAAAAACCTTCCTCGGACTGGCAACCATTCTCGGCAGCGCCGCAACGGCGCTGTTGTGGTTCATTGAGCCTGACCCGCGATTTGCTCTTGCGGCGCTGATCTTGTCCGGTCTTTCGATCTTCGTGATGGAGATCAGTTTTGTATTCTACAATGCTTTGCTTCCCTCGGTTTCGCGTCCTGAGGATTATGGACGCGCTTCCGGTCTTGCCTGGGGGCTTGGATATGCCGGTGCCATTATCGCATTGGCGATGGTCCTGGTATTGTTTGTGATGCCTGATGAACCTGCGCTCGGAATTACCAAGGACAAGGCAGCCCATATCCGTGTGACGATGTGCTTTGCCGCATTGTGGCTGCTGGTCTTTTCAGCGCCCCTGTTCCTGTTCGTGCGGTCCCCCGACCCGCAACCAAGGACAGAGCCGTTTCTGGCGCAGTTGCGAACGAGTGTTGCGGTGGCCATGCGTATCCCCGATATGCCCCGCTTTCTGTTGGCCCGCATGCTGTTTGCTGACGGGCTGGTTACCTTGTTTGCCTTTGGTGGAATTTATGCTGCCAAAATCTTTGGTCTGACGCAGACCATGGTCCTGGTCTTCGGAATTGTCCTGAATATTACTGCCGGGATAGGCGCTGCCTTTGGCGGCTATGCCGATGACCGCTTCGGGTCCACCCGCGTTATCCGGGTATCGCTGCTGGCCCTGACAGTTTTGGGAGCCGTCGCCATTCTGGCACCAAATCAGGCTGTATTCTGGGGTGCCGGGGCCGCACTTGGCATTTTTATCGGGCCGCTGCAATCATCGTCACGCGTCTATGTGGCACGCAAGGCACCAGCAGAACACCGGGCCAGCATGTTTGGGTTATTGATGCTGTCCGGCAAGGCAACAAGCTTTGTCGGACCATTATTATACGGCATTGCCGTTGCGTCGACAGGCACCGAACGCGCGGGCATGGCGATTGTTGTCATCTTGATGATTGCCGGATATGTCGTAATGCCGCGCCGAT
>ERZ802824.1444-NODE-1444-length-12636-cov-90.3129_pt1 | contig 12636 bp, 10 predicted proteins | sample MGYA00345650_ERZ802824 | MGnify/ENA primary metagenome ERZ802824 (study PRJEB30503, sample SAMEA104212361) | marine metagenome | biome: Westerlies Biome; feature: [SRF] surface water layer (ENVO:00010504) within the epipelagic zone...; material: water... | reverse complement strand
TCCTCTCCAGCTGCTGCTCCTGAGCCTCTGTCATGCGTTTATCATAGGCATTGCGGTGCGCCTTCATGTACTCAAGCTTCAGTTCAGTCAGGCTTATTAGTCCACTGTGAAACCCTGCAGCCATAAAGCCATTGAGCCAGCGACGGTCTACTGGATACAACGACTTAGTCTGCTGCTGTAGGTGTTTCTTCAGCTTATGCTTGAGGCTGATTAAATACGCTTTTTTGCTTTTGGTGTGGTTATCAGTGGGCATCGTTTACTTCTCTGACCATGTCATCTTAGGCGTATGTGAACTGAACTTGCTTTGCGTCACCGCATGAAAACTATCAATCAAGATCTGCTGCACAGTGTCCTTTGAGCCAACAGGGCAAACCAGTTCATCATGCACTGGCAGTACCGGAATATGTTGCTCTGTACACCTGTCGATGGCCTCTTCCATGATGCTGCTGTCGAGTAGCTGTAAATCGCCCCATAAGCCCTTATAAGCCACCTCTTTGAAGGTAGGGTGTCTGAATAGAAAGTCGTCAATGTACGCTCTAGCGGCTGCCAGAGGCTTCTCAGGCCACACTGATTCTCCATCTCTTCGTTCATTTTTCTTGTAGGTTTTTACTACCCAACAATCGTCAAATAAGTCGTACCAAATACGTGCTGTTGCGATTGATCTTGCTGCTGCATCTTTCGATTTGGCGTTGAAGATGGTGTTAATAAATGCCTTATGTCCTGACCTTGGAATATCTGGGTACTCTGGCATTGCGTAAATGTCACCTGTCGAGAACATGTTCGGTTCAATACCAACGCCATGCTGGAGCAGAAGTAGTAGTGTTGGATGAAGCTGGCTAAAGTCCCATGAGCCTACAGATTGACCGTTGATGGCGATGGCTAATCGTTCTTCTTTTGGTAAGTTGACGAAGCCGCTGTAGAAACGGCCTCCAATACCCGTAGTACCTGTCCACTTCCGTTGATATTTCAATAATAGATTATCTACTTTAGATGAACTGCTACTGCTTCCATCTTTATAAATATTGTTATTAATCAATAAGTTGAAGTGCCTTGTAAGCACACCAATGGTTCGTAAATAACTGTCTGAAGTAAGGTACTTTGCAGGAAGAGGAAGTAGCACACCTTCGTTGTTTCTTAGTTCAACCAACTCAATTTCGTTGTCCACTTCAACGTCAGCTTCAGTCAAAGAAACCATCAAATCTTTGAATGTCTTACGCCGTGAATAAATTGCAGTAACACCGCCTTGCTGCTTCTTTGAGTACTTAGGTGGAATAGCGTCGTAAGCTTTTACAACCCACTCAAGTTCAACCATTGCATTGAATAAAAATAAGGTTTTTTTGGTTAACCAAACTTGTTGCCGCTTACCAGCTGAAAAGTAGTTCTTGTTGGTGCCGAAGCGAAACATGTCACCTTCACGCATCCACAAAGAAGCAATTAACTTACGTGCTGCTTTCGTCCAGCCCGGTCTGTCTTTTAGAAAGCTTTTGCCGCTGGCTATGTACGCAACAAGAATGTCAGCTGCTGCCCTAACTTCAGGGTGGCCTGAGTAGTGTTCAATGCGAAGGTAGGTAAAGTCCTTGAGTTGCATACAAATAAAGATGCCTCAGAAGCACCTACATTGCCACACACTTGTTGGTCAAAAAATAACCAATATTGATCTAAGCATTACGAGTAGAAACACCTGAAAACATTGGTTGTTCTCTGCATTAGGAGCAGTAGAAAAATAGCAGAAATGTTCAGCGCTTTAGTTGAACTACATTGCCTATTGCTGACAAATCGACGATAAACCTGCTGAAAATCTCTTTCTGATCCTCGTAAAGTTGGGCAAGTAACTCAGGGTCATCACGGTAGCCGTGTATGTCGTAGACACGCTCCATCACAGTATTATTGGTGTCACCCTTTTCCCAACCAGCTATGGCGTGTTTGTTGTCTTCGGAGATTCTGGCTCGTCTGCTAAGCCTCAGCCACGTATGTCTGAACATATGACTCTTCGTCGTGGCGTCTTTACCCAGTAACGCCCTTAAGCGTTTGTTCAGCGTTGCGTTCGGAGTTTTCTTATCGACGCTGTTCATCCATTTAATCGTTTGAGGCAGATTTGCCTTTATTACTTTTAACCCAAGCACTATGGGTACAACCCTCAACCGTGAGTCTACCTTTGATCTTTCTTCGTCCCCGCCACGAAAGATTATGTGAGGGTACTTGGCATCAAGAAACAGATCTTTATCTGCGCGTAAACGCATAATTTCTTTAGTCCCTAAACCTGCATGGGCCATTAGTAACAATGCCGTCCATTTGGGATCTGCCTTATTGATACAGGTACTGAAAAATAGTCGCAGTTCGTCATCGCTTAGGGTGCGTCCCTTTATGGGTTTTTCCTCTTTGGGTATCTGGAATGCGTTGCCGGACAGCTTAAGTCTATCTCCCCAGTCCACTCGAGGAACGTAGCGAATGGCGGCTATAAATTCGCGCAACTCACGTTTAATGGACTGAGCTGTGATGGAGGGGTTATCTTGTCGTTTGCCGTATATAAAGTTCTGAATGCGATCTTGAACGTCTTCACGCGTTTCTTGGCTGATTGTAAAGTCGCCCGTGTATGTCAGTACTCGTTCAAAGCGTTGTTGTTTGTCTTTCCCGTCGCCCTCCGTTACATCTATTTTTTGATCTGATATGTACCTTGCCCACGCTTCACGCATGGTTTGCTTCTTCTGAAACTTAGGTGCTGTTTGTAGTGCCTTCCACGCGTCTGCGTAAGCCTGCTGTTTAAACGTTAGCTTCGCACCCCTCTGTTCTGCATACCCAATATCCTCAATTTCAGGTATGGCCTGTTCCGCTAGATCATATTTGTCCGGGACAATGACTGCGCCATGCTCCATTGCTCTTTGCCATTCCTCTTCGGTGTACTGTTTCTCAGGAACATGAGCGTATTCGCCTACCCTTAACTTCCGTTGTCGCAAAATCTCCTCCACTGCCATTTTCAATTCGGATTCGGAGAATGAGTTAGGGTCGCTGTTCGTTGCTGTCTTTACTCTAAGATCATAAATACGTGTGGCTTCCTCCATTGCTTTGAGAAGCTGCGTATCAGTGCAAGACCTGTCCAAGCCTAGCTCTTTCGAGAACTGCTTAGGATGGTTCGGAATGGCTCTGAGGAGCTTGCTAGGAAAGTCTCTAACATAGCGGTAGTCGCCATTATTTCTTTCGCTGAGATAACGCATTTTTCTAGGCATTTGCATGACTCCTGACAGGATTCCTGACAGAAACTAAGCAATTGATGCTTCAGTATCAATGTTTATGCGGGCTACAGCTTAGATAGTGGTGCCCAGAGACGGAATCGAACCGCCGACACGGGGATTTTCAATCCCCTGCTCTACCAACTGAGCTATCTGGGCATATCTAGAGAAGTTACTCCGGAGAGGGCGCGTATTAAACCGTTGCGACCTTTAGCCGTCAAGTAAACTAGGTCAATGCATGTGGATTATCTGCGCCTGCGTCTGATATCGAAACCCCGGCATCCATCGTCATATCTCGATTGGAGGCTAGAACGGCGTAGATCGCCGGTAATATGATCAACGTGAAAAGGGTGCCTATTAGCATTCCAAAGACCAGCACCGCACCGATGCTATTACGCGCCTCAGCTCCGGCCCCCGTAACCAAAACGAGAGGGAAATGGCCCAATACCGTAGCACCGGTAGTCATCAGAACCGGACGTAATCGCGCTACTGCGCCATGCCGAATAGCATCGAATTTCGCCACACCGGCCACACGCTCTTGGTTGGCGAAATCCACGATGAGGATCGCATTTTTGGTCACCAGCCCCACCAGAGTCACCAGCCCTACTTGCGAGAATATATTGATGGTGCTGAAGTTAAGAAAAGTGATGGTGAGTGCTGCAAACAGAGCGAGCGGAATCGACCCGAGCAAAATGATGAGCGGGTCACGAAAGCTATTGAACTGAACCGCGAGGACAAAGAACACCAGCACTGTGGCAATGCCGAGAACGCCAGTCATGGTGCTGCCCTCGCTCCTCAGTTCGCGCGACTCGCCGAGATAGTCCAGTACGTAGCCATCGGGCAGCGTCCGCTCAGCGATGGATTCGATGAGGCTCAATCCTTGATCTTTGGTCGTACCGGGTAAAATAGCCCCATAAATCTTGAAGCCGTCTTTTTGCTGAAATCGCGTCAGTGCACGCGGCTCAGTAGATCGCTGTAAGCTAACAAGAGATCCAAAGGGCACGAGCTCGCCATTTGGTATTCTGACAGGGATATCCAACAGGGCCTGTGGCGAGTCGCGTTGCGCGTTCTCGAGCATGGGGATAACGCGATACGACCGACCGCGCTCATCGAACCGGGTGACGTAGGCAGGTGACACCATGAGCGACATTTGCGCGGATAAATCACCCAGACTCATTCCCAAGTCGGCCAATCGCTCCTTATCAAGCTCGAACTGTGCTTCCATACGATCGATTTTGATATCTGTCTCAACGAACAAAAATCTGCCGGCAGCTTGGGCCTCTTCAACGATGCTGCGCGCATATCGGAGCATATTTTCACTGCTATCCGATGAGGTAATGACGACCTCGACATCGAAACGCCCGGCAGACGGTAAAGAGGCTTCCTCAAAGGGGATGGCAGAGACGATAGACGACTGCTTAATGCTTTCGTAAATCTCAAAGACCATATCTTTGACTGGCCTTTCTCGCTCATCGGGAGTGACAAACTCCTGACCGCCGAAGCCACCCGTTGGCGTGACAACCTGCCACATATACGACGGCTCTGGCTTATCCTCGAGTGTCGATACGACTTGGTAAAAGCCGTCCAATGTCTCCTCTAACGACGCATCTGGCGCGGCCTCAACTACCAATCCCAAGCTGCTCTGATCCTCTACGGGCGATAACTCTTTGAGTGAATAGATGTACAGAGGCGCCGACAACAGCGAGAAGAAAATACCTGCAGTGATGAGCTGGTAACGCCATTGAATAGAGAAGTCGACGACACGTGCATAGGCGGCCGCTGTTGCATCAAAGCGTTGATTTACCCAATGTGTGGCGGCTGACTCATCACCTTTACTGGGACACACCCATGCGCTCAAAATAGGTGAGAGCGTCATCGCGACGAAGCCGGAAATCAAGACGGCCACCGCCAAGGCAAACGCGAACTCCCGAAACAGCACGCCGGACAGTCCAGAAAGGAAACCAATGGGTGCATAGACCACGGCAAGTGTTGCCGTCATCGCGGCAATGGGTCCCAGCAGACGACGCGAGCTTGATAGGGCTGCCTCGTAGCGTGTCATGCCCGACCTCAGATTCTTGGCGACGTTTTCCACGACGACGATGGCATCGTCCACCACCAAGCCCACGGATAGGACGATAGCTAAGACGGTGAGCAGGTTGAATGAGAAGCCAATCACCGACATGGCGGCAACGGCTCCAAGCAATGAAATGGGGATGGTCATGAGTGGGACGAGAGCCGTTCTAAAGGACCCCATTAAGGCGACCACGACAAATCCAACCAGTAAAATAGTCTCACCGAGTGTAATGACGATCTCGCGCAACGAGTCACGCATATAATTCGAAATATCGAATGCCATGAACAGCTCTAAGTCGTCGGGAAGCACCTGATTTATGTCGTCAATTCGGTCATACAGCGCGTCTGCGACGGCAATCTCACTGGCGCCCGGTGCAGCGTAGATCGGTAGAAAAACGACTAAGTCCTGATCGTAGCGGCTACGGCGCTGCATTTCTTCTAAACCGAGCTCTATGCGCGCGACATCACCGAGTCTGATTTCGGCGCCGTCCCGGGCGCGAATAATCATGGCTTGGAAGTCTTCAGCAGTTCGTGCAGTAGAGTCTGTTTTTAGTGTGATTCGTTGTGTCGCGTTTTCACTGGCCCCGAGGGCGCCGATGACATTGTTGTTTTGTAGCGTCTCCCTGACATCGTGCGCTGTTACGTCGAGTGCAGCCATTTTCCAGGCATTGAGCCAAATTCGCATAGCGGGCTTAACGCCGCTGTTTTCAACACGTTGCACGTTTGGCACTGACGTTAGCTGGGGGACGATATCTCGTTGGACGATATCGGTCACCTCCCCCAGGGGGCGGTTCTCTGGGATGCGCACCGCCAGATAAAAACTCGCGTAGGGACTGTCGGCGCGACTGACCTCGATAAAGGGGTCCTCCGCACCCTCGGGAAGTTCCAGTCGAATCTGACTCAGGCCTGAAGAAAGCTCTGCGAGCGCATCAGTACTGTCTTCATTCAACTGCAACCAAGCGGTGACAATGCTCTCGCCTGATGTAGTCGCTGACTCCACGTAATCGACACCCGGAATGGCATTAGCTACGCGCTCAATTGGCTCGGTCACAAAACCCTGGACTGATTCGGCAGTAGCCCCCGGGTAGGGCGTGATAATTTGTATCGATGAGCTTTTAATCACCGGGAATTGCAAGACGGGAATATCAATCGCCGCTCGGAGGCCCGCCAGTAAAAGAAACAAAGACACGACGACGGCGATGACAGGTCGTTGCACGAAAATGTCATTCCACCGCGGTCGATCTTGGTGAGCCGTCATGATCCGTTTGTACCGTTGACCAGCTGAGCCAAAACACCGTCATTGAGTTTGAACGCGCCAGTCGTCGCAAACAGGGATTGCTCATTAATATTTGCTATGAACAAGGCACGACTAGCCGTCTTATCGATCAAGGTGATTCGCTGACTTTGCGCGCGATACGGGCGCTGCGCTCCTGCTTCGGACTCGTTGAGCTGAAATATATACGGGCCCTCGGTGTCCCAGCGCACGCCCGATGGCGGCAGTTCGAAGGCGATCACTGTCGCACCATTGGCCACCTCAACTTGAACGAGCTCGCCATGTTTAAGTTCAAGCCCCTGAGCACTGGCTCGAACTGCAAAGGTCCGGGTATTGGCATTGATCGAGTCAGAAACGACAGTAATGGTCGCCATTCCAAGTGCTTCGCCGTCGAGATCAAACAGATTGATGGTGTCGCCTACGGCTATGGCTGCCAGGCCTTGAGGCACGTTGAAATCAATCCAACGCTCATTGCCAAGCCCTGTAAACGCCGCGATAACCTCGCCCGCATCAAGCATATCGCCGACCACTTGCGTGTAAATGCCCATTTGGCCCGCGAACGGAGCTCGAATGGTAAGACGCGTCAATTGTGCATCAATGGCTGAAATCTGCGCATCTAGCGCATTTAGTTGTGACTCTTGTATATCGATATCACTCTGGGAAATCAGCGCCTGTTCTTTCAATGCGCGGCTGCGCTTGAGCTGCATTGTGACGAGCCGCTGCTCAGCTCGCAGGGCGTCTTGCCTCGCCGTCAGATCGGCGGAAAATAGCTCGACTAACACATCGCCCTTTTGGGCAACGGAGCCTGCGGGGACTGGCAACGCTACGATGCGCCCACCTATTTCAGTGGTGATCTCGCTAAATTGGGGACGCCTTACGGTGCCACCTAGACGTCGGGCGGGCGTGTAGGAAACCACGCCAGGCTGTTGGGCATTTACAACTTCATAGGTCTCGGGGAACGAGGCGCCATAAGCAATCGCAGCTGTTATTTGCTGATATTTCACTGTAGCGAGTGCGCCTGTGACTAAAAAGCACGTCATCAGGGTAACAAGCCAGGGGATTAGTTTGCGCATGGCGCCAGATCTCTTTAGCTGCGTTAACTATTCAGTTTGCGAAGGCGGAACGTAGCCTTCCGCATGGTCGTGCTCAGCACCGTCAAAAAATAGCTCCATCTGCGCTGATAAATACTGTCGCGCTTCGGGGTCCATCATGTTCAGATGTTTTTCATTAATCAGCATCGTCTGAAGTGCCTGCCAGTCACTCCATGCTCGCTTTGATACGGACTCAAAGATAGCTTGGCCTTTAGCGCCCGGTAGAGGTGGCCGGTCCAGCCCCTCTAGGTCTTGTTGATAACGTCGACAATAAACAGTACGCATGTGACTCCCCGGTCGATTATGAGGTGTTGAGTGTATTGAGCATGTTTAGCACTGGCGCAGGAAGCCCCAGCGTCACAGCCCGCGACAGTGTAAACCAGCCGCGTTGCTCACTGTCAGATATTCTCAATCCGACGGGTTCAACGCGACAGATTAAGGCAGTGATATCCAGTTTGAAGTGGCTGAACACATGTGTGTAAACCGGGTTGACCACCATTGTTTCTGTCAAAGCGAAGTCATGCTTAGTCAGCCACTCGTCGAGGTGTTCGTCGTTGTCTATTTCCGGAAAAGACCAAAGACCGCCCCAAATGCCCGATGGGGGGCGTCTTTCAAGCAGGATCTGACCGTCTCCATTGAGGCACTGGAGAAATACAGTTGATCGTCTAGGGCTCGCTTTCTTGGGTTTTTTGCCGGGGAAGTCAGTGGGGCGACCCTCTATACGAGCCCGGCAGTCGGTGTGGACGGGGCAGGTCAAACACCGAGGATTTGACTTGGTGCAGAGCGTGGCGCCGAGATCCATGATGCCCTGTGTGTAGTCAGCGGTCCGAGCTGGCGGGGTGTGCAATTCGGAAACAGCCCATAAGGCCGACAGGACGTCTTGTTTGCCCGGCCACCCCTCAATAGCATGATAGCGAGCGAGCACTCGTTTCACATTGCCATCAAGAATGGGAGCCCATCCGCCATGTCCTAGTGTGACGATGGCGCCAGCTGTAGATCGTCCGATGCCCGGCAGTTGTTGCAGTGCTTCAACGTCCGACGGAAATATCCCAGCATGATCGCTGACGACTATTTGCGCGGCTCGGTGCATGTTGCGTGCCCGTGCGTAGTAACCAAGGCCAGTCCATAGACTTAACACGTCGTCTAGCGGCGCGGCTGCGAGCTCAAAAACCGTTGGGTACTCGGACATAAACCGGGCGAAGTAGGGGATGACCGTCGCAACCTGAGTCTGTTGCAGCATAATCTCGGATACCCAAACGCGATAGGGCGTCTTGGCCTCCTGCCACGGCAGCGTTTTGCGCCCATGCACGTCAAACCAAGCCAAAAGCCGCTCTGAAAATGTTGTTAGTTCAGTCATTAGATGAGCTAGTTCACGCTTTCATATACAATTCGCGCCTAGTGTAGCGTCTCGGCATAAAAGCCGACTCAAGTTTAGGAAAAACAGATGAACAATGCTCAACCGGCAGTGCGCAAGGCCACCGTGTCGAGAGACACACTGGAGACGCAAATCACGGTATCGGTATGCCTCGATGGCTCGGGGAAAACCGCGTTTGATACCGGTCTGCCCTTTTTGGAGCATATGCTGGACCAGATAGCCCGTCATGGCATGGTGGATCTGGATATCACCGCCAACGGCGATCTGCACATTGACGCGCACCATACGGTCGAGGATATTGGTATCACCCTGGGACAGGCCTTAGCAAAGGCTGTTGGAGATCGTCGCGGTATCCTTCGTTACGGACACGCGTATGTCCCTCTTGATGAGGCACTATCGCGCGTTGTCGTTGATTTCTCTGGTCGTCCAAGCCTCCACTACAACGTGCCTTTTACACGCTCAACTGTGGGCGACTTTGACGTCGATCTATTCTCAGAGTTCTTCCACGGACTCGTTAACCATGCCCAATTGACACTGCACATTGACAATTTAAAGGGCGAAAACAGCCACCATCAGGCTGAAACGGTCTTCAAGGCGTTTGGCCGCGCCCTGCGCATGGCCATGTCGGCCGACGACCGCGCGCCCTTAGCCATGCCTTCAACCAAAGGCGTCTTGTAGGTCGATGACGCGAACGGTTGCCGTAATTGACTACGGCATGGGTAATCTTCATTCCGTCGAGAGCGCCGTCCGACAGGCCGGGGCGACTGCCGTCACGGTTACGTCTGACAGAGACGCGATCCTGGCGGCTGATAGCATCATTTTCCCGGGTGTTGGCGCCATTCGCGATTGCATTGACGAGTTTCGCAGACTGGGTTGTGATGAAACCCTGAGGCTTGCCATTTCACGCGGTACACCTGTGCTGGCAATCTGTGTTGGCATGCAGTCCCTCATGACACACTCAGAGGAAAATGACGGCGTTGATTGCCTCGACTGGGTCGACGGCCTCGTGACGCGTTTTCCGATGCCACATTGCGACACTGACGGTAAAAAGTTAAAGGTGCCCCACATGGGTTGGAATCAGGTAGTCCAAACGCAATCTCATCCGTTGTGGGATGGCATTGCTGATGCTGCGTACTTCTATTTTGTTCACAGTTACTACCTGCCAGCGTCGGATTCCGGTGCCGTGGTAGGCACTTTTGATTATGGTGTCCAGGGATCTGCAGCTGTCGCTAAAAACAACGTGTTTGCAACGCAGTTCCATCCCGAGAAGAGCCATGACAACGGTATCAAGCTACTTTCTAATTTTTTGACATGGGACGGCACATGTTAGTCATTCCAGCGATAGACCTTAAAGACGGTCAATGCGTTCGATTGCGTCAAGGCGACATGGATGACAGCACGGTTTTTTCTGATGACCCAGTTGCCACGGCCGAGCGCTGGGCTAACGCGCAGGCGCGGCGGTTGCACCTTGTTGACTTAAATGGCGCATTTGCCGGTATTCCGAAAAATGCCGAAGCCGTGAGAGCGATCACTCAGGCGCTGCCTCATCTTCCGGTGCAAATTGGCGGGGGTATTCGGGACTGCGCAACAATTGAAAGCTACCTCAATGCGGGTGTGAGTTACGTGATTATTGGTACCGCTGCCGTGAAGAATCCCGATTTTGTTCGTTTGGCCTGCGATACGTTTCCCGGTCATATCATTGTGGGGATAGACGCTAAAGCGGGGTACGTAGCCACAGACGGGTGGGCCGAAACGAGTACGATACGGGCAACAGATTTAGCGAAGGATTTCCGCGATGCCGGTGTTGAGGCTATCGTTTACACCGATATTGAGCGCGATGGGATGATGCAAGGGGTCAATATCAGCGCCACAGTAAACCTCGCTGTTGAGGGAGGGCTGCCTGTCATTGCTTCTGGCGGAGTGACCAATATTGATGATATCCATGCGCTCTCTGAAGTGGCGCACAAGGGGATTATCGGTGCCATCACTGGCCGTGCCATTTACGAGGGAACGCTCGATGTTGCTAAAGCCCAGGTGCTAGCGGACCGGATGACTGCGTCACTATGAGTTTAGCCAAGCGCATCATCCCCTGTCTCGATGTCGATCAAGGCCGGGTGGTGAAAGGCGTCAACTTTGTTGGCATCCGTGACGCAGGGGACCCCGTAGAGATAGCGCGCCGCTACAACGATGCGGGTGCCGATGAGATAACGTTTCTTGATATCACTGCGAGTCATGAGCAACGCGATACGACCTACCGAACTGTCGAGCAAATCGCGTCGCAGGTATTCATTCCGTTGACCGTAGGCGGAGGTGTTCGCGCAGTCTCAGATATTCGTCGGTTGCTGAACGCCGGTGCGGACAAGGTCAGTATCAATACCGCGGCAATCTTTAATCCTGATCTCGTTCGTGAGTCCGCAGACCGATTTGGCTCGCAATGTATTGTCGTCGCGATGGACGTAAAGAGCCTTAATGACGGCACTGGCCGTTACGAGTTATTTACCCACGGTGGCCGCAAAGAGACCGGTATAGAGGCCATCGCCTGGGCAAAAAAAATGGCGGCCTTGGGTGCCGGTGAAATTTTACTCACCAGCATGGATCGCGATGGCACTAAAGACGGCTATGACCTCAGTATTACGCGCGCTATTTCCGATGCGGTGGACATACCGGTCATCGCCTCCGGTGGGGTAGGCACGCTCGATCACTTAGTAGATGGGTTTATTAAGGGTGGCGCCGACGCCGTATTAGCCGCGAGCATCTTTCACTTCGGCACGTACACTGTTGCCGAGGCTAAAGACTACCTAGCCCAGTCTGGCATTGCCGTAAGGCACTAGTCAGTACTTACTTTCTTTGGGGTTTCTGAAGTGCCAGCTTGCGAATTGGCTCCGCTGTCCACTGATTCTGACGCCAAACTCTGATAAACGTTAATGCCCTTTAGCAGCGTGAACGCCTCGTAAACCTGATTGTCGTCCTCGCGTAAGCTCGCGATCGCTTCTGTCTCGGTTTCTGCTTCGGAGCCTTTATTTTCAATGCTGCGGTTAAGGTCTGACTCGCGAAGGCGACCCTTTTGTTCGAGGCTCGTCAGTTGTGCCCGCTCAACCACGACATCGGGAATGATGCCCTCGGCCTGTATCGATCTCCCGCTCGGTGTGTAATAGAGCGAGGTAGTCAATTTTAGCGCCTTTGTTTCGGAGACCGGTAGAACGGTCTGAACCGATCCCTTGCCAAAGCTCTGAGTACCCATGATGACGGCGCGGCCACGATCTTGAAGCGCGCCGGCAACGATTTCGGATGCGCTAGCGGAACCCCCATTGACTAAAACGACAATGGGTACGTCTGCTATTAACTCCCCCGGTTCGGCATTGTAGGTGTTCATCGATTCCGGATGGCGGCCTTTCGTGTAAACGACAAGCCCTCCGTCAAGGAAATTACTCGCCATTTCGACACTGGCATTCATAACGCCCCCGGGATTGTTCCTGACGTCGATAATCAGACCTTTAATTGTATTTTTTTCGAGTGCAGCCTGAACGGCTTCAGTCACTTCACGACCCGAGTCTCGCTGAAAACGTGAGACACGAATTAGCCAATAGCCTTCATCGA
>ERZ802824.1442-NODE-1442-length-12646-cov-26.9529_pt1 | contig 12646 bp, 20 predicted proteins | sample MGYA00345650_ERZ802824 | MGnify/ENA primary metagenome ERZ802824 (study PRJEB30503, sample SAMEA104212361) | marine metagenome | biome: Westerlies Biome; feature: [SRF] surface water layer (ENVO:00010504) within the epipelagic zone...; material: water... | reverse complement strand
TGGGATCCACAAGGAGTGAGCCTTTACTTCATAACCGATGACTCAGAATTCACCGGCCAATCTCTCATCAAATCCCAAGGATGCATAGCACCAGCAGAGCTGAAATAAATAGCAATTGATTGCTGGCCATGACAAACGGAGTCATAGAATCTTGTTCATCAGACATCGAGGAAGCGAAAAAACTTGTTGTGTATGTACTCATTGGCAGCCTCATCGTCCCTTGCATGGTCGGCATTGCATTAAGCCAAGAGTTGAGTCGATGGCCTATAGGAGAAGCAAGTTTCAAGATTTGGTGATCAGTGCTTATCGCTAGTCTTTTACCGATTGAAATGACGGATCGCAGTCAAAAGGCAAAGTTTCTAGTCGTATCCCACAGCTGAAGAGGGGCGACCCCAGAATTAAGATCCTCGGCCTGATGTAATGAGCGTTGTCCTTGCAGCCCTCTTCTCTCTGGCAGCTTTTGCTTTTGTTCTGACCACGAGCGTTACGAGCAGTGCTAGCTACACAACGCACATCGGCTCAAGGACTCCGCCAGCAGAGGCAGATTGCATTCAGACTGGTGGGTTCAGAACAGATCAGGAGAAGCTGCTCAAGATCTACAAGTGCCCAACCTAAATGGCCTTGAATCTTGAAAGCTAGCCAGCAAAAGCAGGGAAACCACCGACGGAAGACCGTTGAACACTGGTCTGATTCCTCGGCAGAGCAAGCGACTTGGATCTTTAATGACGATTCAAAGCTGATGACATCCCACGCATGGATGCGTTGAATGGAGTAAGCCATCTTTGGCTTTTGCGATGCTCTGAGCAAAAAGAGCTAGCGCCTCTAGAAACTCGTCGCAAGCAACCACTGATATCAGGCAGTTTTGCCAGTGTGGACCAGGACAAAAGCAGGCTCGATCATGATGCATAGCAAACGCTTTTTCGTTCTGCGTGTTCGGCCTAGGGCCGGGTTTCACCGCCACCACTCGCCAGAAGGGCTAGCGAAGATTTGGAGGTCTTAATCCAATCGCAAATGTCTACCGAAGTCCGCAATTGGGATGTCGTCGCTAAAGCAATGGAAGCAGCTGGTGCAACGTCCAGCCAGATGTACATCCGCGCCAAAGCATTAGCAGAAGGGAAACTCGATCCCATGCCCACTAGCTTTCCAGAAGCGCCGTACAGCATCTCTGCTGTAGCAGGCTAATCACAAAAAATTTAGCCTCACTTACGTGAGGCCATAATATTATTAACCCATGAATACTCAGCATTCCGTTCACCAATACTTGATCCGTTACAGGGATCTTGATGGGAAAAGTCATGAGGATAGTGTGTATGCTTTCAATGCCATGGAAGCCCAGCACATAGCAATGGAGTTCAATTCCGGGCTGAGCCAAAGACCACACCTAATCAGTGCGATACTTAAAACCAACTAAATAGGATTACCAAATTTCGACTCAAGACTTATCGAGGAGATTATTACTTAAAGTTTAGCCCTTCGCATGAGCAGTGCTAAGAATACGTAGTCAGTCGGAAACATGTTTACGGGAATAGACATGTTACTTTCTGTTTGCTTGCAAAAAAAATATTACCTACATTGCTGGGACGATGCTGATTGCCAACAGCATCAATCCAACGCTATTGCTTCGTTCATGTTGATTAGCTATCAGACTTCGAGCAGCTCTTAGCATTTTTTCGCTCGTTATACATGTTATGAGTACAAAGACTTCAGGGAAAACGCTACTACTTGATCGAATCATCATAGGAGCTGAAAGTTTGCCATAATCAACACCAACGAATTGAAACCATGGGCGATCTCGACTTAACGCCAAAACCACTTCTGATCAAGATATGGAAAATCGTGACTTGGCGTTGGAGGCTACAACTTGCCATCAACGCTCCATTTGGAGTTTTATGGCTAGCCGATAAAACCAACCCTGCTGTGCATCAGTTCGACATGTCTTTGCTTACAGCAATGCACGCGGAATGGATGGCCCCAATGATAGGAATTGGCTAGAACAAACATCAGTCTGAACAGATTTACGACAAATAAACTGGTCAATTTCGGCGACGTTTCAATCTTCCAAACTTCAATCGCCGATTCATCACACCATCAAGCTGGATAAAGCTCATTGCAACCAACACAATGTAAATAATTTCGACCGAAAGTAGCCAGGTTGGTATCTCCATAACCTATTTTTATCAAAAGCGAAAAGAGTGGATGCTCAATTGCTACCGTAAGAGGATGTAGATGGAACCAAGCCAACAAGCAAGACATCACACCACGACATGGACAACCTATACATCTCCATATCATTATTTATGCAGCAAAGCCATAAACTACGATGTAAGCATGGGCAGTTAAGAGCCTGACAATTGGCTTTAGTAAGTTTTTCAGCAAATAGGCAGAAGCACCAATGATGAAGACAAATAGATATGGTTTAATTTCATCTATCTCTCAACAAAAAGATTCGACACAACAAAGGTTATCCATGGAGTTAGCATCAGCCAAAGCTCATTGACTCATCCTTCAACTGAAACCAATCAAAAGCTGCGAAGGGATCTACAGCTGTAGACAAGCTGATGACATTGGTGGTGAAAACGATGCTAAGCACCACGAAGGATTGAAACATCTGTTCGCTCTCCTTACGTCATTCCGCTTGATACAGCTATGATTGAAAGCACAAATGAGCTGATTTAAGCTCGAGGTTCTGGATGTTCACGACTGGTGGTGTGAATACAACGAAAGAGACTTCCGCTGCACAATGGCTAGCGTCAGTGAAATCAAGGCCTTTAAAGAGGTGGTCGAAGAAGACCTCGCCTTGGTGGGAAAAAACTCCGGCCGTTTTAGTAAAGCGTCCGAAGCGATGGACCAATTGGATAGGTTTTTAAACTAACCTCTTTTCCTTTTTTACGAATTCAACAGATCTTGTTCAGCCTCGTCTGAGAGCAAGGCATATACAAAGTCCCCTCTTCGATTCCTAAAGCTCACCACGTCTAAATGATTCGGATGACTATCAACGTCAACATACTTCCCACTTCGTAGCAGAAAACGATACACAATAATAAAGCGTTTTAGTAATCATACAAGCACAGATTAATTGCTACATGTTCGTTTTACCGAACCTCGTTAGAATGACGATTTGAGTAAACAATCATCAGGACACTTGCCAAGACTTCAACAACGCAAATTCAGCCTGTTCCGAAAGAGTGGCATAAACAAATTCACCACTAAAGTCTCTGTAGATAAGTACGTCAAGAAGGCCAGGTTCGACCTCAATACTAATCAAAGACCCATTTCGTAAGAGGTAGCGAGCCATGTTTTTAACTCATCGACCAAATTGTAGTGAAAATCATTCATTGATGTCTCACTTATCAGACAATCAATACTTAAATCCAGACTTCTTGTATCAGCGGCTGCGTTCGGCATCCTGATCTCTTGAGTATCGTCATTAGATTGTTCTGATCACCCCTCCTTACCAACCTGATGTATGGGTTTGATTGGATCACTTCCACTCAACACACCTCGTCTGACTGCCACCTAACAAGGCAGAATGACCGCAATGGCTTGACAATATGATGACCATTCACTGTCGATCGAACCCAGTTCAGGCCTGTCGTAACGCAACCCGTTAGATGGAAATGAGCGTCGCAGTGAAGCGATTGGTACTGAAAATCAGCCTTTGGAGTGGAACACTTTTAGGCAGTTTGCTCATATCGCTCTTACTTCTCCAAGCCCTTTTCGGGCGTCAAATGGAGCGCCTACAAATTCAACAACTAGGTCGAAACTTAGCGCTAAATGTGAGGCTTACAGAACTCAACCTTGAACGCTATCCACCTGCCCTGATTAGCGATCTAACCGGGCTCGATCTCATCGTGCGGGACAAACCCACCCAATCCGATCAAACACCAGCCGCCCAGAAGCGTCGAATTAACGAATTACAAGCGGTGCTCTGCAATCGTCTCAGCCACTGCCCAACTGTCTACCCAGCGGGTGAAATCCAAGGGGAACCGGATGTCTGGATTGAGTTGATCTCTCCACTAGAACCAGTGTGGCTTGGCAGCCAACTACCGGCCACCCGAGGCTGGCCCCCCGAACCGATGCTGCTGTTAGCAGCGTTGATCAGCGCAGTCATCGTGACCGGTGTGTTGTATCTGCTGTTCGAAGTTGAGCGTCCCTTAAAAGGTTTAGAAACGGCGCTATCCCGCGTAGGTGAGGGATCAGATCCAGCAAGACTTCCTCATCGTGGTGCCCCAGAAGTGCAAAGGATCACCACGCATTTCAATGCGATGGTGGAGCGACTGGCGGCCAATCGAAGGGAGCGAGCCACCATGCTGGCCGGCATCGCCCACGATCTCAGAGCACCAATTACACGCCTGCGATTCCGCCTCTCGATGGCTGCCCTCAGCCAAGACGAACGAGACCGGTGCACAGGGGACCTCGAATCCCTGGAACGCATCACGGGTCAGTTCCTTCTTTACGCCGGCGGTGGAGAACGCGAGGCCATGGTGACATGCCCCTTGGACCATTGGTTGGCGGAAGTGGCTGCGGGCTATTCGGCCAAAGACTTGAAGCTGGATCTAGTTTCGATCGATGCGGACATTCGACCTGTCGCCATGGGGCGTGCCGTCGGCAATTTGATCGACAACGCCTTCAACTACGGCAAAGCCCCCGTGGTGGTTCGGCTCAAACGCCATGAAGATTCAGTGTCTATTGAGGTTTGGGACCAAGGCGGCGGGATTCCCTCAGCGCGATGGGAACGAGCCTTACAACCCTTTCAACGCCTAGATGAAGCCCGGGGCGCCCAAGGTCATTGCGGCCTCGGGCTTGCCATCGTGAGCCATGTTATTGAACAACACGGGGGCAATATTCAGTTCATAAAAGGCAACTCCGAGAAGAATCATCCCCCTAATAGAAATACAATGCCTGGTCAATTTGCGGTAACAATCAGCATTCCAACCCATCAACAAAAACACAAATCAAAGACAAAGAGCGCATAACCATCACTCAGGCTGAAACAATTTATGAACAAGCTCAGCAAGGCAGCCTGGAATCAATTATCACCTCAACAAACGATCGGTTAAATCATGTCAAAAAGGAATCGCCAGAATGATTACGATCATTCAAAGAATGACAAAAATATCGGAAGTGATATTGCTACCCACAAAAATTCTCAACCATTAAAGAAAAAATTCTATGAAGAAGAACTCAGCAAAGTTCAAGCGGAGCTAGTAAAAATGCAGTATTGGGTAAAAGCGACTGGATACCGGATTATCATCCTCTTTGAAGGCCGCGACGCCGCAGGCAAGGGAGGTGCCATAAAACGATTAACAGAGCCAATGAATCCCAGAGGGTGCCGAGTCGTAGCACTTGGAACACCATCAGACCAACAAAAAACCCAGTGGTACTTTCAACGCTACGTCGAACATTTACCCTCGGCAGGAGAGATTGTTATTTTCGATCGAAGCTGGTACAACCGGGCTGGTGTGGAAAAGGTTATGGGCTTTGCAACCGAAAAACAGGTAGAACAATTTTATGTAGCTTGCCCACAATTTGAACAAATGCTCACCGAAGATGGGATCTTGCTACTGAAATATTGGTTCTCCATTAATGATGAAGAGCAAGAAAAACGCTTTCAAGAACGAATTGAGAATGAACAACGACGATGGAAACTTAGCCCCATGGATATCGAATCCAGAAACCGTTGGGTTGATTATTCAAAAGCAAAAGACATGATGATGGCGCACACCCATAGCTCCGAAGCACCCTGGTTCACCATCGAGGCAGATGATAAACGTCGCGCTCGCTTGAATTGCCTCCACCATGTGCTGAGCAAAGTGCCCTACCAAGACATGACTCCGCCTCCCATCAAGCTGCCCAAGCGTCCAAACCAAGGGACGTACAAGCGATCACCGATCAACGAACAGTTCTTCGTTCCAAATCACTACCCATATGAAAGTGAATAAAAATCAATGTGGAAATAACGATTTACGATCGCCTGCATCAGAGACAATTCCAAAGAAGAGAACTGGTGCTTGCGACACCTAATTTCGATATCCGATGCGCCATAATTAAGGCATGACAAACAGCACGCCCACCCTCCTTGTTTGGCTTGTCCAATACAGGAAGTACCTCGACTTGGTTCAGCAGGATTTGCTGGATCAGGCTGAGTTGGTCAAGGCCGAAATCAACGAAGGTCTTCCCGACGCAGAATTAAGCTGGGAAGACCTTGAGAGAGCTGCTCAAAATCTCAAGCAATGATTGACTGACGTCGGATGAGGTCTACGGCTATCCAATCATTGACGCAAAGTCTGAGCTCTCTTCAATCACATTAAAATATCAAGCTTATATGAAATCAAAACCGCTTTTAATAATCTTTTTTTATCTTTGCTTCACAGGGTTAAATCCAACATCAAGCGAAGCCATTGAGGATTGCCAGCTCATCAACAAAGTTTTGTCAAACCTCGGCAGAAGCATGAGCAGACATCGATTAATCATCGCGCAGGGGGGCGATCCAACCATCGTCGATGAAGCCAGTCGAGCCCTCTCGACTGAGACCAAGCTCTACAGAAATGCAAAACGTGAATACGAAAAAGCGCACTGCGATGGTTGGCAGAGGCAATAGCAGTGGAAATAGCAATGGTAATCAGTCGATGCGTTCGAAACAAAAAGGATCTCTTGCTCCGATAATGGGCTGATTCGAGCGACAGACCATGGGAGCGAAAACGAACCTGGTGCTTGTGAGAGGTGCACAAGTCATGGCCGTCGCCCTCTTAGTCGTTGTGGCCTACACATCCACCCTGGGATTCCTCAAGCAAAAAAAAATAGATCTGTATGACCTGGAGCAAAAGCAAAAGGTCCGTCCCAGGCCGAAGGTAAACCACCCCAATCAATGGACACCCAAGCCAAATGACAACGTTGACCCCAAGCTGAAGTCAAAGCCAGCATCAACGGAGCAAACGACAAAACCCAAAGAGATCGACTCCAACGGAGGTGAACCAGAACAACAACAGGGCGGACAAGGCTGCTCAACACCTCCAGGTGGAGGACCTCCCGTCACTGCAGATTTCAGACCCTGCTGAGTTGCCGAACGTTTGTCGACGATCCATCATTTCATCGGGCTTTTAGGCGTTTGTGCTCTGTGCTATACCCTCAGGCGAAGCTAGACCATGGGTGTCGAGAGCAAATCGTCGCTCGGCGATTCACCAGCAGGAAACCTGCACAACCAACCGATGGGGGTTGAAATGTTAGGTGCGTTAGTTGTTCCAGCTTTGAAACCAGGTGATCTTGTGCTGGTCGAGCCCAGTGGCCCAAGTGCTGAAGAGTCTTCAACGGAATGGTGGATTGGCTGGATTATGCAGCCAGAGGGATCGGCAGCTGTCGCGGTTGGATCAAACAACACCTTCCAAGCAAGCGACTGTGAAACGGGTCAACTGCGCTCGGTCAAGGGAGATGAAGCAACACGACTCGTTTTGTCCGGCATCAACTCAACTCTGAAGCAACTCCTTTAATCAAAATCCTGATCCATCTCACGAGATGCATCGAGCCAACCATCCCCTCACACGACCCTAAAACCCACTAGCACCACTCACTTCTCAACAGGCGAAAGCCCTAGTCGTCGCAACTATCCACAGGTCGGTGGAAAACGTGAGCCGCTTTGGTTGGTCGACTTTTGACGAGAAGCCTTGCAGGAACAGGTCCCTCCGATTAAGCTGTGGATATCCCCATCACTCGGCCAGCAGGAATGCTGGCTTTTTTTTGGCAATTTCTCAATAACCGAAGTCGTTGCTGTAAAGCGGTCCATTCTTAAACGGCCAGTCATTCAGTCCTCAGAAAGTTTCCTCAGGCCGTTACTCTTCGATCAAAATTAATGGAAAATACGAAGGGACACAATCACCAGCAAAAGACAAAAGCAACATGAAAATTCCTAAAAACGGTATCCCTACAACCCCAAATCGATTTGATTCTTACAAGGCTTAGGGAGAACCAACAAGACAATCTTTAATCGGTTCTCGTCTCAATCCCTTTTCGTCTTCGATCGCTCAAACCAAGCAGCAAATGCAAACGAGATGCTGATCGCAATCGATGCACCAATACAGACAATTCCAAGTTCAATGGACATCGATTAATCCCAAAATAATGATTGTGGTCATGCTGAAAAGCACTGACCTCCAGGAGCGAAGAACGGCGACGACCCAACGTCTAAGCAAGTCGATCTTGAGTTCACAGGCCAATCACGCTTAAAGTGATGATTCATTGATCGGTCATCACTGTTGCTCGGGTCCTGGCAGGTGCTGATGCGATGCGTGGCGAGCGCCCTCTTTTTAGTGGCCCATGGTTTGCTCGTGCTCGAGCACATTGCGATCGGAACAGCTCTGCATGGAATAGCAGAACTTTTTCTCGCCCCGTGGGCCATTCGCCATCGAGCCTGGGACCTTATCATCATTGGACTCATTTTCTGCGTGTTTGACCTCTGGGGGACAGTGCGACTTGTTGGTGTGGCGTAAGTCTTAGAGATTGGCTCAACCCTGAATCTGGGGGAGCCAAAAACCGAGGAGCTGCCACGACGACCAAAGAAAAATCGCTAAAAAAACCCAGTTCAACCAGGCAGGACGTTGATCATTTTCAAACATGTTCGGAAGCAGCTACATCACTATATCGGCCTTATGCATGCCTAAACATCGGGATAACCAAGAGTATGGCCATCCCGCCGCTTCCAGACAGAAACCATAGAAGACGAGTGCTATTTACAGCAGGTAATTCCTCACGAAACACAGTCATCAGCAAGCCCCCTCCGAGAAATGCAGTTGCAAAAGCCAGTGTTAGGTCTGAAATTGGGTGCAATAAAAATGCATTTAAGAGCCCTAAAACTAAAGCAGCACTACCGATCCAACGATTACGCTGACGGAATCGCCTGGGATGGTGAGTCGCCGAGAAACGATCTGCAAGCAAAATATGACTTGCTACCGCAACTGTAAATAAAACTCCATACAGAATCCCCGTACAAATCAAGGAAGGCAGTAGATAAGCATAAAGATAATTAATTGCAGCAAAACTACTTAGATGGAGTCATGACGAGATCGAAGACAAGGACGTTTGGCGTTGGGCCAAAACATCAATGCTAAAGACCATTAAAACTCCTAGAAGAGCGACAAAAAACAATAGAGCTTTTACCAAATGTGTAGGCGCATAAGCTAAACCTACACCTCCACCAAGAGAGGCCCAACGTTGCTGCTGTGAATCAGATTGGGACGCTAAAACAACCGCATACCAGTGGCATGAAGCGATTATCAACACACAAACAGTGGCAACAAACCAGATCAATATGCTTAAAACTGCTTAGCCCACAATGCTCATAGGCAGCCCGATTGTCCATTAACGAATTGCAGAACTCCAATTCGACGACCGGAAGGAGACTTTTGCCCCTGCTGAGCGCTTTAGATCGTGCATACCCTCAAGCTGGTTATAAACCGCCAGAACCTGTCGTCGAATGTGATCAGTATGGGGAAGATCTGAGAGCAACCGCAAGACATCCTCGAGCGAACGCTTAGCATCAATTACCACACGACAATCAAGGCTTCCAGCTTCATCAGGCATCGGTACATTTCATTGTTTCCCTATTTAGCCAAAAATACTCCGATTTAATTGTCTTGATCCATACCAAAGTCCAAAGACGCTTCCAACACCAACAAACTTAGGGCTCTCCGCCACCTGCGGCCTCCATCACATCCCAAGGACGCTCCAATGGTGGAGATGCCGACCAAAGACCAAGACCCGCGTCCTGCGCCATCTCCTCGAGTACTGAATAATCGAGATCATCACAACGACCCACAAACCCATCCCAAGCCATCACGCTCCCCTGACGCACAAGCTGAGCGCCAAGATCTTTGCCATTCACAAACAGGCGTCCCACCAAACGCCCGTACACATCCCTTGATCGAAGCTCAAATATGGCCTGATCGCCACGATTAACATGGCTTTCCAAAACCGATTGAGCAAACTCTGCCCAGGGTTCCTGACGAAAACGAGGCGCCTGAAGACAGGCCAAACGAACCGCGCGACTATGGCCTTCCACCTCGACAAGGAGCTGCTGACCATTCGCGATGGATAGAACCTTCACTGGCCTTTGCTGGGTATGTCCTGCCATCGGGCCAAGGATTGTGGCCATCAAAGCAACCAGGACATATTTCATCACGTTGTTCAGTTAGAGATCAAAGTCTGAGTCGAAACAAGCCAAACAGCAACATCTCAGCGCAAGAGTTTGAATCTCTTTGTGCATACTCCGATCTCAAGACTTGCAACAACAAGCACGACCACAGCTTAAATCTAGAAATTGAATAATACGAATTACAAATCAAATGCGATTTTGGGAAAGACATTCATCGAATCCTGAATCTAAAATAGCCAGCTTAATCATGCTAAATTATCGCTAATCGCCAATCATACAACACAACATAAGGAAGACTAAGTCATGCAAATTCTCCTGCAAATTTACCTCAGAGATCGTCCCAATACCATCTCCCATCACAGCGACAATGACAGCGACAAATCCGGATCAACGGTTGCATTTCCCAGCCACAGCAAGAAATCGCGAACCCATCGCAGACGTGCTTCAACAGTGGCTTCCGAATTGGGGAACCATATTGGAAATCGCCAGCGGAAGCGGTGAACATGCAGTGGAGTTTCAACAAAGGTTTTTCCATCTGAGATGGCAAGCGAGTGATCCAGACCCTCAGCACCGCGACAGCATCAATGCATGGATTCGTCATACCGACCAAACAAACACAATGGCCAGGGCACTGGACATCGAAGTTACACAACAACCCTGGCCACTTCCAACGGATGTCCAAGCATGTCTGTCCGCCATCGTTTGTATCAACTTGCTTCATATCAGCAGCAAAAATTGCACCACCGCACTTCTCCAGCAAGCCGCCGAATGCCTCCCTAAAAAGGCTCCACTGATGATCTATGGACCGTTTAAACGATACGGAGCACATACAAGCCTGAGCAATGCAAGTTTTGATGCAAGCCTGCGAGAGCGCAATATCGATTGGGGAGTACGTGATATCGAGTGGATCGAATCATTAATCACAACACTGCCCCTGCAGCTGATGGAATGCAAAACCATGCCAGCCAATAATCAGATGCTGATCTTGATTCATGAATAATCTTGCCAGCAACACAAACAAGCTGCACAATTACAGTAGTCAAATCAAAAGCACGTGCAGGAAGCTCTCATTCAGATCGTCGGAGGAGTCGCACTATCGTTTTTAATTTCTTTTATATTCAAAAAAATTTTACCGCGATTAGCGAAAAGAACACGCTCAGATTTCGATGATTTTATCTTTAGAGAAGTTGCCAATTTAATTTTCCCACTTGGAAGTCTTGCTGTTCTGCTTCTGGCCGAAGACAAGCTTCAACTCCCAGGAGGATTGAATAGGCCCTACGAAATCATTCTGACAATCGCAGCGGCTGTTGTTGTCATTCGTCTCATTAACCGAATCGGTATACGGCTGTTGCAAAGCGTTGCACGTCGCAGCGGCAGAGAAGACATTGAGCAACTGATCAAAACTCTTTTCCCTCTCTTAAAAGCACTCACTTGGGTTTTAGTGAGCCTGATTATTCTCCAAAGCCAAGGAGTCAAGCTTGCCGTTGTTTGGGGATTGCTGAGTGCTGGTGGCATTGGATTAGGCCTTGCCTTAAAAGAACCAGCCCAAGAATTATTCGCTTACCTGATGATTCTCATCGACAAGCCATTTAGCATCGGTCAATTCATTGCGGTCGATTCCGTATCGGCAACCGTAGAAAGAATTGGGGTGCGCTCCACTCATCTCCGTAGCCTAAGAGGTGAAATTGTCGTCATCAATAATTCAAAACTAACCAGTTCCAATATCGAGAATTTCGCCACCATGCAACAACGCCGAATGATTTATACAATCGGCGTTACATATCAAACGACAGCCGATCAGATTAAATCGATACCGACCACAATCGAAACCATTGTTGAAAACACGACTCACGCCATATTTAACCGCTGCCATTTCACAGGCTTTGGTGATTACAGCTTAAATTTTGAGATTGTTTATTACATCGACAACCCTAATTACACCAACGCCCTGGACATTCAACAATCGATCAACCTGAGCATCATGCGTCAGTTCGAACAGCAGGGGATTGAATTTGCGTTCCCAAGACAGACGCTCTATCTCGAGGGCAATGGTCTAACCACTGGTGCAGCGTCCTCTTGAGGACGCTGCTTTTGATCGCTTGAGCGACGTCCAAGCCAGACACTGCCGATCAACAACAACAGCGCAAGACCTACAGCGGCAGTCGGCAACAAGCGTCTTGAGGTCGATAGCCGAAAGGGGCCATCTCGATGTTGGTCCTCAACTGAAGCGAGGTCATTGGCTCTCGCTTCACGAAATTGAATTTGACGGCATCGGTCGCACAGCGTGCTGTTAATGCCAGCGCCTTTCAACTTGAAGCCAAAACGCCCAATGATCTCAACGGGAGTCCCACAACTTCTGCAATTGAGGGTGAACACGGTCTTGGCCAGGAACGCCGAAACCGGTTTACCACCCTCTACCCATCCAGGGGTGACACAACACAACCAAGAGGATGGGTGTCTGGCAGGATTCCACTAGCCCTGCTGGTGATCGTGCCGCGTTAT
>ERZ802824.1438-NODE-1438-length-12660-cov-16.2258_pt1 | contig 12660 bp, 10 predicted proteins | sample MGYA00345650_ERZ802824 | MGnify/ENA primary metagenome ERZ802824 (study PRJEB30503, sample SAMEA104212361) | marine metagenome | biome: Westerlies Biome; feature: [SRF] surface water layer (ENVO:00010504) within the epipelagic zone...; material: water... | reverse complement strand
ACTTTTACAATTGTTTCCCTTTTGGTTGCTCCCATGGCATAAGAGCCTTCCCTTAGACTTTGCGGTACAGATTTTATTACATCATCAGAAAGAGATGAAATAAATGGTATTATCATTATTCCCATGACAAATCCTGCTGCTAAAGCGCTTTCAGAAGAGACAGTTAAACCAGCGCCCTGACCGATATCTCTAACTAGAGGGGCAACAGTTAAAGCTGCAAAAAATCCATATACAACGGTTGGTATTCCAGCAAGGATTTCAATAATTGGCTTAGCCCAATCTCTGACTTTTGGTGAGGCGTATTCAGCCATATAAATGGCAGTGAATAATCCAACTGGGACTGAGACACACATTGCAATTAATGCAATAAGAAATGTTCCAGCAAATAATGGGACAGCGCCAAATGCATTAGCTAAGTCTCTTGTATCAAGATCTCCAGCTTCTCTAACAAAAACTCTTTGAGGACTCCAATTTAATCCAAATAAAAAATCGGTTATTGGAACTTGAGAAAAAAAACGCAACGTTTCATATAATAAGGAAAAAATTATTCCAACAGTGGTCATTATAGCGACAAGTGAGCATGTAAAATACAAGACTAGTAAAAATTTCTCGACAATCTTTCTAGAATTAAGTTTGTAATTAATATTGATTAATGAGTAAAGAACCAGTAACCCTGACAAACCAAGAACTGTAACATAAGTTAAATTTTCAATCGTCTTATTAATGTAATTTAATTTATTTACGGCATCATCTATAAGAATAGTATTTTCATCAAAAAGTTTTATGCCCAATGCAGTATTTTCAATTTGGGTAAATAATAAACTTAGTTCTGTTTCTGTATAACTGCCAAGTGCTATGAAATCACTTAATACATATTGCTCAATAAAAAATGATTTAAACGAAGTAATCATCAACAGTATCAATAACGCCGGCACAACAGCCCATAGAGCTACGTAGTACCCATAATAGTGATTGAGTGATGTAAGATTTTTTTGATTTGACGTCTTAAGCTTTTTTGCTCTAAGACTTCCTAGAAAATAGCTGGTGAAACCAATTAGAACAATTAAAGATATTAATATAAATCCCATGATTCACCATAATGCTTATTTAACAACTGAGACAAGCATAACTTGCCTCAGTTGTGGATTAATCAAGTCTTTTAGTCTAGATCGAGCGTTTCTAAGTTAGCAACTCTTGATCTTATATCAGATGCATCACCATCAGATAATGCAACTAAACCGATATCAGTTAGATATCCATCTTCGCCCATGGCGTCAGGACTTGTGAAAGCTTCAAGAAACTCTTCAATTCCTGGCACAACACCAACGTGAGCTTTTTTCACGTAGAATTGTAATGGTCGTGCGATTGGGTAAGAATAATCCTGGATACCAGCAAGTGATGGCTGAATTCCAGTGATGGCAGCAGATTTAATTTTATCTTCGTTAGCCAAAAGGTAGCTGTAACCAAAATAACCAAATCTTTCTGGATCCTCTGATAATTTTTGAACTATTAAAGTGTCGTTTTCACCAGCTTCAATAACTCTTCCATCTTCTCGCACTACTGCACATTTTTTCTTTGCCTTTTCACCGGCATTTTCCCAAAGTGTGTATGCGCCTGCTGCTTTGCAACCTTTTTTCATAATAAGTGAATTCCAAGCATCTCTAGTACCAGATGTCGGTGGTGCAACTAGGATTTCAATTTTATGATCAGGCAATGAAGCATCAATGTCAGACCATTTTTCATATGGGTTATCAATTAGATTTCCAGCAACTACATTGCCGTCGCCATCTTTCATGACATTAGCGGGTACTTTTTCTGCAATTGCTAAAAATAAATGCTCTTGTGTGAAATCTGCATCGGCAGCATCTAAGCTATGAGCAAGCGTCAAGCCATCATTGCCAATTGTAATTTCAATTATATCGGTAACTCCATTCTTAGCGCATAATGCTTTTTCTTTACTTTTAATTTTACGAGACGCATTGGTAATATCAGGGTGATCAGTACCAACTCCAGCACAGAATAATTTCATTCCACCGCCAGTACCTGTACTCTCAATTACAGGAGTACTAAATCCAGTCTTACCAAATCTCTCAGCAACTACGGTCGCATAAGGATATACAGTAGACGAACCAACGATTTTGATAGTATCTCTAGCTTGAGAACTGAATGTAAAAATCGAAGAAGCGAAAACTGCAATAATCATTAGTTTGATTAATCTCATTATTTTCTCCATTAAAGTTTTATGATTCACAAGCCAAAGTATTCTAACTTAGTTACGTTTATATAACATTTTTGTTACAGTTTTATGAAAGTTAGCTTATCTTAGAAAAGTTAATTGTTTGTTTTTATTAAGATATTTAAAGGGAAGATAGATTAATGTGAATATGATGACTGTTATCATGGCCAAGTAAGGAATATGCATTGGGGGAGATGGGAATATATCTAAAAGCGTGTTTGCGGCAGGTGTTATCATTAAATACCAATAATTGGCATCGTTAAAAAATTCAGAAATATAAATATTTAATCCATAAATTAAAGGCAGTAAACAAACGGCAAACAAAAGAACTCGTAAAACTGACCACCAAGTCAATTGAACATTCGTGCATACACAGGCATATATTACAGCAAGCAGTAATAAGCCATGTCCGAAATAATAGGTAATATATTCAGCATCAGGAAAAGAGAAATCCAAATCTGGTGTAATTATTGCAAGGAAATTTCCACTTAATCCAAAAAAATAACCTACTTCAAAAAAGAATTTTATCTTAGTAAATACGTATAATCCCATTGAGATAGCAGCTATATGACAAATGTGTAGTGGCAATACTTCAAATATAGAATGATCATAAAATATCACTCGATAAAATGGCTTTATTATCTCATGAGAGATTAAAATAAAACCAATTAATAAAAAAATTGATTTTGTAACAATTTTATTATTTATAGATCGAATAAAGATAGGAAATAAAATTGATATAGTTCCAATTGTGAAAATTGTAGCCAAATGATGATAACCAAATAAAACAAATTGAGTCGTCATATCTATTTTTAACAAAGATTTGTTAAACTATTATTGCACCTTATGAAATGGGCGCAATAGGCAATTCAACTGTAAATGTACTGCCTTGATTTATTTCACTTTTTATATCTAAATGACCTCTGTGCTTATTTAAAATATGTTTAACTATGGTTAATCCTAAACCCGTGCCACCGATTTCTTTGGATCTTGCTGCATCTACACGGTAAAAACGCTCAGTTAATCTTGAAAGATGTTTAGCATGAATGCCGTCGCTTTCGTCTTTAACACTAATTTTCAATATAAGCTGAGGAAATAGTTTTTTATCTTCTGATTGATCAGTCTGTTCTTTAACTTCTTCGGCCTTTATATCTATTGAACTGTTAATTTTCCCATATTTAATCGAATTATCTATAATATTTGTAAATACCTGTACCAACTCATCTTCATTTCCTAATACAGATAAATTCTCACTGAGCTGATAGTTGGTTCTTATTTGAATATTCTTCTTTAATGCGTATTCCTTAAGACTTTCTATCACATTATTTAAAGTCTTTATTAAATTTACCTTCTTGGTTGGATGAATATGTTCATCAGACTCTATTTTTGATACGACAAGTAAATCATCTATCAGTCGTTTCATGCGAATGGTTTCTTTGTCCATAATGCCCAAAAACTTAGACATAGATTTTTTATCATCTTTTGCTGGACCTCTTATAGTCTCCAAGAAACCCATGACTGTTGCGAGCGGTGTTTTCAACTCGTGGCTTACGTTTGCAATAAATGAGGAGCGAACTTTTTCAATATTCTTTAAAGGAGTTATATTTTTCATGAGAATAACGTAATTATCTTTTGTGTTGGTTAATTGAAGATGATTTTTCTCATAACTAATCTCCACATTGTAAAAATTTGTTGATCTAGGGGACAGATTTTGTCCGTACTCACTGTTGTATTCAATTATTTTCGTTTTTTTATTTTTATATACATTTTCTAAAGTCTCTAAAACTATTGGGCTTCTAATTAAATTTGTTATATTTTGCCCGGTATAATTATTTTCAAATAAATCTATTGAATGGGAATTTTGAAAAACAATTTTTTGATCGGAATCAAGAACGATTATTGCATCTTCTAGCTTATTAAGAATAAAACTGATATTTTCCATTGATCAGACAAATATAATTTTTTGTGATAATTTTTTGTGCTTTGAAAGCATTAAAATAAATTTATTAAATCGACTGTTTAAAAGTTCTGAATAGTTTTTTGGGATAGAAAATATCAAATTGGAATCTTTTACGTAAATACTGATATTACTGTAATTAAAATTAGATAACTGTCCTATCTCGTAAACAATTCTTAAAAACAATCCAAGCTCAATGCTGCTTAATAATTTATTTTTATTGATAATTTTTCTATAATCTTTTATCTCATTGTAATTAATTCCGTTATGAAAAACAAAAATAATAGTGGCAAGCATAACTCTATCAGAATGGCTAAACTTTAATATTTCAGATTTTATTATTTGTTTAAAAACAAACAATCCCCTCTCGTCACGAGCGATACTGTCTCCCGTTGTTATATAATTTGCAGCAGACTCTCTAATTCTTTTATTTAAATATGATCTTTTCTTAAAAAAATTATTGGTAAATAATTTAATATTTTTAAAATTTACTGCTCTTGAATTTAATTCGTTAGCAATAGCTGCAACTTTTAATGATTGATATTCAAGCGGATCGTTTTTATAGTTTAATTTTATTTTATCTGAAATATAACCTTCTCTGATAGCTGTATATGAAATAACTACTTGCTTAGCAGAGGCCTTATTTATTATTTCCAACGCGACCTTGGCTGCGTATCGTATAAATGGTGTTTTATCTTTTGTGATTAATGAATATTGAAGCAGATCCTTTTTTTTAAAATTTGAAACTTCCTCAAGCATTAATACAAAATTATCAAAATCAGGTTTGAAGTGATGAATGACTTTGAGGGGATAGTTATACTTATCAAAATATAATTTAACTAAAGCTCTCCACGTGCCGCCTGTAAGGATTACCCTTTTAAACTTATTTTCATTAAGCCACTCTGTATTCTGAAGTGAGCTTTTAAATTTATCTATTATTTTATTATTTTTAGATTTCGCCCTGTGAACACCTAGTGGCAAAGACAACGTATTCATTATTTCTTTCTTTTTAACTTCAGCGAGTTCTAAACTGCCACCACCAAGATCGGCAACAAGGCCATTTGATTTTTTAAGGCCAACAATACATCCCATAGCAGAAAACTTTGCTTCTTCATCGCCTGTTAATACATGTATTTTCTTTTTAAGAATATTTTCTGCATCAGCAATAAATGCATCTCTATTTTTGGCAACACGAACAGCTTCTGTTGCAAATATTTTATAATTTTTAATATTTGATGAGTCTATTAATTCCTTGATATAATAAAGTGCATTCATTGCTTTTTTTATAGAGTCTTTATTAAGCTTGTTGTTTTTAATAAGATCTTTACCTAACCCACACGAAATTTTTTTATTGAAAATGGCTACCTGATTATCCTTAAAATTTTCAAATATTTGAAAACGAACTGTGTCAGAGCCAATATCAATTATGGCAATACGTTCGTCTGTAAAAAATAATTTCTTTTTGGGAATTAAATTATTCATAGGTCATCAGAGAGAGTAATTTCTTTGGCTTTCTATTTCCTTTTATTTTTCCTCTACCTGACAAACTTGGATTGGACATGAAGTATTTATGTGCATTAAACGTCTTACCTTTTTGTTTAACTCTTTTATAGGTGCCGTCATCGTTCATTATCCACGTTTGCTCATTGTCCAGGAAATTGGCAACCATTATTTGATTCAATATCTGCTCATGAACAGTAGGATTCTTTATAGGGGTTAATATTTCAACTCTTCTATCCAAATTTCTAGGCATAAGATCAGCTGATCCAATTAAAACAATATTATTTTTAGAGGGTATATTAGATTCGTTAGCAAAACAGAAGATTCTGGCATGTTCTAAATATCGGCCAACAATACTTTTAACAACAATATTTTCAGAAAGTTTTTTAACTCCTGGTCTCAAGCAGCAAATTCCTCTTATGAACAATTCGATTTTAACTCCAGCTTCTGAAGCCTTATAGAGCTTGGAGATCATTTGGGAATCTACTAAAGAATTCATTTTAAGCCAAATTCCAGCTGGTTTACCTCTTTTTATATTTTTAATTTCAGTATCAATCATTGCATTAAGTTGATTTCGCATTGAAAGTGGTGAGAGTACGATACTATTTAAATTGGCGGGTGATGCATATCCCGTCATGTAATTAAAAATCTTCTCAATGTCTTTACAGATTTTTTCATCAGCTGTGAATAATGACAAGTCTTCATAAGTTTTAGCATTTTTTGGATGATAATTTCCTGTACCTACATGAGCATAGCTTTTTAATTTATTTGCTTCTCTTCTAATGATAAGACTTGCCTTTGCGTGAGTTTTCAATTGAGCAAAACCATATACGATTTGAACTCCAGATTTCTCCATTTGATTAGCAAGTGCCAAATTAGCCTCCTCATCAAATCTGGCTTTAATCTCGACCACAGCCGTTACGCTCTTCCCGTTATCTGCCGCTTTTGTAAGAGCTTTAATAATTGGACTATCAATAGTCGTTCTGTAAATCGTTTGTTTAATTGCTACTACTTTGGGGTCAACCGCGGCCTGATTCAAATAATCGACAACGACATCAAAGGTTTCATATGGATGATGAACAACAAAATCTTTTGATCTGATGGCAGCAAAACAATTATTATCAAATTGTTTTAATCTTTCAACGGGTCTTGAAATAAATTTCTTAAATTTCAATTTTGGCTTATTTAAATCATGAATAAGCGATAAATCTTGCAATCCTACATACTTCGATAGAGTAATTACTTGTGCATCTTGAAGCTTCAAATTTTTTTTTAAAAAGTTTTTCTTTTTAGGTGATGTGTTTTTTAAAATTTCAAGCCTGACAATTTCCCCTCTTCTTCTTTTAGTTAGAGCTTTTTCAAAATATTTGATAACATCTTCATCGTCTTCATATTCATAATCAATATCACTGTCTCTTATAGCTCTAAATACAGCACTATCTAACAATTTTGTATTTGGAAATAAATCTTTAAAATAATATTTAATAATATCTTCAACAAATAAATAATATCCTTTGTTGCCCTCTTGTATAAACACGATTCTTTTTAATGCCCGCGGAACAATGATTACCGAGTTAAAGGTTTTATTTGCACCTCTTGCTTTTAAATTTAAAGAAATACACAATCCTTCATTCGGAATAAAGGGAAATGGATGGACCGGGTCTATAGAAATTGGCGTTAATATAGGCAGTATTTCCTCGTTAAAAAATTTTTTTAAATTTTTTCTCAATTTAAGATTTAATTTATTAGGCGTAATGTGAATTATTTTTTCTCCGTTCAATTCTCTTACTAGCTTTCTAAAAAAAACATCCTGATTTTTAAATATTTTTGCACAAGCATTATAGGCTGCTTTTAATTGCTGCTGCCCAGTCATCCCGTCATTGCTTATTTCATCGGGTTTGTTTTCAACTACATCCAAAAGACTTGGTATTCTAACCATGTAAAATTCATCTAGATTACTTGCAGAAATTGAGAGAAAATTAACTCTTTCGATTAACGGCACTTTAGTATCATTAGCCTCATCTAAAACTCTTTGGTTAAAAAGAAGCCATGATAATTCTCTGTTTAAGAACTTATTGTCTGAATTTGTATTTTTTCTTATCATTGTAACGTGATGAAGCATTTATATCTATTGAGACACGCTAAATCAAGTTGGGATGATCCTAGTTTAAATGATTATGAGAGACCTCTTTCTAAAAGAGGAGAAACCAATTGTAACAAAATTGAAACATTTCTTTCACAAAAAAAAATAATACCAGATATTTCCTATGTTTCATCTGCAAGAAGAACTGTTGACACATTTAATTTAGTTCTTGGAAAAACACTAAAGACAGGCTCGAAGGTTGTTTTTAGCAAGAAATTGTATTTATGTGACGAAATCTACCTTTTTGACTTAATCAAAAACACTGAAAATAATTATTCAAATATTTTAATTGTTAATCATGAACCGACAATTCGAAATTTAACAATGGATTTAAGTGCACCCTCTCAAGATGAGAAATATTTAAATATTAAAAATAAATTTCCAACTGGAAGTCTTGCAATATTAAAATCTGATTTAAAAGATTGGAATGAACTAAAATATAATTCATTTAAAGTTAAAGATTTTATTCGACCTAGGTTCTTATAGATTATTTTGCAACGCGTGATACAGATTGATGTGACAAAAACAGCTTAGAAACCTCAAGCCAATCAAATTTTTTACTATAATTTAGACAATCGGTACGACTCACTTTTCTCGCCTTATCAATTGAATTACTTAAATTACGATCAAGAGTGTTATGTTTAAAATTATCAAAAACATCATTTGGCCCTGGAACAGGGTATGCGGCCACGGGAATTCCACTGGCGAGAGCCTCGATCATGACCATTCCAAACGTGTCTGTTTTACTTGGAAATACAAAGATATCTGAAGATGCATAGTACTGTGCCAGTTCATTTCCTTTCTTCGCTCCCACAAAAACTGCATCAGGATATTTTTTTTCTAGTTTTTTCTTAGAGGGTCCATCGCCTACAAGTAATTTTGTACCTTTTAAATCTAATTTAAGAAAATCTTCTAATGATTTTTCCTTAGATATTCTTCCTACGTATAAATAAATTGGTTTTTCCAAATTGAGATCAATTTTTTTTTGCGGATTAAAGGCTTCTATATCCACGCCTCTGGACCATTTAACTGTCCTTTTAATTCCATGTGAATTAAGTTCATTTATAATTGAATTAGAGGATACCATTACTGCGCTAGAATTTTTGTGAAACCATTTCAAAATTTTATATGTGAAGGATACAGGTATCTTAACCATCGTATTTATGTATTCTGGAAATTTTGTACAATATGAGGTTGTGAATGCATAATTATTCTTTGAACAATAATTCCTAACCGCTAAGCCAATAGGCCCCTCTGTGGCAACGTGTATAAAGTCAGGTTTAAACTTCTCAATGATCACGCCAATTTTGAACCAATGATTAATCGCAAGCTTTATTTCAGGATAAATAATCAATGGAATTGTAATAAATTTATCTGGAGTTATGTACCTAACCTCATGTCCTTGACTCCTAAGTTTGTCGCCAAGTGTTTGATAAGTTCTAACAACACCATTTATTTGAGGGAGCCATGCGTCTGATGCGATGAGTATTTTCAATTAACTTAATACCTTTACGGTGTCCTTATGTTTGTCAATGACTTCATACTTTTCAACGATATCTTTCCAAAAAAGAATTTCCATTGATCCATCAAAATTTTCTACCATAAAAGAACAATTTTCTACCCAGTCCCCATCATTATAGTAATGAACTCCGTTTATCATTCGATGTGAAGCGTGATGAATATGTCCGCAAATAACGCCCTTTAGATCTTTCTTTTTTGCGTAACCTGCAACTATTTCTTCGTATTTATTAATATAAGAAACAGCATTTTTTACTTTTAATTTTAGATACTTTGATAACGACCAATATTTCAAACCCAATAATAATCTTAACTGGTTAAATCTTCTATTTAGCCATAAAGCGAAATCGTATGCGCTAGCGCCAAGATGGGCTAACCAGGGTGCAATATTGATAATCGAATCAAATTTATCTCCATGCAGTACAAGATATTCAGATCCATCTACTGTCCTATGTTTGATCTCATTAACTACTCTAATGTCGCCAAGTGTTATTGGCACAAATTTTCTAACAAGCTCATCATGATTTCCTGATACATAAAGCACTTTAGTTCCGTGTCGTGCTTTTCTTAGAATTTTTTGTATTACATCACTGTGGCTTTGTGGCCAGTACCATCTATTTTTAAGTCGCCACCCATCTATAATATCTCCAACTAAATATAAGTAATCTGATCTGGTGTTTTTTAAAAACTCAAGTAACTGTTCAGCTTGACAGCCTTTTGATCCTAAATGAATATCTGAAATAAATATGGAACGATATTTTAAGAGAGGAATAACATTATTTTTTTTGTTGACCATAAATCTGGTAAAAAAGAATCAATTTGCATTACATTACCAATAATTTGTGAAAGATTTGTTAAACTATACTTTCTTGAAATCTGTAATAAATTTTTAATATTTTTGTAATTTTAATGACAATATTAAAAAATATAATTTGTTTGAGTAACTAAGAGAAAAGAGAACTTCCCCATTTATCCCTCCACCCTTCAATTTAAAAAATGGGGAAGTTTTAGTCTAAAATATTTTATTTATTGACTGCCTTATCTTGATAAGCTCCTAGCAACTTTCAAATGATGATGCCATATCGCTTATAAGATCAAAATACAGATCTTTTCCAGGCTCTAGTTCAGCTCCTAACGGATCGAGAACCGCAGCTTTCACGCCTGTGTCACTAGCAATTGTTTCAGCGATCGTTGGATTAAACTGAGGCTCAGAGAATAAGCAGTTAACAGCCTCGTGTTCAATGACCTCTCTAATTTCAGCAAGCTGTTTAGCGCCTGGCAATATTTCAGGATTTACTGTGAGTGCGCCGATTACTTCGATTCCAAAGCGCTGCTCAAAATATTGAAAAGCATCATGGAATACAACATAAGTGGCATCCTTATTTATCTTGCCTCTTGTATCATTTATAAGTTGATCAAGTTTATTCAGAGCTTTAGCTGCATTTGCTTCATATTTTGATGCATTTGCAGGATCAATTTCTGATATTTCTTTTGCAGCAATTTGAACAATGGTCTTTGCAATTTCTGGATCTAGCCAAAAGTGAATATCAAATTCGCCATGGTTATGACCATCATGATGTGCGTGCTCGTCATGTTCATCTTCGTGTTCGTCATGCTCATCACCATGTTCTTCGTGTTCCTCATGCTCGTCATGTTCATCACCGTGCTCATCATGGTCATCATGGTCATCTCCATGATCATCATGATCATCAAATACATTTTTTTCCCTAAATTTGAGCATTTCAATATCTTCTGATTCCATCAATGTTACCTGCTTTGCATCTTTTGCAATTGATTCCAGAGGTGTCTCTAGAAATGACTCCAAGTCCTCGCCAATCCAGAACACAATATCTGCTTCTTGAAGCATTGTTGCGTGGGATGGCTTCAATTGAAAAGTATGTGGTGAAGAGCTGCCATCTACTAATAAGCCAGGCGTTCCTACTCCATCCATGACATAACTAATTAATGAATGTATCGGCTTAATTGATGCTACAACTTTTGTATCAGCTTTCGCGTATGAAATAAACGTTAATAGAGAAATAGTAGATAAGATTAATCCAAATTTAAGTTGTAATTTCATAGATATATTGCTTTCATAATAGTTTAAGTATAGTGTTATATTATAACAAAATTATTTAGCAAGCAATTTCTCATGATTGAAAATGACCTTTTAGTAAAAGTATCTGATGCCGGATTGTATAAGAATGGCAAATGGCTTGTGAAGGGTGTAAATTTAAATATTACAAAAGGTAAAATTGTTACTTTAATTGGTCCAAACGGCTCAGGTAAAACCACCACTGCTAAAATAGCTCTCGGTCTTTACAAAAACATTGAGGGCACTGTTGAAAGATTAACAAATAAAATTTCTTACGTACCACAAAAAGTTTCAATTGACTGGACATTGCCTGTAAGAGTTATTGATTTTATGGTCTTAACTCAGGACCTTCAAGATCAAGAAATAAACGATGCTCTTAACTTAACAGGCGTTGAGCACCTTAAAAATAATAATCTGAGAGAATTATCAGGTGGTGAATTTCAAAGAGTTCTTCTGGCACGAGCAATTGCAAAGAAACCAGACCTTTTGGTTCTTGATGAGCCTGTACAGGGTGTCGATTTTACAGGTGAAGTTGAATTATACGCGTTGATAAAAAAAATATCCGAAACACTTCAGTGTGGAATACTGTTAATTTCACACGATCTACATGTTGTTATGTCTGCAACTGACTATGTCGTTTGTCTTAATGGGCATGTTTGTTGCTCAGGAACGCCAGTAGCTGTTGCTCAAAACAAAGAATATAAAGAACTTTTTGGAGAAAAATCATCTCAGCTTCTATCTCTCTATGAACATGAGCATGACCATGTTCATGACTCAGATGGCAACATCGTGAAAGAGGCAAAATAATATGTTTGATGACTTTTTGTTTAGGGCACTGATCGCTGGTATTGGAATTGCCCTAGTTACTGGTCCTCTAGGATGCTTTGTTGTTTGGCGAAGACTTTCATTCTTTGGGGATACATTGGCGCACTCGGCATTGTTAGGTGTGATATTATCGATATCATTTAATATAAACATTTCACTATCAATATTCGCTGTTTCATCACTAGTTGCATTAATTTTATTGAGATTGCAAAATACAACAAATTTAGCAGGCGATGCACTACTAGGGCTTCTCTCACACTCATCTTTGGCCATTGGGTTAGTAGTCTTAGGATTTTTGTCATTCATAAGGTTTGATATTATGGGGGTACTCTTTGGAGATATACTGTCGGTAAATGTAAATGACTTGATCATCATATGGGCAGGTG
>ERZ802824.1433-NODE-1433-length-12667-cov-16.9382_pt1 | contig 12667 bp, 7 predicted proteins | sample MGYA00345650_ERZ802824 | MGnify/ENA primary metagenome ERZ802824 (study PRJEB30503, sample SAMEA104212361) | marine metagenome | biome: Westerlies Biome; feature: [SRF] surface water layer (ENVO:00010504) within the epipelagic zone...; material: water... | reverse complement strand
TTCTCTCTTTTCCTTCTCGTCTCTCTTCCGATTTTTATTCCAGAGGTAATTTGACCAGAAGAGTTTTGAATATCATAATTACCAACAACTGTACTGAATCCAGCAACCGTCAGATTATTTGCAGTAAGGATTCCAGCAAACTTTGCTTCAGAGAAGACATGCATTGTGGTTCCAGATGAACCGACAGCACCAACAGTTAGATCAACATTAGTTAGTGGTCTGGTTGTTCCAATACCAACATTTAAAACATCAACTGGGAAAATACCAGTTCCAAGTCCAGCACTAACTCCACTAAACAGAGAATCATTTAGTAATCCTGTTAATCCAGAACCATCACCCGTAAATGCTGTTGCAACAACAGATCCACTAAATTTAGATTCACCAATAATACGAAGTTTGAATCCATTTGATGTTGATCCAATACCAACACCACCAGTACCATCAATATCAACAAGACTTGTTCCAGATCCAACTTGGAATGTAGATTCACCAGGACCTGTAGTTGCAATACCAACCTTATCAAAAGTAAAGATTGATGCATCCCTTTCCAAACTGATTGGGCCCATGGAACGCCATGCATTATCAGTTGTATAAACATAACCCCAAGTTCCACCCTGACTTGGGTTTGCTTTCCAAACAACATTACCTGGGTTTCCTGCTAATACAGGAACTGATATTCCAACGGTATAGTTTCTTGATACAGTTGCATCACCTTGCAAGAATAAATTATTTGACTCAAGACCTCTAGAAGAGTTAACAGTCAGTTTGTTATTGATAACAAGTGGTCCATTAAACTTAGAGATAACCTTATTATCAGGACCACCTTCAACTTTAATTGATCTTGCAAATACACCCTCAACAGGTTCAATAACATTCAAACCTGGAAGTTCTGCAATGTCCTCACCTTCTACAGTTTGAACTGGAGTATCAAAGATCTCCTCTCTACCAGTAATTGTGCTAAGTCGTTTGTTACCAGAGTATGAAATACCCTTATCATTCATTCCTGTGTAGAAGTTAATTCCACCTTCTCTCTTATTTGATTGTGCTAAGAGTTCTTCATCAACAGAAATTGCTCTATCTTGCTTATCTGGGAATGCCGTTGAGTAGTTACCAGGACCAAATCCAACATATTCAAAGGTATGTCCAGAAGCACGAATGATAGAGTGTCTTCTGAGTTCAATTGGTTCAACTCTAATTCTTCTAATAACAGAATTGATCGTATGTGGAGTTGCTTTTGATCCAAGAATACCACGGAAAACATATACTGGGTTTGATCCAGTTGTGGTAGTCTTGACTCTCATCATCTCACCATCAACCATCAAGTAATCACCAATGTTTATATCAAGAGTTCCAACTCCTTGAATTGAAATCTGGTCTGTTGATGCATTTGCGATTGAAGACGATATAGTTGTAGTAATTCCAGCATAAGTCGGAACCATTCTACCATCAAGATTTTCATCTTCTACAGTAACATTACCATTGTTTGAGGTAAATCCTTCTGGAAGTGCGAAAATAGTTCCAGTTGCGGTTGGTGCAACTGTGCTTACTCCAAGATTTGCTTCAAATGATGTAAGTGAATTGACTTTAGAGACAACAAATGATCCATTATATTGAGTTTGTCCTGCGCCAGTAATTCTTACTTTCCTATCAACATCAAATCCATGCTTATTAATTGTAGTGATAGTAGCTATTCCAGCAGCAGTATAAGTGAAAGTATTAACATTGATACTCTCACCAGTCAAATATACATAAGCATCTGAAGTTAATGTTACACCTACTCCAATACTTGTTGTAGAAGGAATTGCAGAACTTGATATTGAAGATGCTGCAGATACAGTCATCGTTGTTGCAGATCCTATTACAACATCAGTAACTCTATACAATTGATTGTATGTAGAGTAAGAATCAGATTTAACTCCAACAACTCTTACAGAATCTCCAATATTGTTATAGATGTTACTGACTTCAACTACTGCTGAAGTAAATCCAGTTGTGGTTCCAACACCAACAACACTCATTGTATTACCAATACCATATGCACTACCACCATCCATAACTTTAACAGCAGTGATTGTACCACTTCCATTAACAGTCAGTTTTGCAGTTGCGTGCTTACCAGTTACTGAAGATCCTATGGATATCAGTTTAGCATCATAAATGTCTCCTGCAGTTCCAGATCCATATCCAGCACCACCATCAACAATAGAAAGTCCAGTAACTCTATTCAGTCCATGATCATATGAGGTATGAATAGTGTGAGCAGTACCAGTTACGGAGAATACATCAGTAATTCCAACACCGATTGCCTTATCAAAATTAATCTTATCAAGAGTTTCTTTTGTGATACTATTTCTAGGATCATTAGTATTAACAAGACCAATTAAGTTTGATGCAGCAAAACAAGATGCTGGTTCTGGATCAGAAATTGGATTATCTCTACTTGTTTGTGGGAAGAGTTCCTTAACTGGTTGAGAGAATTTCTCTCCAGTAAATGGTGTAATAGTAGGACTGTTAGATGCATTAAGGACACTTGCATAGTAAATACCATCTTGTTCACCACTAATATACTTTTGAGCTTCAGATAATCTGTAAACATAATAAGTATCAGAATATCTACTACGCTTAAAGTGTGGAAGACTGGTTGTTCTTGTATTAATATCGCTAGTGAATGTTCCAGGATCAGTTGTTAATCCAACAGTAAAGTTCTTAGCACTTGAGATTCCAGTAACACTAAATTGTCTGTTGAATCCACTAGAACCAGCACCAGTTGTATTATTGGTACTGATTATATTAACAAGTTCAACCGAAGATCCTATTTTTAAATTATGAGGAAGTTCAGTATCAATTGTTGCGCTAGATCCACTCCAACTTGCTCCAGAAACAAATCTAAAGTTCCTTTGTTCATTCGAATTAGAAATACTTCCGGTTCCAAAATATGTTTGGATTTCAGCATTACTATCAGCAATAGAAGTACTAGATTCTTGAATAATGAATCCTTCTACTGGAGGTCTCGCAACTTTATCCGAATCCTTAGGAATAACATATCTCATTCTATATGTCTTATCGAGACCAGATCTAGTATCTGATTGTCTCTTAACAAATGCTCTTGGAGTTGCAGATCCAAGAGAAGTCGTTCCAAGACTTACAATTGTTGGATAAATCGTATTTTCTGTCGATGCAGTTGCAACCTTAATATACCACTGAGAATTTGTAGTATCATATTGAATTGGATGTCCAATATCACCAGCATTTTTATCAGTTACTCTACTTACAACTTTAAGTGATCCACCTTTTTCATTAATTTTTAAGGGAGTTCCATTAATTGCTTCGTTGAGAGTTTTTGCAAGTTTAATATTTGTATTTTTTGTAACACTAGATCCAGTTGTAATTGCAAATGCTACTACATTTGGACTCAATCCATCAGGTAATTGTCCAGTATCACTCAGAATACGAACAGTTTCTCCGTTAACAAAGTTATGTGGTGCGGTAAATGTAATTTGATCTGCACCAGTGCCGTCACTATAAGTACCAATACTATTAACACCTACAGCACTTCTTTTTACATCAAATGATTTTTCTGCACTGTATGTTGGATTATCCGTACCATCCGGCATGACAATGCGTGCAGTGTATTCTGTAACAATACCTGCTTGAGTAAGGAGAAGTCTTAATTGATCATTATCTCTTGCACCAACTCTAAATCCCTCAAGGACATTTTCTGGTGGGGCATCAATATTTGTTTGATCATATAGGTAAAGATTTCCAGTTGATCCTACTCCAGCAACTCTATCGGTTTGGGTAACATCAATAGACCCAAATTCAATAGAACTTTCTGTAAGAGGAACTTGTTTTGGTGGAATAATATGAGTGATATATCCCTGATTATCTTGACTAAATGTATCAGTTCTAAATCCAACAGATGTTAATGCATTTGCACCAAAGTTTGAGTTGGAGTTGGTTAGTGAGATATCACCACCATTTTCAGTTACAAAGTGCTCAGAGAATCCAATCGCAAAGATAGAAACTGCCTGAATAAAGGAGTTATTGGATACCTTTACATGGAAGTTTCTATATTCTGGTTTATATCTTGCTTTAGAATCATTACTAATATTATCAACACTACTACTATCATCATAAGTTCCAGTTGATGGTTTTGCTTGATTATATTTGACGAACGCATTATCATCCTTCTGCAATCCAATTCCAGTAAATTGAGCAACAACCATACTACGGAAACCAGTAGCTTTATTACCATCTGCCTCCATACCACACATACCAAATACAGATCTCAGAGAGATGTTAAAGATATATGGCGATGCAGATGTTACCGTATCAGAAGATAGTGCTAAAGTTGATCCTGTTACTGTGGGTAATGCATTAGTAGGTGCATTCTGAACTTGATACTTAACTTCAGTTGAAGATACTTTCTCTGATACTACAAACTGACCACTATAACCAGTCGCAGTTATTCCTGTAATACGGAAAGGAGTATCAACATCAAGTCCTGCAGCTGCAGTAGATGTCGTGACTGTGATTATATTTGTTGCAGTAGTTCCATCACCTGCTTTGATACTTGAAATACCAACAGATTCTCCAGTTGAACCAACAATACGATATTCATCAATCTTTGGTTGAATATCAAGACCTGCAGAAGGATAATCTGGTTCAATTGGACGACCAGATGATTGTCCATATACAAGACCTACCTTCTCATAGAACATGTCCAGATCAGTTCTATTTGTAGAATAGGTCTGGAAAATGTCGTTAATACTTACATCATTAACACCATCTGCATATTCAAAACATGCTAGTTTATGGTGTGAGAAGTTGGGTACAAAATTGTTTGTAGTGTAGTCCTTATATACAAATCCGTTTGGATCTCCATCAAATAAACTAAACTGCCACAAATAACATCCACCAGTTACTCTGAATACTGAAGATCTTTCAATATTATCGTTCGTTGGGTCTGGGACATATTTTGGTCTAATCTTTGTCTTACGAAGATCTAAACCAACAAGGGAAGTTCCTCTTGGAAGAATTACACCACCATGTATACTATTAAGCTTATACAGTTCATTCGTTGGTGATGCAAGATCAAAGTTGGAAGTTAAATCAAATGCAGGGAGATCATTTGTAACTGACCCATTTCGCAATCTATAGTTATTACTCCCGTCTGGTATGAGTCCAGGTCTATTATCTACCGTATGCTCACCTGGATATAGTAAAATTGTTGTATTACCAAATCTATCATTATCAAGACCTCTTTGATAAGAAAATCTTGCGGATTCAATCAATGCACGTTGAATCGTTTTAAAGGGACGAGTTAATGAATTACCTTTATTCTCTATACTATCAGTGGCATCTAAACTATTCGGGTCAACGTAAAGAATAGTACCGCGAGTAGATTTTAAAAAATTATCTAATCTGGAAAGACCCATCTTATTACACTATAAGTTCTGTTAGGATTATTTATCATAAGAAAAAAGGGCAACCCTATATAGGGTCACCCTTTTGCACTCCTTCACACGGAACTTATATATTACTCTTCTTTTAATTCATTGTCAAGTATATATTCAACCGTATTTGCAACGTCATTCATTGCATTACGCAATTCTCTTTGAGTTCCAGTATGTTGAGACATAAGTCCAGTTTCAGTAAGAGACCATCGCCATTCATTCATTTTTTCGTTACGCCATAAATTAATAATCATTCTTTAATCTAAAGGTAAAAGTTCTGGATTTTCCAATTCTAAATCAAAACACATAGGGTGACACTCTTCTGCCATCAAATACATTGAAGAACGATACATCTTCTCTGCATCCCATCTAGGACCTGAATTTGCTAGTTGTATAACGCTTGGATTTGCTCTAGCAAGTTCTGGGAGTTCATCAAAGGTAAATGGTATATTTTGAATACAATATAACAATACTAGATGATCTCCCTCATGATCGTACCAAGCATATTTTGTTTCTATGCGGTATTTCATGGGCTTAAATTTACCCTAACATATTTAGGATAATGCGAGTAGGGAGACTTGAACTCCCACGGGCATTATGCCCAACAGATTTTAAGTCTGGTGCGTCTACCGATTCCGCCATACTCGCAAGGAATCAACCTTCTTCAGACTTCCAGGTTGGTGGGTGAAAAACACAATATTCGTTAAAAGTGATTTTCATCTCTTTATTAGTCAATCCTGCATTTTTTGCTGCTTTTGGAAGATTCCATTTTGCCGAAAATAACATTTCCATAGACTGTCGGGTTTCTGGTCTCATAATCGTAGCAAATTAAGATTTCTTCGTAAAATGATGGTTTGTAAAAATTCATAAAAAGGTAATGGGGCAAAAATTTTGGGGAATTTTTTTACCCCCCTTTTTGGAATTAAAAGTTGATTTTCCCTCAGAGAGGGTTTGCATATGCAAGTGTGTCTTCATCAAGCACAGCACGACACAGTTCTAATACATCCATAAACTGGTCCACGGTTTCGCAGTCAAGAACTCTCTCATCACCTTGCTCAGAGTACAGGTAGAACTTACGCTTCACGGGGTCCGCAACGCATCGTGTGAGGTAGTCGTCTTGCATGGGGTTCGTTTGATTACCTACCTATTATAGGGCATTTAGGCGTCTTTGTCAAGGTTTACGGAATCCATTTTGCCCTCTGGTCTCCTCCACTTGGTTTCACGACGGTCATAGTCCCATCCACCAACAAAGAAACACTCATTATTACCTGGATAATCATCTGGAGTATCTCCTTCATATACAACATGAAGTTTTTCACTGTGATCCATTGGGTTGATATGACGTGCTGCCCAAATCTCATAGTAACAATTAATAGTTGTACCACTACCAGATCTAACATTCACAACTTTTCCCCACTCAACACTATCTACAATAAGATCTTGTGAGTATCCAATCTGAGTAAGAGTCACAGTAATAGTTTCTGGGTCAATAAGACCATCCCAATACTCAGGAAGTTCTATTTTATTAGAGTCTTTTAGAGTTCCACGGACATATATGCCTGCTTCAGGTCCCTCTGCAATGACGTGACGGATTCTTTTCTTTTCATCTTTGACATGAGGAATATCAAATGATCCAGATATAGTTTTTGCTGATGTTGCAACACCATTAAATTTAGGTGAAGTCACTTCACCTGTAATGATGATATCACAAGCACCATTAATCTCAGTATTTACTTGTAAATTATCAATTTGTGCAGATAAATGATAGTATGGTAGACATGCTTCTTCTGGATAATCATCTTCTCCCTTATTTCCAAACCAAATATATTCATAATCGGCCATTGGTCTCCCCCAACCACCTGGTTTTTTGGTACAATCCTTACTTCTAGGGGATGGAATAAACTCTTTTGCTGGTTCTGCCATAATTAAATCTCTTTAAACTTTTCCTGATTGTAAATATTGACTATTATCTCCTGGATAATCTTCGGGAGATGTTCCTTCATACTCTGCTATGTTTCTTTCGCAGTCTTGCCTCTCTCCATAAATGTGGTAGAAGCAATTGATTGGCATACCTCCATGTGCTTGGAGATATACCTTCTCTTCATCAATTCTCTTTACAATTACATTCTGGTGTGCTCCGATTGGAGTTAGATTGACTGTAATTGTTGTCCAATCAACCAATCCTTTCCAATATGTAGGGAAGATAATTTCAGTTTTATTTGTTACTCTCCCTCTAATATATACGTCTGCTGTTGGTGCCTCTGGTGCAACGTGTCGCAGTCTCCAATCATCTTTAGTTGGGTGTGGAATATCAAAGTCTTTTTTTGCTGCTAAAACATTACCACGGTAGTCTGCGACAGTAAGTCCAAAAAGTGGACCCCCTACTTGACACCTAAAGTTTACATCAAGATTGCCAAGAACACCCAAGTTAGGAGAAACAATCGCACTATAAGGATTACTCAATCCAAGTGGCAATCCTCCTGGTGCAAATGGACGAGGAGAATCACTATTAACTAGAGGTCCAATATTTGTTCCTGCAAATGGGATTGGAAAATGTGTTGGTGATCCAATAACAACAGGACCTTCCATGCCAGCAGATCCATTAATTCTGCTGACACCTTCACCAATAGCAGGGAAGATGCCAGTACCAACTTTTAATTGCCCGCCTACATTGGCATCGTCTAAATTAAATGACATTTTTACTCCTTATATTTGATTTTGTTGTTGTTGATATCTTTGACCACCAACTTTAGAATCTTTAACTGCAACTGCATCACTCACACCACTAATAATAGATCCATACATCTTAAGACAACTATTTGCAATTACTTCAGTAATTCCAGACGACATAAGTTTAGTATTGACCTTGGAGTTAATAATAACTTTAGTGGCATACATGCTAGCAGTTTCTGTGGCAACTATTTGTACATTACCCTCATCACCAGCACCACATGCAACCATTTCAATACTGTCTGCCTGTAATCTTATTTTACCATTAGTTGCTATAATGTCAATATTACCATTCTTTGCATTAATCATGCAAGTATCATCTGCCTTTGCCCTATTACTTCCACACTCAACTTGGAAGTTTCCGGGAGACATTGATGTCGTCCATCCTTTCCTAGGACCATCTTTATCCATAGAAAAGAAGTGCTCACCATCAGATGCCTGAAGCAAAATATCTGATGTTACATCTGCTCTCAGATGAATTGATCCAAAAGAAATTGCACCATGATCATTTCCCCACCCAATAGCGGTATAATTATATTTTACACTGTTACCACCACTAGACTTATCAAGATTTACATGACCTGGAGTTGACATTTTTTCCCACTAAAGTGTATGAACTATTTAACACCCTAGATGAGATTATCTGGAGTATTTGGTATGTTAAGTCGTGGATCATTACTGGTAACATCAGAACCCTGTCTAAGGATTGCAGATGCTCTTGTAGTGACTTGACCATCAACACTCTCTTGGAGAGTAGCATAGACCTGAACAAGGTCTCCTGTGGTCTCATAGACACCAGCATAAAGGATTCCATCCTGAGAGAATGTAGAACCATAGTATGGTCTTCCATTCACATATCCAGTCTGTTTAAGTCCAACCAAATCTGTGACCTGAAGGAGTTGATCGTCTGGTAAGACAAGTTCAGGAACAATCACTGGTTCAAATACTGGTCTTCCTCTAAATCCAACACCAGTATCAGATGGCATTGTTATATTTGGATATTCTGTAATTCCATAGTAAGGTGCTGGTTCAACCCCCTCCACAGTTCCAAAAGGCCCAAGTATTGGTTTGAGTGGTTTTCCATCTATAAGAACTAGATCATCTGGTCCATAATTAATTCCAGGAGAGGTTGGTATAATCTCTTTAAGAACTAATGTAACTGGAGGACCACCACCAGGAGGAGTTGGATATCCATTGCCTGGTTCCTCTGCAATAATATCTGTAACAACACCAGTTCCTTCAATTACTTTAGGACATGGTGGTGGAATAATAATTGCAGATGCACAGAGTGGATTTGTGGTCCATGGTGGTGTAGAAACTACCTTCCTAACATCTTTAATAATCTTAAGAGCAAATCCTGTTGGATTATAGTTAGCAAATATATCTTTAGGTAATTGAATATTTGTCAGGGTCACTTTTAGTTCATATCTTCCTCTAGATAAATTGACCAGTCTTTTTCCTGGAGTTCCACTAAAAGATCTAGAAACAGAAACTTCTTGTCCATTAATAAACAATGTTGCTACATCATCTGATTGAAATTCAAGTTCATAACTACCACTCTCTGGGAAATCTACATTGGACCAAGTAAAGGTTCTTAGTCCAACGATATTTGGATTGTCTGTAGTAAGTGGTGGAAGATATGGAGATACATTATTTTTATTCATAAAATCACTCCAAACATTCTTTCGAGTATCAATATACCTAAAGACATCAGGTCCAGAATATGTTACACCATTTTGAGTTGGTGATACCTGAACTGCCTTAGTGCCTCCACCTACAACATACTTACACTTATTTCCCTTGAAGTCATAGAACTTTCCTTTGGATGCACTAACAACTATATCATTAAAATCATTATCTGATTCATCTTCCATTTGAACTATATTTTCACCTGCATTTCTTAACTTAATAGCAGAATTATTTCCTTGAGAACCACTAGATCCACCAGATACTTTGATAGTTTCTGTTTGATCACCTCTACTACCACTTTGTCTCCAAGTTTTTCCACCAAGACTAATTGATTTTAAAGCAACACCAGCAATGCTTGGTTTATCATTCCATTTAAGACGTAGAGTAACATCTCCATTCCCCTTAACGTCAAGACTTCTTCCATCACTGGAAAATTTTACATCAACTCCAGGAGATGATGACATAATTCTAAATTCAGCATTTGTATCATTACCATGACCATCTTTAAACTTAAGTTCTTTACTACTAGAATTGATTGAATTATTTGCTGAGTTCAAACCATCATAATTTATTTGATATCCTTTATTACCACCTCCACCTTTTCTATTACTGTTAAAAATAACATCATATATTTTTCCAGACTCTAGTGTTTTAGATGTGCTCTCATTTATTTGAGCACCCTTATACGATTTTCCAAAAGAAAATACTTCTTTCATTTCAACTGTGTTTGCAAAATCTGCAGATGATGTAACTTTAAAATTCACATCAACTGATCCACCAGCAGCAAGTTTTTTCGCCCAATCTTGAGTGCTGAAGATTTTCTTCTTAATTATTATTGAGTTTTCTTGTCTGAAGTTCTCAACCTCAACTTTGATATTATGTTTCCCTTGAGTGAGTTTTACCTTTTCAATTTTTGGTGATTGATTTTTAAATCCCTTTAACTTATAGACTTCTTGTCCATCAATCAAAATTCTTCCTGCATTATCAGCAGTTCCTTTGATACCATAGAATCCATCATAAGGAATCTCAAGTGGCCATGTATTTTCATATATGATTCCACCACCACCATCACTATTAAGACTACTGAGTGGAGGTAAAGGTGATAATGCAAATCTATTTGTAAATTTACTCCATGCAGGATGATTTACAGGCCACCATTTCTTTTGACCACCTGGGAATCTTGTTGTCCAGATTGGATTCTTTGGACATCTTCCTTCACCAATAGGAATAGGTGATTCTGGAATAGGTGGTAGTGGTGCATCAATTGTAAATGCACCACCCATTGGATTCTCATTAAAAGACTTAGGTGAAATTCTTGTTTGCTCAATTTCACCAGGATCAATTTTAATAGCAAGTGCCATTGGATTAACTCCCTTGACACTAGAAGATTGTAGATTTTTTATTTTGGTGATAGAAAGTTCACCATTTTGATCAAATCCTCGAATATTAATATCATCATCATACCCAATGGAGTTTCCATTATTTTTTAGTATGGATCCTGTTCCACTTGATGATCCGATTGCATCTACAAGATACTCTCTCCCAGCCTCAAATATACTAGAACCAGTGATCACTTCTCTCTCTTTATACCCACTCCCAGATCTACTTCTAGACAAAAGAACATAATCATTTGGTGGAAGACCAATTTTAACTTTAGATGCAAAGACTCCAGATATTCTTGGATTATCATCTACTCTTAACTTAAAACTAATTTCTGCAGTTCCAGATCCGTCTACTTTAAGATAGTTTTTACCATCACGATTTACAAATCTTGCAGTAATTCTATTTGATGTTGGTTTACCATCACCATCAAAACTAAATCTACCACCAGGTATTTGAGTTAACTCTGTTCTAATTCTATACTTTCCTTTCTTAAAGAATTTGGTGTGAGTTGTTTTCTTCATACCATTTTCAATAATCACTTCATCTCCACCTTGCTCAATATCACCCAACCCATTACCAATATCCATAGCACCACCACCAGCACGATTACCGATGAATATTTTTACAAAATCATCAGCATCAACTGTAATATTATAATTTCCATCAGCAGGAAAATTTATATTCTCCCAACGAATTACATGGGTTCCTGCATATGGATTATCATCTAATGGATTTCTTGTATCAAAAGGACATACTCCATACTCATTAAGAAATCCACCACGACCATAAACATTTGTTCTCCAAAGTTTTCTATCTGCCCTCCCAATATAATCAGTAGTTGTAAAAATCGTTCCAAGAACTTGTGAAGTTTGAGATGATGTGGAATTAGAAGGACTTTTAGGTGTTGGAGTTCCTTTAACATCAATCGTTATAGAATCATTTCCCCTTTCACCTTTCTGATTGAGAACTTTTCCACCAACTTCAATACTCTCAACGGCAACACCAGCAGTCTTTGGATTATCATCCCAATTTAATTCCAAAGTTATTTTTCCACTTCCAGCATAAGATATTTTCTTACCATCATTAGAAAATTTTGCATTAACAGTAGATGATTTAATTTTAAGTGTAGCATTAGTATCACTACCATGACCATCTTTTAATTTAATTGTATTACCATCAACATTTAATTTTTTATTTGCTGAATTGAGACCGCGATATGAAATCACTAAGTCTCCACCTCCACCTCCACCTCCAGAATTATCTTTATATTTAATTATTACCTTTTCCTTTATTGGGATATTTAACAGATCAACTCGGGGGACTCCTGACGCCGCCCCCCCCCCCCAGGAGTCCCCAGACCCCTATTTCTTTGTTATAATTGTTTTTTAAAATGGTTTTTGCACTTTTTG
>ERZ802824.1429-NODE-1429-length-12679-cov-17.6854_pt1 | contig 12679 bp, 13 predicted proteins | sample MGYA00345650_ERZ802824 | MGnify/ENA primary metagenome ERZ802824 (study PRJEB30503, sample SAMEA104212361) | marine metagenome | biome: Westerlies Biome; feature: [SRF] surface water layer (ENVO:00010504) within the epipelagic zone...; material: water... | reverse complement strand
TGTTTTCTGATTTGTTTCTAGAGCTGTATTCTCATTTCTAATAATTTCTATAGCTCTTGCCCGGTTTGCAAGGCGCCTGATAAATCCGCGCTCTTCAAGCCCGCTTATTAAGCGGTGAATCCCCGACTTGGACGCAAGACCAATAGCCTGCCTCATTTCATCAAATGAAGGGGACGCTTGATGTTCATGTTCATAATCTTGCAGAAAATTTAATAATTCACGTTGTTTAATGGTTAACATAACCAGCCTCGCTATCTGTTCTTTTTTTGTTCTATCACACAAAAAGAGAACAAATCAAGAATATTTAAAATAAAGCAGGAAAATTTAGAATAGGAACAGGCGCGCCCGCTTCTATCCTTGGCGAATGAGCTGGGCGCTGTATTAGGCAATCAGCACTTGCTAAGGTTGCTAGCATGGAAGAATCTTGCGTGCTGGCGGCGCTCACCTGCTTATTTCCTTCATCATCTACTAAGAGCTTTGCTCGCAAATATTCTTCCCGTCTGTCATTTTCAGGAAGGCTGTTTGTGGTAAGGGCAGATGAAAAAACAAGGGTTGGGTCTTGGCTCAGAAATTGTTTGATAATGGGCTCCAGAAATAATACCGAACAAACCCCAGCTGATACAGGGTTTCCAGGCAATCCCAGAAACGGTATGTTTTTATAGTGCCCGAACATTAAAGGCTTTCCAGGGCGCATAGCTATCTTCCAGAAATAAAGCTCCGAGTTAGCACTTTTATTAATATCCTTGGCAATATAGTCATGGTCACCAACCGAGGCACCGCCTGTTGTAATAATCAAATCAAGATCTGGATATTTCTCTAGATGTTCGATTAAGGCGCCTGATTTATCTGGCAGGATGCCAAGATCAACAGCGATACCGCCACATGCCCTAATTAAGGCGCAAAGCAGTAAATTATTAGAATTAACCAATTGACCTGTCTGTGGTTTCTCGCCCGGAGGCACCAGCTCATCACCACTTGTTAGCACGCCTATTTTAGGTTGCTTTATAACAGGCACTTCGTGATAGCCAGCAAGTGCAATTAAGGCGCATTCTCGTGCGGTAAGCTTGCTTGATTTGGAGATAATTTTCTCGCCCGCTGAAAAGTCTAAACCAGAAGCGCGAATATATTGCCCCAATCTTGGTCGCTCATTTATTTCTATTCCATCTTGGGATATTTTTGTGTCTTCTTGAAGAATTATGGTATCACACCCATCTGGAATAACAGCGCCTGTAAAAATACGAACCAGCTGTCCTGATAGTAACGGTTTGTTATAAATATGGCCTGCAGATGATATGCCGACTTGCGGAAGTGTGACAGGAACATCCACAATATCTGAAATTCGTGCGGCATACCCATCCATTGAAGATACCGCCTCAGCTGGATGAGATAATAAAGCAGTTAAGTCTTGTGCTATAATTCTATTATGAGCCTGTTCAATAGAACATTTTTCAGAAGATAAAGAAGATATGTTTTTTAACATATTTTCTCGTGCCTCAGAAACAGGTAGCAGAGGATTATTCTGCATCGAGCGTTCCAGATTTTCCGCCAGACTTATGCGTTAATCGAATATCGCCAATACGCATTTTTTTATCGGCTGACTTACACATATCATAGATAGTTAGAGCCGCCACACTTACCGCAGTTAGGGCTTCCATTTCAATTCCCGTCTTTCCAGAAACAGAACATTCTGCTGTAATCTCAATGGCATCTAATTCATTATTAATTTCAAAAGAAAGGTCTGTATGGTCTAACCCTAACGGATGACATAGCGGGATGAGATTAGCAGTTTGCTTTGCCCCTAGCACTCCTGCAATTTGTGCAACGCTTAAAACGTCCCCCTTAGCAAAATCCTTATTTTTAAGTTTGTCTATTGTTGATTTGGCCATAAATATGCGCCCCTTGGCAATAGCAACCCGCTTGGTTACCGCTTTGCTACCCACATCCACCATATGAGGCTGACCTGCTTGATTAAAATGAGTGAATTCATCACTCATATCATGCATCCATTTCAAGCGGGTTGGAGAGAATGAACTTGGTTGCCTGCATCACATCCTCATGCCGCATTAGAGACTCCCCAATTAAGAAGCATCTCGCACCAGCCTGCGCCATTTTGTGTAAATCATCAGGGACAAATAATCCTGATTCAGCAACTGCAATTTTTGTTTTTGGCAGTTTTGGAAGCATCGCAAGCCCAACATCAAGCGAGATATCCATTGTTTTTAAGTTTCGATTATTTATTCCTATCAGAGGCGATGATAAACGCATTGCACGCTCTAATTCAGCTTCATCATGAATTTCAACAAGAACATCCATGCCGTGCGAAATTGCAACCGCTTCTAATTCGTTTGCTTGTGCATCACTAAGAGATGCCATAATTAACAATATACAATCCGCACCAAGGGCTCTTGATTCTATAATTTGAATGGGATCAATCATAAAATCTTTTCGAAGCACAGGAAGATTTGTGGCTGCTCTTGCTAGTTGCAGGTTTTTATTGCTTCCTTGAAACCATGTCTCATCTGTTAGAACCGATAAGCAAGTAGCACCTCCAGCCTCATATTGTTTTGCCAGATGTTCAGGGTCAAAATCAGCTCTAATAAGGCCCTTCGAAGGAGATGCTTTCTTAAGCTCAGCAATCAGGCCATATCCTTTTTGCGATGCAATTTCTAAGGCATTTTTAAAACCACGAGGCGCATCAGCCAGTGCCGCGTTTTCTTCTAATTGCGCGACGGAGATGTGCTGTTTGAGCTTGGCAATTTCTTCTATTTTTTTTGTGTTTATGGTATCCAGAATATTGGTCATTTATAGATCACACCAAGCTATGAATTGGTTATGGTAACAAGTTGGTCCAATGCACCTTTGGCGGCACCTGAATCAATTGCAGCTTCGGCACGCTTAAATGCATCCCCAAGCTGTTTTTCATTTTTTGTGGCAACTAAGGCTGTTGCCGCATTGATACATGCAATATCCCGATATGCGCCTAATTCACCATCCAGTAATGCGCGCAATTTTCCAGCATTAAAGGTAGCATCGCCGCCTTTTATCGCATCAAGAGGCGCATTTGATACCCCGAAATCTGACGGATTAATTACAAATTCTGAAATTTTACCTGAATCAAGGGCATAAACACTCGTAGGGCCAGATAGTGAAACCTCATCAAGTCCGCCATCACCATGAACGATAAACGCATGCTTAGTGCCAAGAAGTTTAAGGGCTTCTGCAAAAGGGCGACCCCATTTTGCATCATAAACGCCTATCAGCGCTTTATCAACAAAGGCAGGGTTTGATAAAGGGCCAAGAAGGTTAAAGATTGTTCTAACTCCAAGCTCGATGCGTGTCGGACCCACAAAGCGAAGGGCAGGGTGGTGCCTTGGAGCCATCAGAAACCCAATCCCTGCGCGTGTTATGGCATGTTCAATTTGCGTAAAATCACATTCCAGATTAATACCTAATTCGCTTAATATATCCGCAGCACCGCTCTTGGACGATACCGCCTTGTTACCGTGTTTTGCAACCGGAACGCCGCAACCAGCAACGATTATAGCAGCAGCAGTCGAGATATTTAAGCTATTCGCGCCATCGCCGCCGGTACCAACAATATCGATTGAAGTATTAGGGGCTTTGATAGAATGTGCATTGGCACGCATCTGAGAAGCGCCAGCTGCGATATCAGATGCAGTCTCTCCTCTCATTTTAAGGGCAATCATAAAGCTTGCAATTTGTGCAATTGTAGCATCACCGCTCATCAATATGGAAAAAGCTGTTTGCATTTCTTCAAATGAAAGCATTTCTCCATTACAAAGCCGAGTAATAAGCGGTTTTAGAGTGTTAGACATGAATTTGTTCTGGAAATCGAATATCCAGCCTTAGGGTTTGTTGTTCAAGATTATGTATTAGAGAATCTGTAATGTTATTTTTTCCTGTTTTTCTAAGAAAATGAGCAAGTATTCGATATCCACCAACCGATGCGATAGATTCTGGATGAAATTGTACACCCATACAAGGATAGCTTTTATGCTGAAGTCCCATGATTACACCTTCAAATTGTCCCGCAGATGTTTGGGCGATTATCTCTAGCTCGTCTGGAAGGTCTTCGCGATTTACGATTAGTGAATGATATCTTGTTACCGGAAATGATTGCTCCAGACCCTCAAACATCCCAATATTCTGATGTTTAATATAAGATAATTTTCCATGAACTGGCGGCGATAATAAACGAAGCGAGCCGCCAAATGCCGTTGCAATAGCTTGGTGTCCCAGACACACCCCCAGAATGGGGATGGTGGGGGCGGCTTTAATAATTAAATCCTCACAGATGCCAGCTTGCTCAGGCCTTCCAGGCCCTGGCGAAATAACAATGCCCGAAGGCCTCATTTCTAGGATCTCTGATACTGAAAATGTATCATTCCGGATGGTTTTAACATCCGCGCCTAGGTCAGACAGAAAATGCCATAAATTCCATGTGAAGCTATCATAATTGTCGATTAGAATAATCATGGAAGGGTATGGCCTTGCTTTTTTGGTACAGATTTTAGGCATATTTCAGTATAAAACACTTATACGCAATTTGGCTTGTACAGGTCAAATCTCTTTTTATCCCTTTAAAAATAAGGTATTATAATACCCTATATCTAATCTACTGAATTATATGTAGAAATATGAGTGTTGGTGAACATAAAATGATTGACTATTAAGGTGTTTTTTATTTATAACGCATTAAATTTTATTATTAGGTTTGGAGTTTCTTATGCCTTTGCCGAGAACATATGTGGCAACGCCCGCTGATATCGAAAAAAAGTGGGTTTTAATCGATGCTAATGAAATCGTACTAGGAAGGCTTGCTTCTATTATAGCAATGCGTCTTCGTGGTAAACATAAAGCAAGTTATACACCTAACATGGATTGCGGTGATCATGTGATCGTAATCAATGCTGAAAAAGTTAAGCTTACTGGAAATAAACGCACCCAGAAAACCTTTTATTGGCATACAGGATATCCTGGCGGGATAAAATCACGCACTGCGGATAAAATCCTAGATGGCAGATTTCCGGAGCGATTGCTTTCAAAAGCTGTAGAACGAATGGTGCCTCGTGGTCCTTTAGGGCGCAAGGTGATGAAGCATTTGCATCTTTATGCAGGTGATACGCATCCACATGAGGCACAACAGCCAGAGTTTCTGGATGTAGCAGCATTAAATTCAAAGAATAAGAGGTAGGTATGTCAGAAGAAGTAACTGTAGAAGAAAATGAAGCAGCAGGGTTAGCTGGCTTATCTGCTTTGCAAGATGGAGCCGCTCAGGCAGAAACGCACATATCTGTTGCTGAGCCCAAAATCGACGAGTTAGGCAGGGCGTATGCAACTGGCAGGCGTAAAAATGCTTCTGCACGTGTATGGGTAAAACGTGGTTCTGGAAACATTGTGGTTAATGGTAAAATTCTGCCTGAATATTTTGCCCGTCCTGTTTTGCAAATGCTGCTTGTTCAGCCGTTTCAGGCCGCAAGCCGTGAAGGTGAGTTTGATGTATTCGCTACTGTTAAAGGTGGCGGTTTGTCAGGGCAGGCCGGTGCTGTGCGTCATGGCATAAGCAGAGCCCTTGTTAATTTTGAGCCTGGCCTTCGCCCGCCTCTAAAAGCGGGTGGGTTTCTTACCCGTGACCCTCGTGTGGTCGAGCGTAAAAAATATGGAAGAGCCAAAGCGCGTCGCTCATTCCAGTTCTCAAAGCGTTAAGCTGGATACTTCAAAATATCTCTATATTATAGAGGGCTGTGCGAAATCACAGCCCTTTTTTTTATTGTGGTACTTTATAAGCACGCTCATATTGTGGTGGTACTTCTATTGGTTGTTGCAATGCAACCGATGCATCCCAACCCCATCTTGGGTTTGCAAGGAAGGCGCGCGCAAGAGCGACCATATCAGCCTCCCCATTAAGGATAATATCATTTGCTTGCTCTGCTGTTGTGATCAGTCCAACAGCACGAACAGGAATGGAGACAACCTCTTTAATCCCTTTTGCAAGATGCACCTGATAGTTTGGTCCAACTGGAATTTTTAGCCCTGTGGTGATACCGCCACTTGAAATACACAGATAATCTGCGCCATGAGCCTCAAAACTTTTTGCGACATTTTTTGCATCTTCAACTGAAAGCCCATCATCGCGCCAATCTGTGCCAGTAAGCCGTAAACCAAGCGCTATGTCAGATGGCACTACCTTGCGTACTTCATCAAATATTTCTAGTGGAAATTTTAATCTATTATCCAAAGAGCCGCCAAATTCATCCTCTCGTTGGTTTGAGATAGGCGAGATAAATTCATGTATCAGATAACCATGTGCGCCATGAAGCTCTATCGCAGAAAATCCCAGTCTAACAGCGCGTTTTGCAGCATTAACGAAATTCTGCTTTATGTTCTGCATCTCGTCTGCGTCCAATGCTTCTGGAATAGGAGCGCCTTGTGTAAAAGGAAGAGCAGAAGGGGCTGAGGTTATCCAAGCATCTTCTTCTTTAGATAAGGCTCTCCCGCCTTGCCATGGGACATGATGAGAGGCTTTACGCCCAGCATGTCCAAGCTGAATGGCAAATTTTAAATCATTCGTCGCAACAGACCGAGCGGCATTTAATACCCGTCTCATTGCGTTTTCATTCTGGTCTGAATATAACCCGACACAATGATGCGTAATTCGCCCGCGTCTCTCAGTTGCTGTGGCCTCAACCACGAACATACCAGCACCGCTCATTGCCATCTGCATTGCATGTTGCAAATGCCAATCATTCATACTGCCATCATCAGCAGAATATTGGCACATCGGAGATATAACGATGCGATTAGAAAGCGTTACTGGACCAATTGATAAAGGCGAAAAAAGCATTATAAAATCCTTGTTATGAGCGAAAGTAATTTTTCAGGTTGCTGAATTTGCGGGCAATGACCACTATCCGCTATTTGATGATAGTTTGCTTGGTTTATTTGCTCGTACAACTCATTCGACATTGAGGGCGGTGTTGTCTCATCCTGCATCCCAGCTATAACATCAACGGCACATGTGATTTGATGTGCTTGTGATAGATAGTCAAGCTTTGATAATGCTTCACATGCTTTTGCGAATTGTTCTGGATCTGCTGATAATAACTTTGTTTTGCGTTCTGATATAATTTCTGGATTAGCGTGCCGAAAATCATCTGGGAACATGCGGCTCATTGCTATATCAAGTACCGCATTTATGCCATCACTTCGTACTTTCTGCGACATTCCCTGCAATGGAATTTTTCGCTCTTCTGGAAAAGCCGCGCCGCTATTGGCTATGACAAGATGCGATACAAGCTCTGGATGCCTTAAACATAATCCAACCGATACAAAACCGCCAAACCCGTTAGAAAAAACAGATACAGGTTTATTTCCATCTTTTGTGATATTAAGAGATTGAAACAATGCTGCTGTCCAGTCTGCGTAATCATCGATAGTGCTGCACTCTCCAGTTGAGCCACCATAACCTGGAAAATGAAATCTTGTTACGTGAAATGATTCTGCTAATTTATCAATAATACCATCATACACCGAACAATCAGCTAGCAATGTGTGAAAGAGTACAAGAGTAGGGGCATCTATAGCGCCTCTGGTTTCGTAAATGGCACGCCCTTTTTGTGTTTGTATTTGCTGCATCTCTCACCTCCCTTAAAACATTCATCTATTACATATATTGTTTTACAATTTTTAGCCCTATATCTTAGCTCGTTACTAAGAGCCTGCGTTGGATGATAGCAGTGGAATGAAAACAGTTCTAGTATAGATTATCGATATTCTTGCTTTAGCCGCTTTTATTCTCTAAACTTCTCAAACTATATCTAAAGAGGTAGCCTGCCTCTTATTCATATTATAAATCACCAGATAATGGAGTTTTCAATGAAGCCAGTTTTGTTTAGTTTTTGGCGTTCTCTAGCCGCATGGCGTGTGCGTATCGCTCTTAACTTAAAAAAGATAGACTATGATTTATCTGTTGTGAACTTGCTTGAGGGGGAACAATTCAAGGATAGTTTTACAAACCACAACCCAGAACATTCAGTTCCGGTGCTTCAGCTTGATAGCGATAGTTTTGCGCAATCGCTTGCTATTATAGAATATCTAGATGAGCGCTATGATGGAAAACCGCTTTTGCCATCTGACTCCATGGACCGATATTTATGTAGAAGGTTTAGTTTAATAAGTGCGGCAGATTCGCACCCCGTAATTGTTCCAAGAGTGCGCCGTCTATTGGCAGGCGAATACGGATTTAACGAGAGCCAAGTTACTGATTTTTGTGCCTATTTCATGAGGCGCGGCTGTGAGGCGATGGAGAAATTATTATCACATGACGAGTATCTATCCTATCAGAAAACAGGGCCTTATGTTCTTGGTGGTACGATATCTATGGCTGACTTATGTCTTATCCCACATATCCAAGGTGCTCGAAATTTTGGGGTTGATGTATCTGTTTATGAAAGATTGATATCTATTGAAACTGCTTTATGTGAGCTTGGGGAAGTAGAACAAGCCCATCCGAAATATCATCCTGGCTTTGTAAAGCCGCAATAGGGTTGGTTTTAAAACAGGTGCTTGCAAAAGTTTTGCGACAAGAATTGCTATAGAATTTTAGGAGAAAAAAATGGAATTAGAAAACAGATTTATCGTCCCTCTTGGCAGGCCTGATGCGATGAAAGTTCTGACAGATGTTCCAAGGATCGCTCCATGCATTCCAGGGGCAAGCCTAACTGGGGAAGAAGATGGCCTATATAGCGGTCAGGCAAATGTAAGGCTAGGTCCGGTGGCCTTAAGCTTTGCAGGTACAGCCTCCATTACATCGATTGATAATGATGCTCATACAGCGCAGGTTAAGGCGCAAGGATCTGATAAAAAAGGCCGCGGTCAAGCAGAGGCAATAATGACCTTTGCGCTTGAAGAAGCCGAAAATGGTCAAACAGAAGTGATTGTTCGAACAGATGTATTGCTGTCTGGGTCAATTGCTCAATATGGCAGAGCAAGCGGGCTAATAAATGTGGTTGCAGGGCAAATCGTCTCTCAATTTTCTGAAAACCTAAAAACAGATATTTTAGAAAAACAAGGTGATGAGGTTGAGCAAGGCGCTTCTGTAGATTTAGAAACAAAAACCAACGAGCAAGAAACGCCAACAGATAATTCTGGCAAGCAAGCCTCCACCAACGCCCCTAAAAACGAATTAAATGTTTTTGCATTGCTGATTGCTATTGTGAAAAGTTGGTTTACCAAATCCAAATAGGAATAAAGGCTTATCTTTAAACTAAATTTACCTCTTCTGCGCCTTGCAACTTATTCCTGCTACAGTTAAAACCGTACAGGTAAATATCTTGGAAGGGTTGTAATTTTATGTCACAAATTCGGATTGGAATTGCTGGGCTTGGCGTGGTTGGAGCTGAAACAGCACGACACATTATATCCTCGCAGGATATTCTCTGCCGTAGAGCAGGTAAAAACCTTAAGATTATTGCGGTTAGCGCAAGAGATGATACTAAGGATCGCGGGTTCCCGCTAGATGATATCCTATTCTATACAGACCCGCTGAAACTGTTAGATCATGATGATATAGACGTCATTATAGAGCTAATCGGAGGTGAGGGAGGCGTTGCACTTAGCTTGTGCCAGAAAGCCTTGCAAGCTGGAAAGCACGTTATTACAGCCAATAAAGCAATGATTGCGCATCATGGGTTTTCCTTATCCAAACTGGCAGAAGATAATAATGTCACGCTTCAGTTTGAAGCTGCGGTCGCTGGCGGCATTCCGGCAATTAAAATATTGCGAGAGGGTCTTGCTGGAAACCAGATAGAAACAGTGGCAGGTATATTAAACGGAACCTGTAATTATATATTGTCAGAGATGACATCCTCTAATAGTGCATTTCCAGACGTCTTAAAAGAAGCACAACATAAAGGTTTTGCAGAAGCAGATCCAAGTTTTGATATTGATGGGGTAGATGCTGCCCATAAATTAGCAATCTTATCTGCCATTGCCTTTGAGCAAAAAATTGAATTCTCCAGTCTTTCTATCTCAGGTATAAGAGATGTTTCTGACATTGATATAAACTATGCAGGAAAGCTCGGATATTGTTTGAAGCTTCTTGGTATAGCGCAACGCGGCGGGCCAGCTGAGGTTACGATGGCGCTTATTTCTGATGATGAGCAGCTTGCATTAGTAAATGGCGCTCTCAATGCGGTGAGTTATAGCGGCGCGCCTGTTCAATCCTCAATCTGTATTGGCCCAGGCGCTGGTGCGGGGCCAACTTCTTCTGCAGTACTTGCAGACTTAATAGATATTTCAAGAGGGCTTGCAAATTACGCATATGGAAGTCCCGTAGATTTGCTATCAGAGCAAAAATTAGCATCTCAAACTTCTAAAGAGCAATGTTATTACTTGCGAATTGCTGTGACAGATAAGCCTGGAGTGTTATCACAGATTTCAGCAGTGCTGAGGGATCATGGGCTGTCCATAGCTTCAATGATACAAAATGGTCAGTCAGAAGACGGCCCTGTATTCTTGGTATTAACAACTCATAAATGTGCAAAAATCGATATTGAACAGGCCGCTGAGGTAATAGGGAATACCGATCATGTACTAGATTCGCCGATGGTTATACCTATCTTTGACAAAGGTTTTTTTAGCTAAGAATGATAGATGTTTCCGCCTCATCATCTGATAACCTTATAAATGTTCACTCTTCATTATCAGGTGCAAAATGGGTATCCCAGCCATCAGACTTTAAAGATGATGTGGTTAGACGTCAGTCATTGCGACTACAGGAAACACATGGTCTGCATCCTGCAATGTGTATTTATCTGGCCAGAAAAGGCGTTTTTTCTGACGAGGTTGACACCTATCTTGATCCAAAATTAAAGATGTTATTGCCAGAGCCATTTTCATTTAAAGGCATGGAAGAGGCAACGCAAAGACTGGTTCATGCAGTTGAACAGCACGAGAAAATTGGAATTTTTGGTGACTATGACGTTGATGGTGCGTGCTCTGCTGCTCTGTTTCACAAGGTTTTAACGTCTCTTGGCTGTAATGTTGAGATTCATATTCCAGATAGATTTATAGAAGGTTATGGGCCAAATATTAAGGCATTACAGAAGCTTAAAGATAATAATGCATCACTTATATTAACAGTTGATTGTGGTATAATGGCACATGAACCCCTAAAAGCAGCTAGTGAGGGCGGGTTAGATATCATCGTAATTGATCATCATCTAGCAGGACCAAATTTGCCGAATGCGATAGCGGTGGTAAATCCAAATCGTCTTGATGATGAGAGTGGGTTTGGATTTTTATGCGCAGCAGGTGTTTGTTTTATTACATGCGTTGCATTGCTTCGCGCATTGCGCCAATCAGGACATACAGAATTGCCTGATTTGCTATCCTTTCTGGATCTTGTTGGGCTTGCCACATTATGTGATGTTGTTCCCATAGAAAGTCTGAATAGAGCGTTTATCAGGCAAGGGCTTGTTGTGATGCGCAATCGGCGGAATACAGGTCTTGCCGCATTAGCAGATGTTGCTGGGTTGGATAAGGTGGTTGGCGAGTATGAATGCGGATTTGTTCTTGGCCCTCGAATTAACGCGGCTGGCAGAATGGGTAAATCTGATATAGGTGTGAAATTATTGCTCGAATCAGATCACGAAATTTCTGTCTCATTAGCCATAAAGTTAGACGAGTTAAATAAACAAAGACGGTCTATCGAGCAAGACATTACGGTTCATGCAACTCAACAAGCCGAATCTCAATTAGAAGAAAATCCCGATCTTCTTGTGCTTGTGATTGCGGATAAAAGCTATAATGAGGGTGTGTTGGGCATTGTAGCAGGCAGATTGAAGGAGCAATTTGCAAGGCCTGTATTTGTACTTGGAGTATCACCTGACAATATCGCAAAAGGCTCTGGCAGAAGCATTCCATCGATTGCGCTTGGAAGCCTCGTTCTAGCGGCACGTCAAAGTGGTATCTTGCTTACAGGCGGCGGACATGACATGGCTGCCGGCGCCAGCCTTCATGTCGATAAGCTAGAAGAATTTAGAGCATTTCTGGCACAAAAAATATCAGCTCATATCGCCGTACTCCCGCAAAGAGAATTTGAAGTTACCGCCACCATTTCAGTTGCAGGTTGCACATCTGATTTAGTTAGTACGATTGAGAGTTGTGGTCCTTTTGGTTCTGGTCAACCAGAGCCCAAGTTACTGCTTACGCATATTTCGGTTAGCCAAGTAAAATGGGTAGGTGCAACAAAATCTCACTTTACCGCATTGTTGGATGATGGAACCTCACGGCCTCTTAAATCGATTATGTTTAATGTTGCCGGCACCAAAATAGGTAATACACTTAAGTCAGTAAATGAGTTGGGTCCTTTGAAAGTACTTGGAAAACTTAAGCGTGATGAATGGCGCGGGGGAAAATCAGTTCAGTTTTTAATAGAAGATATCGCACGGCAGTTTGAATAGGGATAAAACGCTACTCATATTCTATTATAATCATAACTGAGCAATTATTAAAAAACTTGCTAAAAAATAAGTTGATTTATCACCATAATAGAATTACACAAAGCACACTGTGATTGCTACGTCCCGTTCGTCTAGGGGTCTAGGACACCGCCCTTTCACGGCGGCAACAGGGGTTCGAATCCCCTACGGGATGC
>ERZ802824.1420-NODE-1420-length-12718-cov-19.6162_pt1 | contig 12718 bp, 20 predicted proteins | sample MGYA00345650_ERZ802824 | MGnify/ENA primary metagenome ERZ802824 (study PRJEB30503, sample SAMEA104212361) | marine metagenome | biome: Westerlies Biome; feature: [SRF] surface water layer (ENVO:00010504) within the epipelagic zone...; material: water... | reverse complement strand
CTCAAAAATGATATGAATTTTTAAATTCTACAAGTTTTAGAATAATATTATGAGAACAAGTGATCCAAAATATAGAAAATATATGCTAGCATTGATGGGAGTATGTGCAGCGATAATTGTTATTGTAAATATGCCAAAGTAAATTTAATTAAAATTTTTATTTTTTAATTGATTCTAAAGAATGTCCACGATTTGTAATCATTTGTGTAACTGCCTCTATAGTATAATCAAGCCCATGTTCTTCTTCAAAATGATCTCTTAATTTTTCAATCAAGCCCATAGTTAATTCTTCATTTAAAACTTGATCACATTCATAACCATAATCACTACATCTTATTTTAATTGACATTACACTTTTGAATTTTCAAAGCTATAAAAATGTCAGCATATTTTTTTGACAATACCACTATAAAGTCCTAAAATAAATTTCATATCAATGAAAGGTTTGGAATTTATTTTTCTTGGAATGGGTTCTGTTTTAGGTGCATTTCTAAGATACAAACTTACTGAATCACCATTAATTTTCAATACATTACCTGTTAACGTTTTGATAGTCAATATTGCTGGAGCATTTATTCTTGGAGTATTTGTAGTAGTTTCACAACAATGGCATCTTGATTCAAAATATTCCTTATTTGCGGCTGTTGGTTTTTGTGGGTCATTAACTACAATGTCTGCTTTTGCACTTGACTCTAGTAATCTACTTGAAAGTAATCAATACATTTCATTTATTGTTAATATTTTTACAAATGTTGGATTATCTATTGCAGCCTTAATTGGAGGAAAATCCTTAATGACTGCAATAATTAATAATTAATTGAAGATGGTTTACTCGTATCAGGTAGTTAAATTTCAAACAATTTCATTCGTAAATGGAGTTCATTGGTCTCAATCTGTTAGTGATAAAGGAATCTTGTACAAATCACTAAAGGATCCATTTTCAAAACTAATTGTACAATCTCAAAATGGCTCAAAAAAATTATATCATATTCCAAAAGATCGAACAGTTGTTGTAAATAATGATAGTGTACATTTTCTAGGCGAACCAGCTTAAACAGCATTTTTAATATTGATAAATATCAAATTGAATTTATATCACTAATTTTGTATTAGAATATTGTTAGACTTAACCAAGATAGTATTTGGAAACATTATGACTCAAGAAATTATTGGTTCAGAACCATCTATTTCTGAAATAAAGATTAGATTTGAAAAAGAATTTCAAATATTAATTAAAAATCTAGAATCAATTTCAAAACAAGATTTAGAAAATATTTTAGAACAACAAAAAATTTCTCAAAAACATGTGAATACTAGGCCTGGAGCTATGGCTTTGAATCAAAGTAAAATTGAAATGTTTAATGATTACAATAACAAATATCTAAAAAAAATTAATGAAAAATTTACTACTTTTTAGAATCATCTGATGGTTTTACAAATCCACCATCTAATTTTTCATGATATTCATCTACTTCTTCAGTAATAATTTCATTATCTGGTGAATCATCTGATGGTTTTACAAATCCACCTTGAATTGAATCTGGTGGTGGAATTTTCTTTGATTTTCCTAATCCTATAGTTGTAATTATTACTGATGATAAAATAATAAAAAATATCATTTGTGGATATGCCTCAGCATTTGGTAATCCCATTGTAATTGGATAAGTTGCAAGTACAGCAGCAGCTAATCCTCTTGGAATCATCGAATTTGTTACAGACTTGTCTAATCTAGAAAATTTCTTTGTTAATACGGCTTTTACAACCCCTGCTCTACCCACAAAGACTGCAATTGTAATGACAATACCAAATATCATATATTCAATTTGTCCAAATGTTGCCATTAATCCAACAAATACAAAGAAAAATGATCTTACCAAAAATGTTAATTGATTATGTGTTGGATCATCCATCTCAATTCTAGGAACTTTAAATCTAAGAATTCTCGAAAGATGTCTTTTGTTACCAATCATTAAACCAAATACTAAGGCTGTTAGTGCGCCTGATTCTCCAAATGAGTTAGCCAAGAAAAATAATACAAATAATATTGATAATGTTAGCATGTAAGCGTGTTGAGTATTTGCAAATTTTGTTGAAATATACATCCAAGGTATTCCCACACCAAATCCTAAAACTAAACCAACTACTACTGCTCTACCAATTGTTTCTTGTAATGTTTGTAAATCAAAATGACCTGCTAGTACTGCTTCAAATAGAATAAATGCAATAATTGTAGCAAGAATATCAGTAACTGCTGACTCAAAACTTAAAATTGATTTAGTTTTTTCTGAAATTCTGATATTTCTTACTAAACCAAAAACAATTGCTGAACTACTGCCTCCAACAATTGAAGCTAACAAAATACTCTCTAACCATGTCCACTCTAATACATAATGAGCACCAACTGAAATTATTATTACTGATAAAATAAAACCAACAAGTGCTAGTGTTAGTGAATAATGAGCAGTTTTTATCACATGTTTGATATCTAGATTTAATCCACCATCAAACATGATAATAATTAATGCAAGTGCTGCAAAATATGGGACAACTTGAATTACAGCTTCAGCTTGAATAATTCCAAATACTGGTCCTATGATTACACCTAGAATCATTAAAAATGCTACATCTGGAATACCTGTTTTTTTAAAAAATGCTTCACCAGCAACTCCAAGAAATATTACCACACCTGCTGCAAGTAATATTATTGGTGCAGCAGCAATTGGCTCATCTTGTATTGATAATGAAGAAATTGATGTTTGGATTTCTGTCAGTTTATTCAAAATAACTGATGAATTAATTTCTGAAAATGAGAAACCTTCTATTTGTGATGTTATCAAATTTAATATTGTTAAAGTAATTGTATCCATTACTAATTGATTGAAATTCTATATGGTTAAAAAGTAAACTGAATTTTTCATGAGTGTTTAGATATTTTGTAAAACATTAAATCCAATACAAGAATAATTTTTGTTATTGAGTGCAACTGATTCATTACGTGAAGATCATAAACAAATTAGGCGTTTAGATAAGATAATAATAAAATGTTATACTGAACTTTATGCCGGTAAAAATATTCCAATTTCAGATTTAGAAAAAATTACAATTATTATTGAGGAATTCTTTGACTCAATTCATTATTCTCGAGAAGAGGATTCATATTTTCCATGTGTTGCAAGTTATGATCATTTAAAACAAGAAATTCGAGCATTGTTAATTGAACATGAATTTTCAAGAAGAATTGCAATTCAAATAAAAAAGCATGTAAAACGATGGAAAAATGGCGAAGATGCACGTGAACCTGTTGCAAGATTTTTGAAAACATACTCTACTTATCTAATGGATCACATGAAAAAGGAAGAAAATTTCTTTGATAAAGCAGAAGCTGAAATAATTTCTAAAGAAGAGGAGTTTGAAATGTATGAGCAATTCAAATCTGTAATGACAGTTTCAAAAAAAATGGAAGATATGATTAAAGAGATTGATTATTTAGAAAATCAAAATTGGGTTCAAAATTAACGTAAGCTCTTTATTAGTAATTTTAACATTTTTGAATATGAAACCTTTCATTCTTTGGATGACTGGTCTTCCTTGTTCAGGTAAGACCACAATTGTAAAAGATTTGCAGAAAGATATTCCAAATTTGGCAATGCTTGATGGTGATGAACTAAGAGAATGGTTCTCACCAAAAGATTTTTCAAAAGCAGGACGTGATGAACATAACAAAAAAGTTGCTCATTTAGCTAAGCTTTTGCTAAATCATGGTGTTCCAAGTGTAGTATCTCTAGTTTCACCATATGTTGAAAATAGAGAAAATGCTAGAGAAATTATTTCTGCAGGTGATCAATTTGCAGAAGTGTATGTAAAGTGTTCATTAGCAAAATGTGAAGAAAGAGATGTCAAAGGCATGTATGCCAAGGCTCGAAAAGGAGAGATTAAAGGATTTACAGGAATTGATGATCCTTATGAGGCTCCAGAAAAAGCAGATTTAGTTATTGATACCGAACATGAACCTCTTGCAGATAGTGCAAATAAAGTAAAGGACTTTCTTAATGAAAGAAACCTACTCTAATTTTTTAAATTCTCTTAAAATTTTTTCATGAATTAATCCATTGGTTACTAAGATACCATTTTGATGATACACATTTTCATTATTGTATGTTAATTCATTTCCTAACATATCTGTCATTTTTCCACCAGCTTCTGAAATAATACAATGAGATGCAGCTGTATCCCATTCTTTCATTTTATTTGTTGTAGTGATGTATACTTCAGCTTGACCTGAACTAATTTTACCGACTTTTAATGAACTTCCTATACTTGTAAAATCTTTAATTCCTATTTTTTCAATGAAATCTTTTTCTTTATCTGATAAATGATGTCTAGAACCTATTGTTCTACATTTAGGTAGTTCAGAAATTTTAGTAACTGATATTTTCTCCCATTTATTATCTGAATATCTAAAAGCACCACAATTTTTTTGTGCAACGAATAAGGTTTTTTCAGTTGGCCATGCAATTACACCTAAAATTGGTTTTTGATTTTCTATCAATGCAATCATTACTGTAAATTCTCCAGTTTTATCAATAAAATCAGAAGTTCCATCAAGCGGATCAATGATCCAAACCATATCATTTGATAATCTATTTTTATCATCAACATCCTCTTCAGAAAGAATTGAATGTTTTGTGACTGAGAGAATTTCTTTAATTATTTTATTACTTTGTAAATCTGCATCTGTTACTGGCGAATTGTCAGTTTTAGTGAACGTTTTGAAACCTTTTTCATAAATTTTTAAAATTGTATTTCCCGCTTCTTGTGCAGCCTTAATTGCAAGATCTAATTCTGGAATTTTATTTGAAATTGGAATATTATTCAATTATGGTTTTTCCTTATGTTGTTAATTCTGGTTTCAAAGACCATGCAATTCCTAGCATGATGAATGGAATTGACATGACCCCAATTATTCCTAAAACTGTATTAAATTGAGCATCAGAAACTGCAGGATTGTTAATTATCCATGGTAGTGGTAATGTGATTACTATCCAAATTGCTCCTAAGAGAATTATTAGTTTAGCTCTAAATTTTTTCTTACTTTCCATATCATTTCGTAATTTTGGGTTGTATTAAATTCATGTGAATTTATTTAATTGATTCTCCTCCATCAACTGTCAGTACTGCTCCAGTAACCCATGATGCATCATCTGATGTAAAATACAATGCAGCTTTTCCAATTTCATCAGGTTTACCAATTCTTCCTAATGGATGTTCATTATTCATAAATTCTATATCTTTTTGATTTTTTAAAAATGGTTTTGTCATATCTGTATCAACTACTCCTGGACAAATACAATTAACTCTAATTTTGTCTTTAGCATATTCTAATGCCCAACATTTTGTGAGGACAATTAAAGCAGCTTTTGAAGCTGAATATGCATCAGCATTAAATCCTTGATATGCTTTTAATCCTGCATCAGATGAGATGTTAATAATACAACCAGATGTTTTTTGCAAATGTGGTATTGCCTCTTTAGTAAATCTAAACTGTCCAGTTAAATTAACATCTAATACTTCATTCCATTCTTCCTCATCAATTTCATGTAATTGTTTAATTTTTGGAAATATTCCTGCATTATTTACTAAAATATCGAGTTTACCAAATTTTTCAATTGTTTGATTTAATACATTTTGAACTTCACTCTTTTTTTTAATATCACATGTTATTCCAAATGAATTTGTAATTTGTGCTTCAGCTTTTTTTATTTTTTCAGAGTCTTTTGATGTAATTACTACCAATGCTCCATTTTCTGACAGAATTTTTGCAATGGCAAATCCAATTCCTCTACTACCACCTGTAACTAAAGCAATTTTACCCGTTAATTTCATCAGTTTTAAAATCCAATTTCGTAATTTATAGATCAATTTGATGAAAAATTATTAAAATAATTTAATAATATTCAGTATTTTTAGTAATTATTTTGAAAAAATCTTAAATATTAAAATTTTCTATAATAGTTAATGTCGAAAGTTGTTATTTCTATCGACTAATTTGCGTAGCCCCGCAGAACGAAAAAGGCACTCAGGCGTTTGACGCTTGACCACAAGAGGAAATCTCTTAGTGTTCTGCAGTTATGGGGTTTACGCCTTTTACTTTATCAAATCCACTGATACTGAACCCTTTACGTTCCCATTTGGATCAATGCTAATTGAAATTTCTTGTGAAGAATCAATTATGATTTTTTCATTTCCAACATATTTCCACGTAAAATATTTTGCAGTTTGAGATTCATGTGGAATGCCTACTAGTTCAAAATTTTCTTCAAATGTATAATTTTGACCAATTAATTTTATTGATAAAATTTCAGGACTGCTGCCGTTTGGAACAAATCTAAAAAAATATGTTCCTGGCTCAATCAAAAATTTCTCAGAATAAACTCCATTAGCATATAGTTCAGGATCTGCTAAAGTTATGTGAAATATGTCCTCATTGATTATTTCATTTTGATCTGAAAAACCTGTAATCCAATCAAATGCAACAAATCCCAGTATCGGAATAATCACCACTATGACTATTTTTTTATTCATAACACAAATCACAAATTCTATTATAAAAAATATTTTTTATTCAGCTAACTAAATTTCACGTCCTGTTAAGCAAATTTTACACTTGAAATTAAGTAATAACTCCAGAATCTAATTTATGACTGGTCTTAATGATAAATGGTCCAAACAACCAAAAACAGGCATAGCTGATAAAATTAATGATACAATCAAGCCTAAAGGTCCATTAAAACCACGAGTTCAAGATGGTATTAAAAAATTACAATCACAAATCAAAAAATTAGATTCTATGTTATCCAGTTTAAAAGAACGTGATGCTAAATTATTTCAAAGAATTGTAACTGCAACACAAAATCATGATGTTCAAACTAGTAAAGTTCTAGGAAATGAATTAGCTGAAGTTCGTAAAGTTACAAAAATTTTAAGCAGTGCTAGAATTGCTTTAGAACAAATTGAATTAAGATTATCTACATGTAATGATCTTGGTGATACTGTAGTTGCTATGGTACCTACAATGGGATTAATGAAGAATCTTAAATCATCACTTGGAAAAGTAATGCCTGGTGCAGAGCAAGAAATTGGTCAGATGGCAGAAATGCTTGGAGGATTTATGACTGAAAGTTTCGCAGGTGACGCAGCATTTGGTATAGACGAAACAACTAATGCAGAATCTGAGAAAATTTTACAAGAAGCTTCTGCTGTTGCTGAAAGTTCAACTGGTGAAATGTTCCCATCTGTTCCATCTACTAGTAAAGAACAAACAAGCTCTAAATTTTTCTAATTTTCTATAGAATCTCTGCTTTCTTTAATTTGTTTAACTCTATTTCCTTCATCGCCTACTATAGTATCAATACCTGAAAGCTTATCTCTCAAACTATTGATTATAGTAGCTACTTCATCTGCTTCATTTTCTACTTTCATTCTTTTATTTGCTAATTGCTGAATTCCTCTATTTTCTTCATCAATGTATTCACTAACTTTTTCTAATTTTTCTTTAAGATTTTTGATATCTACTGATTCTTCTTCTATATCTTTTTCAAGCATTGTTCTTTTATCTTTAAGATTTTTTATCATTAAACCCACATAATCAATTGCTTCTTCTAATTTTGCGCGTTTTCCCATTAATTCTCCAATACCTATAGTTGATTCACTATTTGGTGATGCCTCTACTGATTCTTCTTCACTAACATTCTCTTCAATCCTTTCTTCCATCATTTCTCCCCCTTTCTCTTCTTTGAACTTATCAAACATTTTATGATTTTCTATTGAAATTGGGAATAAAAAGTTATTATGAATCTCAAAGCTGACCTTGTGAATGAATTTTGATCCAATTTTTTAGCCTCATTTGGATAAATTTTTTGATAAAATTCTCATTTTTGCCAAAAATAGGGGATTTTTTTCAGTGAAACGGCCGTTCCGCTTTGCGTTCCGCTATAAAGTTTCAAAATGTTCCTCATTAACAACACCATTCTATACTAATGCATGTCAAAACAACAGTATAGGTCCGAAATGGGCATAATGGGTGATATCTTAGATGTGACTGCCAATGGTGGTCGCGATGGAATCATTGTATCTGCAATCTCTCGAAAAGCCAACCTATCTCACTATGCAGTATTAGACAAATGTGAGAAATTGGTAGAAGCTGGCTTAGTAGAATCAGTCAAAAACAATAGAAATAGAGTCTTTCAAATAACTGAAAAAGGTCTAGGCTTTTTCCAGGAATTCAAAAGATTTCAAACTCTTGTAGAAAGCATGAATCTAAGGTATTGATCTCCATTGAGCCTATTAATCGAACCAATCCAATCGAAAAAATCTCTAGGAGAGGAGGGAATACTTTTTGTAAGGAATGACAGTATCTTTGATACAATGGTCAAAGTACCCCTTTTGGTAGCTAGTATGATAATTGTAGCAGCTTTATTGCCAATCCAATCTTCCTTTAGTACTCCTAGAGATCTTGATCTAATTATTTATCCAGATGGTTCTACTCATATTTCAACAGAAATTGATGTTGATCCATTCTTAACTGATTATGAAGTAAATCTTTTTGGAAGTACTATTGATAATTTAGTTGTAATAGGAGATAGTGGATTTCTCTTAGACGTTGATGTGATAGACGATACAGCTTTAATCCAAACTTTTGGTTCATCTGTAATAACTATTGAATATGATATTCATGATTTAGTTTCTAAACAAGGTAGATTATGGACATTCTCTTTAGATTCTCCTTCTGATTTTACATTACTATTACCAAAAAATTCTGCTATAGTTGGTATGACTAATTTACCGTTGAATATGGAAATAATTAATGAACAAAATCAACTTACATTATCTTCAGGTTCAACTGAAATAGATTATTTTTTTAGCATCAACACAATTTCAAGTACTACTGAAGAAATAGTAAATGAAGAAGATAATTCGTCAAACATAATTATTGTTGGAATAATTGGTGGAATTATTGTAATTGCATTAGTTTCTGTTATCATAATTACTAAAAATAAACAAAAAAATGTTAAAGCAATTGACGAAGTTGTTACAATTCCGAAAAATAATATTTTAGATCTTGAAACAATTTTTAAATTAAAACCTGATTTAAGAGAAGACGACAAAGAATTAATCAAATTTATTTTTGATAATAACGGTGAAGCACTTGAAAGTGAATTACGAAAAAATTTCTTACAACCTAGAACCACAATGTGGCGTGCAGTAAAACGATTAGAACGTGAGGGTGTAATTGAAATAGAAAAGAAAGATTTACAAAATTTGGTAAAATTACGTAAGAGTATGGAGGAAGACAATTGAAAAAATTAGCATTTTTTGCAATAATTGTTTTGATTTGTGGTACAATGTCACCATCATTAGTTAATCATGCATATGGACAAAATGATCCAAGTATTCTTTTACGTATTGCAGTTCAGGCAGACAAACAAATTGTAAACCAATTAGATAAAAAATATGAAAATCAAATACCAAATAATATCAATATTTTATATGATAAAGGTCATACAGCGGTAAAATCATTAGGCCAATCTCTATCAAGCAATGATATTGAAAAAGCTAAACAAGATTTTCTTTTAGCAATGAATTCCTTTATGCAAATTTCTAGAATTATGTCACAATCCTCAGAAAAATCTATTGAAGTAAATGTATCTGTAATACCCCACCAAGCTTTAGAATCTAAAATAGATAGGATAGAAAAATTTGTACAAACTTTAGAATCAATTTCTAAAAAACATAATATTGTTCAAAATAAAGTTCAATTTACTGAAGCTCATTCTTTAATTAATGAAATACGTGACCAAATCACTTCTAATCAAAATCCCTCTGAAAAAATCACTGAATTAAATAATTTAATGAATTCTATTCAAAAGGAAATACGTAATTCTATAGCTGAAAAACAATCTAATGCTATCAAAAACTTCTTTGAGAAATTCCTTGTTCAAATCCATCAAAAATTAATTGAAGCAAAAGATCTGGATAGGAATCAAATTGAAATTGATAAGGCAAATGAATTAATCGTTGAAATTAGAGAATTGCTATCAAAAAATCAAATTAATGATGCAAAAAAAGTGTATTCTGAATTAAAAGTTGTTCTAAAAGATATTGGAATTTCAGTCAAGATAACATAAGCTTCATATACATTTTGTAAAGAGTTTCAGCATGGTCTCAAAATCAATTATTGTAGGAGTAGGTATTCCAATGATTGTAGTTGGTGCTTTAATGGCTTGGTTATGGTCTCCAATGGGAGGGGAATTACAAAGTCAAGTTGAGTTAATTGGTAGTACAATTGGGATCTTGGGTGTAGTATTTTTCATTTCTGGATTATTTTATACAAAAGAACCGAAAATTGTATAGGTTAAAGTCATTAAATAAATAATGAAAAAATTTAGTATTATTACTTGAAAGTAAGACTATTTGAAATATTCACATCAGTTGAGGGAGAAGGTATTCTTTATGGAACAAAAACTCTTTTTGTAAGACTTGCTGGATGTCCTTTCACATGTTTTTATTGTGATACTAAAGAATCATTACCGCTTGATTCTGGTGAGGAATATTCAATTGATGAAGCAATTGAATTAATTGATTCTAATTTACAAAATCAAACTTACAAAGTAAATTTTACTGGGGGTGATCCTCTTATTCAACATCAAGCTGTTGCTCAATTAGCAAAACATATTCAAACAAAAAAAATTCCTACGTATTTAGAATCATCATGTTTTGATATTGATCGTTTTAATCATGTTTTACCGTTTATTGATATTGTAAAAATTGAATTCAAAACACAGGATTCTGATTTTGTAGATTCTGAGCACTATGACAAATTAATCAATCATACAATGAAATGTCTTGAATCTTCTGTAAATTCTAAAAAAACAACTTTTATCAAAATTGTTGTTAGTTCAAAAACTCAACCAACTGAATTCAAAAAATTAATTGCAAATATTTTTGAAATTATTTCAAAGGATAGTATTGATGGATTTGTAATTCAACCAACTTATGGAGTTTCTGAGCCTTCTTTGGATTTACTGCTTAATTTGTATGATATAGTATTTCCATATTATATTGATGTCAAGGTGGTTCCTCAATTGCATAAATTCATTGGAGCGCCATAATCTTAGCACCTGCGTAAAAATCAGATTAAGTTCAAATACTAGAAAAAATGCATAAAATTACAAAATGGACGAAGAACGTGTAAAAAAACTCGTAAGAGAACTAATTATTGAAGTTGGTGAAGATCCAACACGTGAGGGATTAAGAGAAACTCCTAAACGAATTGCAAGTATGTATAAAGAAATTTTTGCTGGTTATGACTCTGATTCAGAATTATCTGTACAGTTTTCAGAAGATTCTGATGTAGTTATTGCACGAGATATTCAATTTTATTCAATGTGTGAACATCACATGTTACCATTTTATGGTAAAATCCACATTGCTTACTCTCCAAATGGAAGAGTCTTTGGTATATCAAAATTAGTTAGATTAGTTGAAAAATACTCAAAAAGATTACAAATTCAAGAGCGTGTAACCAAAAATATTGCCGATGAATTGTATTCCCAGGGAGTAAAAGGTGTTGCAGTTTTTGCTGATGCTGAGCACCTTTGCATGAAAATGCGTGGTGTTAGAAACGATGCAACCCTTTCTTCGTCAGCATTTAGAGGAATTTATGAAAATAAAGAAGAAAAAGAGAGTGTTTTGGCACTAATTAGAAAACGCTCATCAGATTCATCATTTTAAGAATCTCAAATATTAAATAATCAATATTTTTCACCATCAATATGGGAAAAGCAAATCCATATGTTCACATTCCAAAAGAGTCATTTCCAAGCTGGATTTGGTATGCAGCTGAATGTGTTGGTCTTATTGTTATTGCTTTTCTATCAGCAGTTCAAATTACCAATACATTTGAAGGATTAACTACTGAACAACATAACTATATGATAACTGGAATTTTTGCATCATTCTTTGTAGTTTGGTATGTGCTAATTAGAAGTATAATTCTAAAAAAGAAAATTCTTAGATAAATAATTTATTTAAGATACTTTGTTTTATCTGTAATTCCAGCTTTTGTAAATGCAATTTTTCTATTATTACAAGATTCACAAATTCCACAGTGGTATTTTTTATTTGCATAGCAACTCCAAGTTTTAAAAATTGAATCACCCAAATTTTTAATTCCAGATTTTAATAAATCACTTTTTGATAATCCTTTACGATAAGGTGACCAAATTTCAATATTTTTTCTTAATTTTGAATTAATTCCATCAATTTCACCTTCATTAAACGCATTTTCTAATTTTTTTGCAAACTTTGGTCGACAATCTGGATAATTTGTATCTCCTGTATGTGCACCATATGCAACAAGAGATGCATTAAGTGTAAAAGCCCATGCAGATGCTATTGAAAGAAATACTGCATTTCTTATTGGAACTACAATTGAATATTCAAATTCTGTTGGAATTTTTCTCTTTGAACTTGTTAAAACATTTGAATTCCCATAAAGATTTTTCATAAAACCAATATCAATAATTTTATGTTCTTTTAATCCCAATTTTTTTGCAAAAGATTTTGCTGCTTTAATTTCCATATTTGCTTTTTGACCATATGAAAATGTAATTCCATATAATTCATATTTTGATTTTAAAAATGATACAGCACATACAGA
>ERZ802824.1419-NODE-1419-length-12720-cov-17.1567_pt1 | contig 12720 bp, 9 predicted proteins | sample MGYA00345650_ERZ802824 | MGnify/ENA primary metagenome ERZ802824 (study PRJEB30503, sample SAMEA104212361) | marine metagenome | biome: Westerlies Biome; feature: [SRF] surface water layer (ENVO:00010504) within the epipelagic zone...; material: water... | reverse complement strand
ACTTAATGCTTTTGCCATATACAGCCCCAAAACTGCCCATTTGAACGCTAACATTTCCTTCGCTTATCAGCCAAGTATTTTTTTTGACTAAGTGCTTTTAGTCATAAGAGATCTTTTGGGTATGGCGGAGTTGTGAGATTGTCTTCGATGCAACATTGGGTGACCTGTTACATTGATGGTCAGCTTGTGCCGAAGCTTTCATAGTCGTTGGTTTTGCCTGGGTGCGGTGGTGGGGCGCGCACACCAGGCTTATGGCTGTCAGTTCAGCTGCCTTACCCCGTGTGCATTGTGGTGTTGACAACTGTATGAGACGCTTGTCTTCCCTAATGTCCCCGCATTACTGATGCTCGCCTCAATTTAAGGGGACTTTTCTGGTCGGGGTTGGCCCGCTGTGGGCTTTGTACATATCCCGCTCCACTCGTGCGTCATGATTTAGCTGCGGGCGCTGAGCAACTGCTCGGCAATTTGCACGAACCCCGCACCACCTTTTTGTGTCGTTACCCATTTTGGTGCCGCGGGCAAGCTGTCCTTGAAATCCAGAACATTTGCAACTCCGCAGGAATTGGTAAAAAAACCAAACATTGGTGCATCGTTTGGACTGTCACCGACAAACACCACTGAGGCGTTCTGCGTCTCAATGTTCAGGCCGAGAATATCGGCGGCAAAGCGCCGTGACATCGTTAGCTTGTCGTAGACACCGAACCAACCGTTTACATGGATTGAGGAAACTTTGGCAATTGCGCCTTCCTGTTCGAATATGGTTTGAATTCGGGCAATATCTGCAGGCTCTAAGGCGGGCACATCTTCGCAAAAATCGATCGCCAAATCGGCAAGGCGAAAGGGTTGATCGGCTGAAATTGCCGCACCGGGCACTTCGACTTCGATCCGTTTCTTTATTGTATCGAACCGGTTAGGATTTTTTAGATGGGCCTCCAGCGCATCATGGTGTTTGCGGATCATTTTCTTACCCAATGGATCATAGGCATAATAAAACGCGCCGTTTTCACCGACCACACCGTCGACGGGCCAAAAGCGAGCGATCATATCACACCAGCCTGCTGGGCGCCCGGTAACCGGGGCAACGCGAATGCCGGCGTTGTGCAGATTTTCCAGCGCCGTATAGGCCTCTGCGGTCAAGCGCCCTTCGGTGGTTATTGTGTCATCAATATCGGCAAGTACGACCTGAATACCGGCCGCCACCTCATGTGGCATTTCTGCGATAGCGCGCATTGTTAAATCTCCTGACCTGCGAGATGTGTGAGTTGCGCTGTGTGATCGGCAATATCGGCAAACGAAAACCGATTACGCATTTCATGGGCATGGCACACCGCCTCGCGGTAAAAGTCTGTCTGAATCCCAAGCGCTTTGGCCGTAGTTGGTGCGCCTGACAGCGTCAACCTCTGCGTGAGTGTTTCGACCGGTATTGCGATATCGAGACATTCTCGTCGCAAGTCTGGCCACAGTTTTTCGATTTTTTTGTTCAGGGCATCTGCCTTTTCTGCATCCAAAGCCTTTTTTGTAATTTCGGCATAGCATTGTGTCGCTACATCTTCGCCCATTCGGGCGACCATACCGTCAAAATCCAGCTGGGTGGGTGACAGAACAGGTGCGGTGTCTGATGAAAGAACCTTGGATTGAATCCGCGCCATGCTTAGTGTTGCAACGCCGACTTGCTCTCCGTGTAGGGTGCCGGGATGCCGGTCACCTGCAAAGCAATCGATATAATGCGAGATTTGATGCTCGCCCATTGAGCCGTGGTTGGAAATGCCGGTAAAGGAAATACCAAGGCCACACAGGGTCAGCACCCGAAACAAATATCCGACCGCCTCAATATCGCCTTGTGCAATGCCTGCCGCGCGTTCCATTAAGAAGATTTCGTCGGGAATTTCTATGATATAGGGTTCGTGATAGTAGGCTGAGCCGAGCAACCGATGGGACATCCACCAATCCACCTGTGCCACGGACCGGCACAGGCAATCGCCAAACCCTGCGGCATTCAGATAGGCCGGGGCAGCAGCACATACCTCGAGGTCTACGAAAAACCCGGCGGGGGCCTGTGCGGGCAGTGAGACTTTTAAGCCGCTATCAAGCGTGATCGATGCGGTCAGTGAGGTATAGCCGTTCATTGACCCCGCTGTTGCAAATACACAGTATCGTCGGTCATTTTGAAAGGTTGCAAATTTTGTCAGATCGTTCACAGTTCCTGATCCAACGGCGATCACCGAGGAAAAGCCCGTTAGTTTTTGTTTCAGGTCACGTACCGCGGCCATATCAGCATGGGGTTTGTCCAGAATAATCTCAGTGACCGGGCCCAGCTCTGATAAGGCACGGGCGACCCGTGCGCCCATGGCGTTATGGGTGTTGGTGTCACTCACAATGGCAAAGGGTGGTTGAAACCCAAGACTTTTAACCAGATTGGCCTCTTTACCCCGCAGACTTTCCTCCATAATGATCTGGTCATAGGGTGCTGGGGGATATTTTTTGCCATTGAGGGGGCTGATCCAGCGGCCTTCACGGATGTCATCGATGAGCGAAGTCCAGTTTGCCGGCGCACTGTCTAGGTTCAAATGTCTTCTCCTTTGAAATCCACTATTAACCTATGCTATTCTTAATTAGCATTTGTCAAGCTGAGCCGATTGGATTAGATTTATCATTAGGCGGCAATGCCACGGGCTAGGGTTTTGCTTACAGGAGGTTGGGATAGAATGGCAAAGCGTGTGCCGTTTGCCTTTGCAGGTGATATGTTGCGCTGGGCGGCATGGCTGTATCATGTCGAGAAACGCACCCAGAACGAAATCGCCGAAGAGCTTGAGGTGAGCCGTCAGACCGTTGCCAACTATTTAAGTGAGGCAATGAGCCAGGGCTTGGTTCAGGTTCAATTGCGCTCTGATATTATCGAAGAGCAGTCTCTCGCTGCCGAATTACGAAAATGTTATGATCTTACGGCGGTGCATATCATTCCGACGCCCAAATCTGGACCACAACTGTTCGATCGGTTGGGATTGGCGGGTGGTCAGGTGGTCCATGACATGAGCCGCGATGGAGATATCATCGGGGTGGCTTTCGGGCGCACTGTCCAGCGCCTTGCGGCCTTAATGCCGTTGTCCAAACAACCCAACACGAAAGTGCTGCAAGTTGCGGGCTGTTCACTGGGTGGATCAAATACTTCGCCAGAGGTTTGCGCGTCGTTGATTGCCAGTAAATTATCGGCCCATTGCGCCAATTTGTTTGCACCGGCCTATTGTTCGACTGCGGCGCTGACCGCCAGTCTTTTGGCGGAGCCGACACTGATCCGACAGTTTGGTCTTTTTGGGCAGGCCAATCTGTTGGTGTTTGGTATCGGCCAGATGAACACCGACACACGGTTGTATCTCAATGAAGAATATTTTTTAGATAACGCGATGCGGGATGAATACCTCATGTTGGGGGCTGTGGGGTTGATTTACGGGCGGTTCATCGATAGCGAAGGGCGCGAAATTGACGGGCCACTGCGTGAAAGAACCATGGCGATCGAGCTTGATACAGCCCGTGCAGCACCCGCTCGGCTGGCTATTTGCGGTGGTCGTGAGAAAACTGCGGCCGTTGCGGCAACTTTAAGGGCGGGGTTCGCCACCCATCTTGTGACGGATGAAAAAACCGCAAAACGTTTGTTAAGGGAAATCAGCTAGGGAGGTGTGCGATGAAAAATCGCCTAGTCATCGGGTTGGACAGCTCGACCCAATCCACCAAAGCCATTGCTTGGTCTGCGGCCGGAGACATGGTTGCAGAGGGCCGTGCAGATATTCCAATGAGCACCCCACGCAGAGGATATTTTGAACAAGATCCAAACGCGTGGTGGGCGGCTGCTTGTACGGCGCTCAAAGAGGTATGTGCGCAGATTGATCTGACGTGCTTGGACGGATTGGCAATTTCAAACCAACGCGAAACTATGGGATATTTCAATCATGATTTTTCCCCGGCCCACCCTGCCATTGTGTGGCTTGATAACCGATCGGTTGCCGAGGTCGAAGAGCTTGCCGCCAAGATCGGAGAGGCGCGGTTTCATGAGATAACTGGCAAGCCTAAAGATGTAACGCCGGGCCATTCGCGGATTTTATGGCTGAAAAAGAACCGGCCTGAGATGATGCAGAACGCCCCTAAAATCCTTGATGTCAACGCGTACCTTACTGCTAGATTAACTGGTGAGGCCGCCACAAGTTGGGCCAGCGCCGATCCATCTGGTGTTTTTGACATTGAGAAAAAACAATGGTCCAGCCCCGTTCTGGAGGCAATTGGCATTGGCTCGGAGCAATTTGCCACGCCGGTGGCACCCGGCACATTAATCGGTGAGATCTTGCCTCAGGCCGTCGGGCAGACCGGATTGCCACGTGGGACGCGCATTTATGCCGGAGGTGGTGACGGTCAATGTGCAGCCCTAGGGGTGAATGCCCTTGGCAAAGGGCGGGTTTATCTCAACCTTGGCACGGCAATTGTGACGGGTTCTTGGTCTGAAACACCGCAGATTTCAAGGGTTTGGCGCACCATGACATCACCGACGGGTGCGGGATATATCCTTGAGGGGGTCATGCGGTCAGGGACGTTCTTTATGGATTGGTTTGTCGAGAAATATGTATCTAAAGGCGACCGCAGTGCCACGCATCAATCTTTACAAGAGGCTGCTCAGGCATTGCCGATTGGTACGGATGGTCTTTTGGTCTGTCCGTTTTTGACAGGTTGTATGAATCCGTTTTGGGATATGAATGCGCGCGCTGCCTTTTATGGTGTGTCTCCTGACCATGATGCGGTTCATATGTACCGCGGCGCGATGGAGGCCCTTACTGGAGAGATCGCACGCACGATTTCCGGCATGCAGGACAAGGGGTTGGAGATCAATGAAATAATTGCAGTGGGCGGTGGGGCAAATTCTGCCCTGTGGCGTCAGATGCTGGTGGACGCCACCAATCTGCCGATGACACTTAGCAAATCACTTGAGGCCTCGTCCTTGGGGGCGGGCATGATCGCCGCAGTTGGGGCGGGATGGTTCGAGAGTATCGAGCAGGCCGCCGAGGCGATGAGTGCCACCGGTGAGAGGTTTCAAGCGAATCCTGAGGCGTATGAAAACTGGCAGTCCTTGTTGACCCGACAACAGCGCTTTAACGATTTTTGCTGTCACAATCCGCTGGCGGATTAGAGGTTGCTAGCGCACCATGGCGGCGACATTACCCCCATCAACGGTAAGGACTGCGCCGCTGGTTTTCGTGGCTTTTACCAGATGTAAAAATGCCTCGGCTACGTCCTGTGAGGTGACTTCGCGTCCCAGCAAATTGCCGCGCATATATGCGTGCGGGGTGACGCCGCGGGCTTTGGCGCGGGCCTCGATGAAATCATCGCTCAGCAGGTTACTGCGAATACGGTCTGCATTGACGGCATTGGCGGTGATGCCTGTGGCCCCGTGTTCAAGCGCGTATTGCCGCATCAATGCCATCAACGCTGATTTAGAGGTGCCATAAGGGCCAAAATCGGGTCCGGGGTTTAGGGCTTGCTTGCTGACGTTAAACACCAAAGCCCCGCCACTTCCCTGGGTCTGCATCACCTCAACACAGGCTTTGGCCATAAAGTGATGACCCCAGAAGTTCAGATCGAAGGCCTTTTCAAAGGTGTCTTGGCTGACATCAAGCAGTGCGCCTTGGAACGCAGCCCCGGCATTTGAAATGAGAATATCCACCCCGCCGTAGGCTTGTATAACTTGGGCCACCGCAGCTTTAACGGCGTTTTCTTTAGTGACGTCGCACAGTACAGGCAGGCCGCCAATTTCTGAGGCGGCGTCCTGCAGCGCCGTCTCGTCGATGTCGAACAAAGCGACCGCGGCACCCTCAGCAGCAAGGGTTCTGGCGACCTCTCGGCCAAGACCGCTGGCTGCTCCTGTGACGATGGCAATCTGGCGAGACAGTGGCTTTTCAGTCACTTTGGCCAGTTTTGCCTGTTCTAGAGACCAGTATTCAATATCAAACAGGTCTTTTTCGGGTAAAGCGACAAAGCGTCCGACGGTTTCTGCCTGCGTGATGACGTTGACAGTGGCTTCGGCGATATCGGCGCAAATGGCGGCGTCTTTGGCGGTTTTGCCGACGCCAAACAGTCCGATACCGGGCACATAGACGACCCTTGGGATTGGATCCAGCATAACAAAGCCGCCCCCGGATCGGGTATTATTGCGGTTAAAATAGTCTGTGTAGGCGGTCACGTAGTCGGTGACGGCGGTATGGACGCCGGTCTTGAACTTGGCCAAATCACTTGCATCCGGCGCTGGCAGCACAACGCCGAAGCGTTTGATCCTTATCGAGTGGTCCGGCGCGGCATTGCCGCGGGTTGCATAGTCTTTAAGTGCCTTGCCGTTCACAAATACCATGACCTGCGGATCGGCACGGTGATCCAGCACCCAGCGATCTGGTTTGCCTTCTTTTTTGCTTTCGCGCGCTAAAGCGCCGCGAATAATCGGTGCGACCTCGGCCAGAGATGGTGGCGCGCTGGGCAGCTCTATCCCAGAAAAGGGGCGCGAGGGGCCGCGTTCAAGCCGCTGCTCGGCTTTATCGACCATGTTAATCATGTCATCATACGATTGGCGTGGATCGTCGTGATAGGTGAAAATACCGTGGTTCATCAAAATCATGTGTTTCGAATTGGGATCTTTTAACAGATGCTTCCGACAAACTTTGGACAAGATAAATCCGGGCATCACATAGGGAATAATTGTTGTGTCCGGAAATAGATCTTGAATGATCGCCAAGCCGTCCGGTTGGTTGGTGAGCGATATGATGGCGTCTGCATGGGTGTGATCGACATGCTTATGTGGCACGATGGCATGCAAGACTGCCTCGATCGACGGATTTGGCGCGTAGGGATCGATCAGCATGCGGCGCTGCGATGCCACCAGATCCTCGTCACTTAGGTCCTTCAGATCTGCCAGTGCGGACAATGGGGCCAATTGTACTGCTGGCAGGCCCGCGGGTTCGATTACGCCCATGTCCCAACCCGATCCCTTGACGCAGAGAACCGGGTATGCGTCGCCCAGAGCGTCGACCACGGTTGTCTTAACAGATGTATTTCCACCGCCATGCAAAACCAGTTGCGGGTCGCTGCCTAAAATCCGTGTGGTATAGGTGCGAATGGCAATGTCTTCATTAATGCCTTGGGTCTTATATAATTTGGTAAGTGATTTGGCGTCAGCGTCTGACCAGCGAGATTTCATTAATATATTCCATAATTCGAGATGTTGCGCGGCTTGAGGCCCGTGCGGTTCTAAACAGCGGAGAGCTGATTAGAATTTTTGCCGCGTCGGGGTGATGCAGATTTCCTGCACAATGGCCTCCTGAGGATAATTATAGGCATTTAGGATCAGGTCTGCGACAATCTCTGCACTGATACCTCCGCCCATCTTGATTTTATTCGCTTTGTAATCCGCAAGGGTTTGCTGGTCGAGAACGCCGGACAGCACCTCAGTTTCGATCACACCCGGAGAGAGAACAATCACCCGAACATTGTAATCCGACAGGTAATCTCGCAGTGATTCTGAAACGGCATGTACAAAGTATTTCGTGCCGCAATATACCGTATGATCGGGATAGACTTTGCGACCGGCAATCGAGCTCATCATGAAAATTGTGCCGCGCCGCCGTTCCATCATGCCCTTCATCACAGCATGGACGGTATTCATCACCCCCTTGGTGTTGATATCGATCATTTCATCCCATTCTTCGGGTGGTTGGCGGCCAATATCGGCCAGACGGGCGATACCGGCGTTGACAAACATCATATCAACTGGCCCGTGCGCGGCCTCGCCGTTGGCGACAGCCTCGACGATCTGATCGCGCTGTCGCACGTCTACTGTCTCTACAACCGCGTTTGGCAGGTTCATCTCAAGCATGCGCTGGGTACGCCGCGCCATCATCAGCACCGGATGTCCGGCTTTTGAAAAGGCGCGGGCGGTGGCAGCCCCAATCCCAGAGCTTGCACCGGTGATTGCGACAAGAGGTTTCTGTGTCATTTGTTGTCTTCCCCATGGTCAAAACGATCGGCGGCCCATTTCGTGGCAATCTGGCCTTGGCGCCATGCGTATATTTGACCGGATTTTTTAGACAATTTCTATATCTAAATAGCATTTGTTAAATTAAAAAGTGAAGATGTATGAAGAATTTTCGCTAATAACTACCAATTACAGTAATTTTTTTTTATTAAAATTGTTTATTATTAATCACTTAAAATTCAAATGCCATGTATTTTGATTTAAAGTAATGACCGTGTTGAAATAACTGAACTTGCCTGTTAGCCTCTTTTTGAACAAAAGTTTTGGACGGTACACAAAGTGGAAAATCAAAAGCAACGTAGTTTACCCGTAGCGGCTGTCATCATACGTCATGGTCCGATTAAGCCCTGTAATGCGTGATCCTCGCAAAAAAGCGGGCGCCAAGCTCATTCGGCTGCCGAAATGGTTGACGTCTGAGCATCCTTTTCCATGGTTATTTCCAGCGTCGGCCATGTTAATCGTATTTGGTCTTTATCCGATTTTGTATTCTTTGTGGCTGTCTATGTTTAAGCGCAATCCAGCGACACGGATCGAGACATTTCGCCCTTCTTGGAATTGGAGCAAAGTGTTTGCTGATGATCGGGTGATCGATGCCGTGTCGGTCACGCTGAGCTACACTTTTATAGCATTGACGATCCAGTTGGTGCTGGGGTTGGGTATTGCTTTGCTGCTTGATTCTGACCGTAAAGGGTTTGGTCTGCTGAGATCTTTGATGATTTTGCCGCTCGTCGTTCCGCCAGCAGTAACTGGAATGATGTTTCTACTTATGTATGACGGATCTTTTGGAGTTATAAGCCACATGCTCTATGGGCTGGGATGGCTTTCTCCGACACAACCGATCTTGGCGAATGCGTCTACCGCTCTTTGGGGTGTAATTATCGCTGACGTTTGGCAATGGACCCCATTTATGGTTCTTATTATGCTCGCTGGTCTGCGAGCTCTTCCAAAAGATCCCTTCGAGGCAGCGGCGATAGATGGGGCCACTGATTTTCAAGCTTTTTTTAGATTAACTCTCCCTATGATGTCAAAGATAATTGCTTTGGCAGTTTTGATTCGTGGAATCGACCTTTTTCGTATTTTCGATTACATAAAAGTAATGACGGACAGCGGCCCTGGAACCGCAACAGAAACTCTTACGGCCTATGCTGGGACTATTTATTTTAAGAATGCTGACTTTCCTTATGCATCCACAGTAGCACTACTGACCCTGATTATGATCTTAATAATCTCGACTATTTTTATTAAAATTTTCAAGGTACGTTTCTAATGCACGATGCTAAGACAAAAGTATTTCTCAGGTATTTTACATCGATTATAATCGTCGCAATTTTTGTTTTTCCTATAGCTTGGTGGGGTCTCACTTCCGTAAAACCTATTTCAGCAGTATTTGATAAAGATCGTATTGTAGTTTTCGATTTTGAACCAACCCTAGAAAATTATAGGGTCACTGTCTTTGGTTACTCTAAACGTAGTTCTGCCGAAGATGGAAAAACCCTGATGGGTACAAGCGGTAATAACTCTTACGATGGCAGAGGATCAATTGTTTCCTCTATCATTGTGGCCGTAGGTTCCACTTTTTTAACCACGACAATCGCTTTGTTGGCCTCTTATGGCATCTCAAGAATGCAGTTTTGGGGAAGTCAGGGCTATTTGAATTGGATTTTATCCCAGCGTTTTTTACCTCCGATAGCCATTATTGTGCCGCTAGTTTTCATATTCCATGATTTGGGATTGCGGGACTCGCATACGGGCTTAATAATAGCACACACTCTGATAAATATTCCGCTGGCTCTGCTTTTATTGAAATCTTTTATGGATGATGTGCCTTTAGATATTGACCAAGCTGCCATGATTGATGGAGCGACACGGTTCCAATGTTTCTGGAAAGTTATACTTCCTATGATACGCGGAGGTCTTGCTGCTACAGCTGTTCTGTGTTTCATTTTTTCTTGGACTGAATTTCTACTATCACTTTTCTTGACAAATTCTATACGCACAATTCCTGTAAAAATAACAACTTATGTTACTTCTACGGGATCGGAATGGGGATATATATCTGCTCTGGGCACATCAGCTGTTTTGCCAAGCTTTATCTTTATTCTTTTGGTCCAACGCCACCTAGTTCGAGGTTTAACAATGGGGGCAATAAAGGATTAGTGAGCAACTAAAATGCTCTTTAATAGACGCTCAGTTAATGGAGGAGAGAAAAATGAGCTTCAAAAACTATGATAGACAAACTTTTATCGTTGACACGGCAAATGCCTATACTCGTAAAAAAATTTCTAAACGTGATTTTTTGAGTAAAATGGGCATGGCGGGTATTGGTATGTCTGCTTTTGCAACAGGAATGTTAGGTGGCTCCAGGCCGTTTATGGGCAATGTGGCACATGCTGCTTCTCACGGAACACCGGAGGATATTGCAAACTTCTTGAAGGAAGCGGGTAAACCTTTCGCGGGCACTACCATTCGGTATACGTCGGAAGCTACACCACCGACCGTTGTCCTAGATACTTTAAAGTCAGAATTTACGGAGCTGACGGGTATAAATGTTGAGATCGAAATTGTACCGTTAGAGCAGGTCCTTGCAAAGGCTACCCAAGATGTCCAAGGGCAACTTGGAACTTACGATATCTACTATTTAGACCAGGCTTGGACATCAACGTTCTCAAGAGACACAATTGATCCCATCCAATATTACAAAGACAAACCTGATCTAGCAATGCCAGGATTTGATTGGGAGGATTTCTCGCCAACACTCGTGGAAGGAATTGTTGAATATGATAACAAATGGGTTGGCATTCCATTTGACATACCGATCTTCACTTTGATGTACAGGAAAGACATCTTAGAAAAGCATGGAATTGCTGTTCCGAAGACCTACACGGAGTTTACCGCTGCAGCTCAATTTATCACCGAGGCGGAAAAAGAAAATGGTATTTTCGGGGCAAGTGCGCAGGCAAAATCAGGTCATTATTCGTTGGAATGTGATTGGACCCAAGCTGTGTGGGGTCATGGTGGCTCAATTTTTGGCGCTGATAAAAAATTCTCAGGAAACGACGCTCAAGGCATTGAGGGTTTAGAATGGTATCAAGAAATCTTGAGAAATTCGCCACCTAATGCTGTTGCATCAACCTGGGATGGACAATGGCAAATGGGGGCTTCTGGTCAAATAGCACTCGCACAATCTTGGGCAGAATTCTTTCCGGGTTGGAATGCAGATGACTCCAAAGTCAAGGGTCTTTGGGAGATGACCCCTCCCTTACAGGGACCACATTCTCTTAGGTCTCGAAGTGATGTAGGCTTTGGAGAAATACCAAACTGGGGGCATCAAGGTGGATCAAGTATTGCTTTGTCCAAATATTCCAAAAATGAGGAAGCTGCTTGGCTGTTCTTGCAATGGGCCTGTTCTAAAGACATTATGACGCGCTGTACTTTGGCGGGTGGCTTTGCGCCTATGAGGGATTCTTCTTATTCAGACCCTAGGATTGTTGAGCGTAAAACACGCGTTGGAGGCGGAACTACACGCCATTTGGATACTGTTCTTGACACAATTCAAAACCATATTGCTTCTGAGCCTGACTTACCAATCTGGGCTGGTGTTGCGAATAATGAAATTCCAACCGAACTTGGCAAACTGCTGACTGGTCAGGATTATAATGGTAACGCTAAAGAATGCATGGATCAAATAGCAAGATTGGTTGATGCAAAAGTGGAAGAAGCTGAATTGATCTGATTACGTACCATCTAACTTCTTTAACTGCCTGGGTGAATTCTTGGGCAGTTGAAATTCTTCTGACTAAGAATGTTAATCTAACGGAGGAATTTCGGATGTTTTTTAACTTTTGGCGTTATTAAAGAGAAAAATAATGGGCTCAGTCACAATTCAAAACTTAGTAAAGCAATACGACGAAACTCAAGTATTGCATAGTATAGACTTGAGTGTTGAGGATGGTAAATTTGTAGTGCTTTTAGGCCCATCAGGCTGTGGGAAATCCACTCTGCTTAGAATGATTGCAGGGTTGGAGAGTGTAACATCGGGAGATATTTCGATTGGTGAGCAACTTGTAAATGACACCCATCCAAAAGATCGTAATATTGCGATGGTATTCCAGAATTACGCTTTGTACGCTCATATGAGCGTTAAGGAAAACATGGCGTTTTCAATGCGTTTGAAAAAATTTTCTAATGCTGAGGTTGATGAACGCGTAAACTGGGCGGCGTCAATACTTAGCCTTGAGCCGTACCTGGATCGTTTCCCAAAAGAACTGTCCGGCGGCCAGCGCCAGCGTGTCGCAATGGGCCGAGCGATTGTGCGTAACCCTGAGGTGTTTTTGTTTGACGAGCCATTGTCCAACCTTGATGCGAAATTGCGCGTGCAAATGCGCAAAGAAATCAAGGAACTGCATCAGCGGCTAAAAACCACGACGGTCTATGTCACCCATGATCAGATCGAGGCGATGACCATGGCCGATCAGGTTGTTATCATGCGTGATGGGGTGATTGAACAGATCGGCACGCCGCTTGAGATTTATGATAACCCCGAAAATCTGTTCGTGGCGCAGTTTATCGGCTCGCCGGGCATGAACCTCTTGGCAGGCGAGATTGGGCAAGGTGCGGGTGGGAAAATGGTTCAGCCTGGTGAAGGGACCTGTGGGGTTCCG
>ERZ802824.1405-NODE-1405-length-12785-cov-13.3466_pt1 | contig 12785 bp, 11 predicted proteins | sample MGYA00345650_ERZ802824 | MGnify/ENA primary metagenome ERZ802824 (study PRJEB30503, sample SAMEA104212361) | marine metagenome | biome: Westerlies Biome; feature: [SRF] surface water layer (ENVO:00010504) within the epipelagic zone...; material: water... | reverse complement strand
GTGCAGCACGTCGTGATCGAAAAGAATTAATCTGTTTGCTTTGTTATCCGTTACGACAAGAACCGTTTTGTAAGACTATTGACTATGTAGTCATGCGCCTCTTCGACCGTATCGACAATCTTGAATAGACCAACATCCTCTGGCGAAATAGTACCCCACTTGACGAGCGCATCGAAATCGCAGACGTCATTCCAAAATTCGCTTCCGAACAGAACAATGGGTGGCACTTCCACGATCTTCTTAGTTTGCACGAGCGTGAGTGTTTCAAAAAGTTCATCCATGGTGCCGAAGCCGCCAGGAAAGGCGATGAGTGCTTTAGCTAATAAGACGAACCAGTATTTGCGCACAAAGAAATAGTGGAACTCAAACTTCAATTCTTCGGGTATGAATTCGTTGACGCCTTGTTCGAAGGGCAAGCTGATACCGAGGCCTACAGATTTGCCGCCTGCATTGCGTGCGCCAAGATTGGCCGCCTCCATGATGCCAGGTCCCCCGCCTGAACAAATTAGGAAACGCCGTTGCTGCTCTTTAGAAAAACTCATAGACCATCGGGTCAACGACTCCGATAGTTGCACCGCCGCATTATAATAGGGCGCAGATTTGACTGCGCACTCCGCTTGGTGGAGGCTTTGCTTTTCTTGAGCCGTAAGGTTCTCAGGGTCTTTGATCGTGGCTTGGACTGCAGTGAGTTCTTTCTCGGCAACTTCGATCGTTTTCGTCCGGGCAGAGCCGAAAAGCACGATGGTATCTTCGACTTTTTGCTCCGCGAAGCGGAGACCGGGTTCCGTCATCTCGCAAAGTACGCGGATGTTACGAGCAGGGTCGCTATTTAAGAAACTGAGGTTTTTATAAGCCTTAAGTGGCCAATCTTCGGGGGAGGGATTATGGGGTAGTTTCATAGTTTAGTCTAGGTGGATTGTTGTTGTATGGATTTATTCTTTACCAAAACGGCGCTCCCATTCGCTCCAAGTGATTTCGTTAAAAGTCGGCTTACCGAAGGGTGAGGTATGAGGCGTCTCGCAAGTGATTAGGGTTTCGGCTAGTTGCTGAACGGCGGCCTCGCTCATAGTGTCCTTACGGCGGTAGCTGCCTCCGACGGCCAGCTTGGCTACCGATTCCCAAATGAGTTCGCTTTGCTTGCGAGATTCTCCGCGCTGGCGGAGGAGGTCGACCATGTCGCGGATAAAATCTTCCGCTTGCTCCGGCTCTAGCCATGCGGGTAAGGATTCTATGCGGTAAAAGTGACGGCCGAATTCTTCAACTTGGAAGCCCTGTCCGTTGATCAAATCTAAGTGTGTGAGCAGTGCCTCAGAGGCGAGCGGTTCTAGTTCGATGGCTTGTGGGATGAGTAGGCTTTGGCTTGGCGGCGTGCTTTCTTTATAGCTTCTCAAGATGCGCTCAAAACGCACTCGCTGGTCGGCGTAGCGTATGTGCAGCATGACGAGTCCGCGCGGCGTATCAAAGAGCCCGTATTGCTTCTTCAAAATTGAGATCAGCCGCCATGCCGGGGTGTTGACTTTTGCAGGTTCTGCCAGCTTTTGTGATTCAATAATTCTTGGCGCAGTCGATGTCTTGGCCGCTCTTGGTTTCGTTGAAATTGGCCCTAGAGAGACGGCAGGTTTCAAAGGTTGAGCGGGATCGATTTCATTTTTGGCTGCCGGCGCTCTTAACTCCGCTTTTGGGCGCTCGGCTACGGTCGCGACCGTCAGGGTGTCGGTGATTGCTCCGAGCACAAAGCGACGGATCGCGCCGTCGTTTCGAAAACGCACCTCGCGCTTTGCGGGGTGGACGTTGACGTCGACCTCTTGTGGCTCGATTTCGAGAAAGAGAAAGGCAGGCGGATAACGCCCTTTTTGGATGCGACCATGATAAGCATCGAGCACGGCGAAACCGAGTGTGCGACTGTCGACTGGTCGGCGGTTGACTAGGGTAACAAGTTCGCGGCGGGTAGAACGACCGACGCCTGGCTTGGCGGTGAGTCCAGTCAATCGGTATCCGGTCTTGGGATCGCTCACATCGACGGAGATCAAATCGTCGGCTAGGCTACGCCCCCAGATCTCGGCTATGCGATCCCGGAGATCCTCACAGGCTGGGGATTGAAAGATGGTGCGTCCACTATCAAGCACGCGGAAGGCGACTCTGGGATGCGCCACCGCAAAGAGCCGCGTATTGTAGGTAATATGGGCGGTCTCGGTCGGATCGGTCTTGAGGAACTTGCGCCGTGCAGGCACTGAATTGAAGAGCTGTGCGACTTCAATCACAGTGCCGACGGGCATGCCGCAGTCTTTCTTTTCGATTAGTTTGCCGCCATTAATTTTAATCTCGGTGCCGTGTTCCCAGCCCTCAGCACGACTGCGTAGGGTAAAGCGTGAGACCGACGCGATCGAGGGCAGCGCTTCACCGCGAAAGCCAAAGCTGGAAACTACGTTTAGATCGGCCGCCTCGCGAATTTTGCTGGTGGCGTGGCGTTCTAGCGAGAGGAGTGCTTCATCGGGGCTCATACCCTTGCCGTTGTCCTCGATGCGAATGTAAGATTTGCCACCGTTGCGAATCTCGACCTCGATCCTTGTGGCACCTGCATCGATACTGTTTTCGACGAGCTCTTTGACCACAGCGACAGGGCGCTCAATTACTTCGCCAGCAGCGATTTGGTTGGCGACCCGGTCAGATAATATGCGAATCGAGGACATGTATCTTTTTACAGACTCTTCTATTGAAGCAGAGCGCACTGCCTGCAACGCAATTTCTATTTTTCTACCTATCCCCCGACTGTGGAGTCTAAGCAATCGCTGCCAACTGACCGCTGATCACGATCTGGACTAAAGTAAATCCGGACTTGAGGTTTTTAGGCATGGCTTACAGTAACGACAGAACATATTAAACACTTATGCCTACAGACCCAGAGTGTAAAATCTGACTAGATAAGCATCTTAAATTATTCATAAACAACGATATGCCGAACCGACTTTCAGCTGAAAATAGCCTCTATTTGCAGCAGCATGCCTCTAATCCAGTTGAGTGGTATCCATGGGGCGAAGAGGCGATCAAGGCCGCAGAGACCTCCGGGAAGCCGCTCTTGGTGTCAATCGGTTATTCTGCTTGTCACTGGTGTCACGTCATGGCGCACGAGAGTTTTGAGGACGAATACATTGCTGGGATCATGAATAAACACTTCATTTGTGTGAAGGTCGACCGCGAAGAGCGTCCCGACATTGACCAGATCTATATGGAGGCTGTGGAGATGATTCAACAGCAGGGTGGTTGGCCGCTTAACGTTTTTTGCCTGCCCGATGGGAGACCGTTTTTCGGTGGCACCTACTTCCCCCCCGAAGACCGAGGACAAGGGCTTATTCCTTGGCCACAGATTTGCATGCGCATCGCCGATTTTTATAAACGCTCGAAGGGCGAACTGATCGAAAACGCCGAGGCCATTCAAAAAAACATCCTCGCGGGCACTCAAGCCGCTAGCACGGGCGGAGCCTCTAGCGATTGGAATCCCCAATGTTTGCTCGAAGCCGCGCAGGGCATTTGTGGTAACCACGATGACCAATATGGTGGCTTCGGCGAAGCACCAAAATTCCCGCCCTCTATGTCGCTTAATTTCCTGAGAGCACTTCGTCCAACGGCCGGGTCTAATCTGGCTGCGCGGATTGATGAAGTGAGCCGCATTACTCTCCGCGCAATGGCGCACGGCGGCCTGTTCGATCAATTTGGCGGTGGCTTTGCCCGCTACAGCGTAGATGCCTACTGGCTGATACCGCACTTCGAGAAGATGCTCTACGACAATGCTCTGCTGATCGATGCTTATACCCGTGCTTGGCTCGATACGCAAGATCCACTCTACGCCGCCGTGGTCGAAGAAACTATTGGCTGGATTGATCGCGAAATGTCCGCGCCTAGAGGAGGCTTTTATGCCGCACTCGATGCTGACAGCGAGGGCGAAGAAGGTCGCTACTACGTATGGACACCCGAGCAGGTCGACTCCGTATTGGGTCCTTCGCTTGCTCGCGAGCTGCGCGCTGCTTATAACATCACGGGCGAGGGTAACTTCGAGCACGGCAAGAGCAATCCTGCCCTTGTTGAGGAAGACTTTGCCGTTCGTGTAAAATTGGCCGATGCACGCCGCCAACTTCGCGAGTACCGTGAGGCCGAGCGCGTGCCGCCCGGTAAAGATACTAAAATCAATAATGCGTGGAACAGCATGATGATTCGCTCGCTCGCTGATGCAGGATTTTACTTCGATCGCCCAAAGTGGACGCAGCGTGCCCGTAAAGCTATCGATTTTCTTTGGAGCGAACTTGTCACTGAAACTTCAAAGGGAATCCAGCTGAAGGCAGTTTACTACGAAAGCGGCGGCGCAAATGTCGACGCCTTCTTACATGATTATGCTTTACTCGCCGAGGCCTGCCTTGCAGTGGCCTCCAAAATCGACTGGATCGAGCCTGGAGCTTCTGCCATCTATCAAACCCGCGCTCAAGCCTGCGTCGATCAAGCGATGCAATACTTCGCGGACGAACATAGTATCGGCTACTACTTTACAGCGGAAGGTGCTGAAACCCCCGTTGCCCGTCGCAAAGAGTGGTTCGATAACGCCACTCCGTCGGGCAATTCCGTCATGCTCCACGCGCTCAGCGGTCTCCACGCACTAACTGGGGACGGTCGCTATGCGGCTGAGCTTGAAGCCACCTTACCTGCTTATGCGGACTATGCGGGCAAAGTCGCTGCGGGTGTTGCTCATGGCCTCGAAGCCGCCGCCACCTACCAGTCGGGTGTTGCAGTGATCAAGGTAGGAGTGGACGTCGATATGAACGCCCTGCGCAAGGCCCTCGCTGCTAAAGCTTGGCGACGCACCTTTGTCCAACAAAGTATGGACTTATCGCCAAATCAGATTCAAGTCTGCCTTGGCACTCAATGCCTCGCACCCGAGGATGATTTAGCCACCGCGATGGTTCCTCTGTAAGTGCGTCACAATTGAAGCCTCAATCAACACTCACAACCCATGTCCGAAGACCTTAACGATCTCTATCAAGGGATCATCCTCGATCACAACAAGCGCCCTCGCCATTATGGCGCGCTTGCGAATGCCACCCACGTGGCCGAAGGCTACAACCCGCTCTGCGGGGATAGGATCGAAGTCTTTCTTCAACTTTCGGGGGATCAAATCGAGGCCATTCAATTCGAGTGCGCGAGTTGCGCGATTTGTAAAGCTAGCGCGTCGATCATGGCTGAGGCTTTAGCGGGACAAAGTATATCTTTTGGCGAGTCCATTCAGGAGTCGGTTAGCCGTATTTTAAAAACGGATACAGAAACGGTCACCCTTGACGTTCAAGGTGAGATCGCAGCGCTCTCAGGGGTACGAAATTTTCCTGCACGGATTAAGTGCGCGACCTTGCCTTGGCACACCTATCAAGCGGCGCTACGCGGCGAGGCTAAGGCTGTGACGGAGTAGTCTTATCCAAATAGACATCTTGATAGGGGTGGTAGTCGAGAATGTTGGGATACCAACCTTTGACGGCTTCGTCGATCAGGGTGCTACGGACGTAGAAATAAATCGGGATGACGGGCATTTCATCGATCAATATTTTCTCGGCTTTTTGAAAGAGTGCGAAGCGCACGGCGTGGTCTGACTCGGAGGCGGCTTGGCGAATCAAGTCGTCAAATGTGGACTCGCCCCAGTTACTGTGGTTGTTGCCGTTGTCGCTGGTCACAAGACTAAGAAAAGTGTTAGGGTCCACGTAATCGCCGATCCATGCTGCGCGGACTATGTCGAAATTACGTGCCTTGCGTGTGGCGAGGTAGACCTTCCACTCTTGGTTGTAAAGGCCGATCTCGATGCCGAGCTCTTCCTTCCACATCTGCTGAATAGCCACGGCGATGGTAGCGTGCGACTCGCTGGTGTTAAAGAGCAGTTCAAATTTCGGAAAACCTTCGCCGCCTGGAAAACCTGCCTCGGCTAGTAACTGGCGAGCGAGATCTGGATCGTAGGGCAGTTTAACTTCGGCTGTGTAGCCTCCCGTGTTCGGCGGGGTAAAATGGTAGGCGGGCTTTTGCCCTGCCTTAAGCACATGCTCGGTGAGTGACTCGCGGTCGATGGAATAGGCGAGGGCTTTGCGCACGAGCGGGTCTTTTAAAGGACCACGCTTGGTGTTGATCAGATAATAATAAACTCCGAGGTAGGTATCAAAGTGCATACGTTCGGGCTGATTTTCGCGATACCAGTCGATGCGGGGGATGGGCACGGTGCTGGTGATGTGGAGTTGGTCCGTGCGGAAGGCGCGCTCCTCCGCATCAGTTGCAATGGGAAGAAAGTGGATGCCGTTTAGCTGCACGGTTTCGGCTGCGTTGTAGTGGGGATTTTTGGTCACATGGATGGAGTGATTAAGCCGCCAAGTCTCGAGCGTGAAAGGGCCGTTGCTAACCATGTTGCCAGGCTTCGTCCATTTAGAGATACGGGAGGTCATATCGCCGTTGGCGAGCACGGTCGGCTTATGTAGGGGGAACCAGGTGTAGTGAGTCGGCAGGCTGAGTAAGTAAGGGGTGGGGGCTTCCAGGTCGATAATGAGGGTATACGGTTCGGGCGAACTCAGGCCGACTTCAGCGAAGTCAGAAAGTTCGCCTTTATTGAACGCTTCAGCTCCGCGTATGCAGTAGAGCATGTAGGCGTAGGGAGCACCCATCGCGGGAGTGAGGATGCGCTCATAAGCGAATAGAAATGCTTCGGCGGTGAGTGGATCGCCATTGGACCAGCGAGCTTCGGGGTCGAGCTTGAAGGTGTAGCGAAGGCCGTCTTCGGAGATGTCCCAGCTCAGGGCGACGCCAGGCTCGATGGCAAGGGTCTCGGGGTGCACCGTTGTGAGCCCTTCAAAGAGCGAAAGTAGAACGTAGTGCTCGGTTACGCCTGTGACGATGTGTGGGTCTAGACCTTCCGGTTCAGTACCGATCCCTATGTAGAGCTCCTGCTCGGCATTGCCCTTTTCAACGTTTGATTGGTTTTGTCCGCAGCCTGCTAGGCCAGCGCATGCAAGTAATAGAATGTAGAGCCGAAGATGCATTTACACGAATAAGGCCTAGAGGATTTGTGTCGGCAAAACAAAAACAGGCTTGTTTACCTCTTTCGTAGATAAACCGTACTGCACTAGGCTTAGGCTAGGGGTATTCTTATGGATCTAGCTCCAAAACTGTAGCCGTCAGTCAGGATGATCGGCTCTCTGCGTTTAGATAGTAAGTCTCTAGCGTACATTGTAATTTGTAGACGATGAGCGGTCTAATCGGCGAGCTAACCTGTTCTTAAATTTATAGATATACGATTACAGTATTGTGCCAACTCCCGATATGCGTTGCCTAGAGATCAGTATGTCAGAAAACCCACAACCAAATCAAGGTCAGCCCCAGCAGGTCAATTTGCAACAGTTCGCTCACCAGTTCATGGCGGGTCTACAGCGCCATTTTGATATGCTCGCATTTAATATGGTTGCTCGCGAGAACGTGCAGGAGGACGCTTACAATAGCCGCGTGAACGCGCCCAGAGTTATGCCCGCGGCTCAGCACCACCAGAACTTCGAGCAAATGCAGGCCTACGCCCGAGATTTGCTTGTGCGCCAGGTGATCAACGACTGCATGAATCTCGCAGTAACAGGGATGAATAACGCGCACTTTTTTCTCGCACTGGTCAAGATAACGAAGGCCAACTCGAGCGTTAGCCCCGAAGCGCAACAGGAAGCCCAAAAAACACAGCAAGCCTTCGTCCCCTCGCAGCTCGACGAAAAGTTTAATCGCCTTGAGAAGGACTACGGCATCCTGTGTGAGCTGGAGGATAGTGTCATCTCGCTCGGCTTTATCATGCAAGCGCTTATGCAGCAGGGTGGTGTGCTCAAAGAACCGCAAGTCGATAAAAATGGTGAACTGGTGCTGGAGCTGAAGGCGGCCAAAGTCCTCAGTCGAGATGCCACCGCAGAAAAGCCCAAGGGCAAGCTCGTCGATCAGCGCATAGTATTCAAAGAGGGTGACATGCTGACCTTTACCGATCGTGAGTTGCAGCTTATATTGATCACGATTGCCTCTTTTGCAGACAGTTTGTTTAAGGCAGTTTCGCGCTACGCTAAATCGGTCAAAGACGCAAACGAATCGTAAGTTATAGTTAGATAAGGATTTAAGAGTAAGGAAGAAGAGAGCTGTTAAATTCACTAGCGAACTACATCGACCCTTCTTATCTCTTAGCTCTATCTTTAATCCGAAATGTTCCGCTACACCGTTATCGCGATTGGCAAAATGAAAAACCGCTCGCTTGCTATGCTCTGCGACGACTTTTCCCAGCGTCTGAAGCGGCAGGGCAACTTTGAATTGATCGAGTTAAAAGACGGCGACGTTGAGAGCGAGGGGTTGCGTATCCTTGAAGCGCTCGCTAAGCGCAGCGACGCTCGCATTTACGCGATGGCAGAAGAGGGCATGACCCGTAGCTCGCAAAGACTGGCCGATGAACTCTGCGCCCTACAAGGTCGCCCCGCCATCTTCATCCTCGGCGGGGCCTACGGTCTAAGTGATACGGTCAAGGCACGTGCCGACGCACTTTTTGCCCTCTCGCCACTCACTTTCACACACGAAATCGCACGTATGCTCGTCTGCGAGCAGCTTTACCGAGCCGTGGCTATCCAGACTGGCTCTAAGTATCACCACGAGTAGTTGAACCGTAGCTTGCGTGCTTGCTCGAGCCTGTGTCGATTGACCTGAAAAGCCTTGGCGCTAACGACCCTTCTGGGAAAGTATTCCAAAAGTTGATTTACCGTAATGCCCAATAATGTCGCTTGCTATTTATACCGAATTGTCAATAAGCCTAAAACCTCTATAGCACATGTTAATATTCAGAGCATGGGTAGTATCAGTTGGATAAAGTAAAAATGTATTCAGTCAGGTCGAATTCGCGTCTTAGCGAAACTCAAAGCAAAGAAGCAAGTGGCATAGCCCAATAAAAGATAAATAAATGAATACCAAAATGTATGTAGGCAATCTGTCCTACGACGCAACTGATAGTGATATCCGCGAGCTTTTTGAAGCACACGGAACCGTAAGTGACGTGTTCATCGTTAAAGACCGTGAGTCTGGCCGCCCCCGCGGCTTTGCTTTCGTCTCGATGGAAACCCCTGAAGAAATGAATGCAGCGATCGAAGGTCTCAACGGCGAAGAATTTGCCGGTCGTGCCCTGACCATCAACGAAGCACGTCCCCGTGAAGAGCGCCCACAGGGCGGCGGCGGTTATAATCGTGGTAGTGACCGTGGCGGTGATCGTCGCGGACGCGGCGGTTATGGCGGCGGAGATCGTGGTGGCCGTGGTGGCGACCGTGGCGGTCGCGATAACTACTAATTAACGACCCCGCTTCAGAATCCTGCGGATTCACAAAAATCACATTCAAACGGGGTTCTGGAAACGGAGCCCTTTTTTTGGTGAGTCTTAGCGTAGAGTGCGTACACTTTCATCCCCACTTACCCTCCCAAGGTAGGCGAGCTAAACTTCTTCGAAGCGTCGCTCAAAGAGATCGACCAACTCACCGAGCATCCGCTCGGCATCTACGGCGGCACCTTCGGCACGCACCGCAAGATTGGAGCCTTTGCCGGCAGCCAGCATCATAAGGCCCATGATACTCTTGCCGTTGACCTGCTCACCGTCTTTTTCCACCCATACTTCGCCACTAAAGGTGTTGGCGATGCGTACAATCATGGCTGCAGGACGGGCGTGGATACCCATCTTGTTTTGGACAACGAGTATCTTGGTAGTCGCTTCGTTGCTTTCGTTGCTTTCTGGTGTGCTCATGGATATTTACATTTGTATAAAAAAGTTACTGGTATTTATAGCAAGATATAATCCAAGATTACCAAATTCATACGAGAATCCATGAATATTTGGTAAGTTTCTCACAAAAAATACCGTCTAGAGTTTATCTTGGAGGCGGTAAGGGGGTCGCTTCTACGAATATTCTGGAATCAGATCGCTCTGGTGCCGCCATAGATTAGCATAGTGTCCGCCTTGGTCGATTAGCGCTTCGTGCGAACCAGACTCAATTATGTGGCCTTGCTCCATGACCACTATCTTGTCCGCCCGTCGTACGGTGGAGAGTCGGTGCGCGATGACTAACACGGTACGCTCTTGCACGAGGCGATCAAGAGCTTCTTGGATCTTGCGCTCGGTGATCGTGTCAACGCTGGCGGTGGCCTCGTCGAGGATGACAAAGGGCGGATTCTTTAGTAATACACGCGCAATAGTCAGTCGCTGCTTCTCGCCTTGGCTTAGGCGGATTCCTTTTTCGCCTATATTGGTGTCGAGACGCATCGGCAAGGCATCGACAAAGTCTCTTGAGCAGGCTTGCTCCAGTGCGTCCATGATCTCGTCCTCCGTGGCATCCTCCTTAGCTAGAAGAAGATTATCGCGTACCGTTCCTTCAAAGAGGAAGGGATCTTGGGCGACGTGCCCGACTTTATCGTGTAGTTCACTGAGTCCGATTTGGCGGATGTCGACGCCTGAGAGTTTGATCGTGCCGCCGCTCACATCGTAGGTGCGCATGGCGAGATTGGCCACGGTAGACTTACCTGCGCCAGTGTGCCCAACGATTGCAGTGACTCGATTTGCCTCCAGCGTGAGATTGAATTGCTCTAAGATCGCAGGTCGTTCTGGGTATTTGAAATGCACACCTTCGAAGCTCAGTTCAATCGGCTGATCGGGTAGCGGTTGGGGTGATCGCGGCTCATCGACATCAACCTGCGCATCGAGTATTTCAAAAACTCGCACGCCTGAGGCGCGACCCGCGGCGATCAGGTGGTTCAATCCGTGCAACTGGGAGATAGGCTGGTAGAGCATGTTGGCCAATAGAAAGAAAGCGATTAACTTGCCCATGGTAAAGTCCGATGATTCTTGCAGCACAAAGTAGCCGCCGATTGCTACGATACTGAGGAAGCCGAGCTTGGTCACTAGGTTAGTGACCGGGTGATAATTCGCCCAGCGATACATCGCTCGTAGGGTTTTCTCCTTCAAGGCCTCTGCTTTGACCTCGAATCTAGCGGACTCGCGGTCCTGAAGTCCAAAAGTCTGAATGAGGCGATTGCCTTGGATATCTTCGACCAATAAACTGTTCAGATCACCCGAGCTCTCACGCACCCCCTTCCAGACTGCGCGAGATCCCTTCGAGTAATAGATACCCATAATTAGCAAGATTGGAACTGGCAGAAATACGAAGGATGCTAGGAAGGGTTGCAGATAAAAAAGATAGGTGCTGATCATTAAGATACGTAGGATAGCACCCGTACCTTGTTCTGTGCCGTCAAGTAGGGCGCGCTCGACTGCTGCCACATCCTCAATCACACGAGAGGAAATCTCGCCACTCTTGCGCTGATCGTAGAATGAGACGGGCAGGCGCAGCAGTTTGCTGTGGAGGTCGCGCCGCATCTCTAGAAGGACACGCTGCTCTAGAGTATTGTTTACTCGGATACGTAGGCTATTAAAAATCTCACTGCTGAGGTAGAAGAGGGCGATCAGCCCGACCCCGTAAATGAGGCCGTCGAGCGCTCTAGTCGCTTCGAGTCCGTCGAAGATGCGTTGGATTGCAATCGGTACGGCGATCTCCATCGCCGCCATGCTCGCAGCAAGCCCTATCGTCAGCCAAAACAAGCCCTTATAGCGAAACAGGTAGGCTGAGACCCGAAGGATGGTGTTTTGCTGTCGTTTGTCTTTTTTTATACTCACGTGCGTTGAAAGTTAATTTGTGACGCAAGCCTCGAAGCAGTGTCTTGGCAAATCAGAATGTAAATAAAAGGTTGTCAGGTCGAGTCTTCGTCCGCTTGTTTGCCTATCTCTTGGATTTATTTCTAATTCATAATTTTTAATTCCTAATTCTCACTATGTCCGTTCGACTTTATGTAGGTAACCTCTCTTTCGACGCCACTGCTGATGATCTCCGCGAGATTTTCGGACAATGCGGTGAGGTCGAAGACGCGATCATCGTGACCCGTCCTGGTGGCGGTCGTCCTCGTGGTTTTGGTTTTGTCACAATGACCGAAGAAACCGCAGGCCAACAAGCCATTCGCCAGCTCGACGGCCAAGAGGTCTCTGGCCGCCAACTCGTGGTTAACGTCGCCAAAGAGCGTCAAGAAAGCGATTGTACGGGCGATAGCGACTAGGCTTGAGTGGGGTGCTCGCTTGTCGGGCGTCCAGTTATTTTAAGCTTAGTCTGCTGCGGAGGCGTCCCAGATGTCGCCGCTCCGCGGTCGGTCGTATTTTAGCCCTTAAAGGGCTTTGGTAGCTTTAGCGCCATGACCAGCGGGATAATTACCACGAGCGCACCAAAAAGGTAGGCACTTTGTGAGCCATAGATAAAGTAAACTAAGGCCGCCGTCAGTGGGCCAATCGCCCGAGCGAGCGAGCCTGCCGAGCGGAATATACCAAGATTGGTGCCCTGATCCGACTCGCTAGAATAGAGTGATACGAGTGCACTGAGTGTAGGCGAGACGAGGCCGATGGAAAAGGCCATCAGGGCGAGCGCTCCGAAGAATAGGCCCAATTGCATGGCTATAGCCAATGCCAGAAAGGCGGCCACGCCAAAGGCGATTCCAGCTATGGCTAGTCGCTTCTCGCCGATAGGAGATGCGAGTCGGCGCACTATGCCTCCCTGTACGAGCACTAGAATGAGCCCGATAAATACGAACATGCCTCCATTCTGTGCTGGCGTGAAGTCAAAGCGCTCGGACGCGAGAAATGTTAGCGTAAATTCCATCCCACTAAAGGCTAACATGTAGACCAAATA
>ERZ802824.1402-NODE-1402-length-12824-cov-38.8504_pt1 | contig 12824 bp, 16 predicted proteins | sample MGYA00345650_ERZ802824 | MGnify/ENA primary metagenome ERZ802824 (study PRJEB30503, sample SAMEA104212361) | marine metagenome | biome: Westerlies Biome; feature: [SRF] surface water layer (ENVO:00010504) within the epipelagic zone...; material: water... | reverse complement strand
TGCCGGGTGATGGCTTTTGGGCTGATGTGTCGCCCGAGACGCTCTCGCTGACGACGCTGGGTGGCAAAGGCGTCGGCGATGCGGTCAATCTGGAAACGTCGCTGACGCTCCAAACGGCTCTGGGCGGGCACTTGGTCAGCGGCCACGTCGACGGAGTGGGGCATATTGAGCGCATTGTCGAAGATGCCCGCTTTTGGCGGGTGAAGATCGCGGCGCCAGAAAACTTGGCGCGCTACATCGCAATGAAGGGCAGCATTTGCGTCGACGGCACCAGCCTTACGGTGAATCAGGTCGACGGCGCCAGCTTCGAACTCACGATCATCCCCCAAACCTGGGAGGAGACGGTGTTCAGTGAATATCAAACGGGTAGTCCGGTTAACCTGGAGGTTGATGTGATTGCACGCTATCTCGAGCGATTGATGCAATACGATCAGTCCCCATCGGAGTCATAACGCTGTGACCGAGTATGCCGACATCGATAAGTTGCTCAGTGAGCTGCGACATGGCCATAGCTGCCTGCTGCTGAATGAGAACAGTGCGGGGGGTATGACCGGCTTTGTCGTGGTGGCGGCAGAGCACTGCGAGGCTGAGCACATTGCCTTTATGGCGCGTCAGGCTCGTGGATTGGTCTGTCTGGCGATGACCCCTCAGCGATGCGAGGAATTGGAGCTACCTCTGATGGTGGAAGGAGACGACTCGCTCTCCCCTTTCACGCTGTCAATCGAGGCTGCCACGGGTATCGACACGGGCATCTCGGCAGCGGATCGAGCACGCACTGTTCGGGTAGCCGTCGATGCGGCCAGCCAAGCCTCTGATCTGGTGCAACCGGGTCATATTTTCCCTATCGCTGCGGCCGCGGGGGGCGTCCTCACTCGCACCGCACCAGCCGAGGCGGCGATGGATCTGGCGACCCTTGCCGGGCTTCTACCATCGGCGGTGTTTACAGAAGTATTGGATAACGACGGTGCTGTGGCGGATGCCGACTATTTGCTGGGCTTTGCTGATCAGCATCAGTTGGTGATGGGGCAGGTGTCTGATCTGGTGACATATAGACTCGCTAACCAGAAAACCATTCGCGCTGTGCGTGAGGGCACACTGCAAACCCGGCATGGCGTGTTCAGCGCCACCGCTTATCAGGACACGACCCAGGGCCGACTGCATGTGGCACTGACAAAGGGCGTGATCGATGCGGACAAGCCTACCCTTGTGAGGGTGCACGTCACTTCAGTGTTCCGGGATCTGGTTGGAACGACCCTCGATGGCCATGCTTCATGGTCCTTTGATGCCAGCCTTAAAGCGATTGGGGAGTCAGGGAGTGGCGTATTGGTATTGCTCAGCAAGCCCGAGGCCACCGATGACCTGCTTCATGACATTGATCGCCTGTTCGGTGAGCCCGAAAGCGACAAAGCCGGGAGTCCGGATGCCTATAATCAGATAGGGATGGGGGCACAAATTCTACGCGACTTGGGTGTAGGTCAGATTCGCTTATTGGGAGCGCCACTCAAGTACAATGCGCTGGCGGGTTTTGGTCTTGAAGTCGTCGATTTTGTGGCGCCGCCGGATGCCGCTGAGTCGCACTAAGGAACACAGACCGATGTCGGGCAAAGGGATTGATAATTCAGCGTCGCAGGTACCGGGTAACGATGGCCGGTACGTCATTGTGATCACGCGCTGGAATGAGGAGATCGTGACCGGGCTGCTCAAGGGCGCCACGCGGGCACTCGCAGAGGTGGGTATTGAAGATGAGCAGGTCGAGGTGGTGGGTGTGCCGGGCGCCTTCGAGATCCCTCTGGCCTGTCAGGCCGCCGCCCAAAGATCCGATTGCGACGCCGTGGTGGCGCTGGGAGCCGTTATTCGTGGTGGTACGCCTCACTTTGAATATGTTGCCGGCGAATGCACCCGCGGCATCGGTGAGGTGGCGCTGCGCACCGGCAAGCCGGTGGCCTTTGGCGTGCTGACGGTCGATACGCTGGATCAGGCGCTCGAGCGTTCTGGAGACAACGAAGAAAATAAAGGCGCCGAAGCCGCCATGAGCGCGGTCGAGATGGTGAATCTCCTGCGAACGTTGCGCGACTAATGGGCCAGCCGAATGCTCTGGCTGCGCAGCGTCGCAAAGCGCGCCACTTTGGCCTGCAGGCTCTGTACCAGTGGACCTTATCGGGGGCCAGTGCGACTGATATCGAGGCTGAGTTTCGCGTCGATAACGACTTTCAGCACACCGATGGCGACTACTTCAGCGCCGTATTGAAAGGTGTTGTCGGCGATGTTGAAGCCCTTGAGGCGCTGTTCACACCCGCCCTTGATCGCAAGCTTGACGAGCTCGATCCGATCGAGAGAAATCTGTTGCGCCTGGGTACCTTTGAACTGAGAGACCGCATCGATGTGCCATACAAAGTTGTCATCAATGAAGCGGTCGCCCTGGCAAAAAAGTTTGGCGCCACAGATTCCCATCGATACATCAATGGCGTGCTAGACAAGATCGCCAGAGATCTGCGAGCCGTGGAGCACGCGCAAGAGAGCTGATGTCAGATAGCGAATTCGATTTGATTCAGGATTTTTTTACCGGATTGGATCAAGGTTCATCAGTTCGCTTGGGTATCGGTGATGACGCCGCCGCGCTCGCGTTACCCGACGGGCACCTCCTCCAAGTCTCTACCGATACGACTGTTGAGGGCGTCCATTTTTTGGCCACGCTCTCGCCCACCGATGTGGCTTACCGAAGTGTGATGGCTGCCGTCAGCGATTTGGCGGCCATGGGTGCGTCTCCCGAGGCCTTGTTGCTCTCTCTCACGCTTCCGGAGGGAGATCGGGTCTGGCTGGAGGGTTTTTCTCGGGGGCTCGCTGATGCCTGCAGCGTGATAGGGGCGCCGCTGGTGGGGGGCGATACGACGCGAGGACCGCTGAGCCTGACGGTCACCGTGCTCGGCTCGACGCCGGCGGACAGCTATTTGACGCGCTCTGGCGCGCGCCCCGGTGATCGACTCTGCGTCAGTGGCACCCTAGGTGATGCGGCGGCGGGCCTTGCAGTGATCAGCGGAAGGCTTGCAGTCGATGTGTCAGCAGCGGAATTTTTGACGACACGATATACAACACCCTCGGTTCGTCTAGCGCTGGGGGAGACTCTCCGGGGCTGCGCAACCGCCTGCATCGATATCTCCGACGGGCTCTTGGCAGATGCCTCTCACGTGGCCACAGCGAGCGACGTCGGGCTCGAAATCGACAGCGCACTGTTGCCGTTGTCGGAGGCAATGAGATCATCGGTGGATCCCGGTCAGAGTCTGGATTGGGCGCTGGCTGGCGGCGATGACTATGAATTGCTATTCACGCTACCGCGCAACATACCCCTGCCGGATGGCTGCACGGAAATGGGTCGAGTTGTCGCGGGAAGCGGGATAAGCTGTGATCGAACCCCGGAGCGCATCGGCTATGACCACTTCCGCCGCTGATCACGACGATCCCACCAAGGCAACGATTACCGATGTGGCGACACTGATCGCGACGGGTGCTGGTGCCGGGCTGTCACCGGTGGCACCCGGGACGGCAGGCAGCATTGTCGCTACGGCATTATTGGTCTTCTTGTTGGATATGCCGGTGATCTGGCACTGGTGGGGGTGGTTCGGGCTCACCGCTTTGGCGGTGTGGTCATCCAAGCGTGCAGGCGCCGCTTGGGGTGTGATCGACCACCCTGCGATCGTGATTGATGAATTTGCAGGGCTATGGTTGGCGGCGCTTATACCCATGAGTGTTTTGACTTTTGATTTGCCCAGCATGCCGTTACTGATTGGGTCGCTACTGCTGTTCCGGCTGTTCGATATTGTTAAACCGTGGCCGGTCAGTGCCTTGGAGCGCGGCGTTCCCGGCGCATGGGGCGTCGTGCTGGATGATGTGGCGGCGGGAGCAATGGCTGGCGGGTGCATGACCGCGGTAATGATAGCGATTGCGGCCAGCTAGTCAGAGTCCACCTGCGTCGGGTCGGCCTGCTTGCGCCGCAACCCATCGGGCTGACCCTATTGCCGATACCGCAATGAATTGATTGGCCACTTTTTAGAAGCGGCTCGAACCGTGCGGTTAAGTTTCTCTGTGAACCATTTTGCTGGCCAGTGCGCGCAGCGGCTCAGCGGCCTCGCCGAATTCGGCCAGTGCGTCGAGTGCGTCATTGAGTAGCTTATCAGCTTCCTTTTGCGCACCTTCCAGGCCCAGCGTGCTGACATAGGTGGATTTTTCTGCGCGCTCGTCCTTGCCGGCCGTTTTACCGAGTGAGGCGCTATCGCCTGTGACGTCCAGGACATCGTCAGTGACTTGAAAGGCAAGCCCGATCGCTTTGGCAAATCGCACCAGCGCCTCGCGCTGCGAGCGGGTGGCGCCGCCGCAGATGGCGCCGACCTCTGCCGACGCTGAGATGAGCGCACCGGTTTTCAGGTGGTGTATGTCCCTGAGTGCGTTAACAGGGACGGCTTGATGTTCGGCAGCCAGATCGAGTGCCTGACCGCCCACCATGCCATGAAAACCGACGGCTTTGGTGACGACCCCGATCATGTCGAGTCGTTGCTCTGCGCTCAAAGCCTCTATTTCAGTGAGCCGCTGAAAGGCGGCGGCTTGCAGGCCATCGCCGGCAAGAATGGCGGTCGCCTCGTCGAAGGCGCAGTGCAAGGTAGGTTGACCCCGCCGGAGATCATCATCGTCCATCGCCGGGAGATCATCGTGCACAAGTGAGTAGGTGTGGAGTAGTTCGATCGCCTCGCCTGCCATGACGGCGGCGGGGACGCTTTCCCCCGCGATCAGCTCAGCGCTGGCGACGGTTAATCGGCTGCGCAGCTGTTTACCGGGGTGCTGCGCGAGATAGTCGAGCGCTTCGGCAAGTTTCGGATCAGGGCAGCTCAGCCAGGCGAAGGGTTCCATAACAGACTCAGGCTTCGTCTGACGCCTCATCCTCTTCCAGCAGCGATCCGTCCGCGGCCACCTGCGCGACGCGTTGCTCCGCAGACTCAAGAATTTTTTGAATGCTACCGCTCAGCTTGACGCCTTTTTCGTACAGTACCAGCGCTGCTTCCAGTTCGATTTCCGGGTCTTCCAGTTGCTCAACCAGTTCACTCAGCTCAGTCATTTGCTCAGTGATGCTGGGTGATGCTGCCGCTTTACTCGATTTGGCCACGGTTCAGTGCCTTACAAGGGTAAGAGGTTATAGGGCTTGTTGGTTGGTTGTGACCGGCGCCGTGCTTTGTGCCACCGCGATGATGTTGTCGGCGGTGAGCCCCGCCAGCCGCCGACACTCACCTTGCCCGGCATGTGCGATAAAGGCGTCGGGAATGCCGATATGGCGCACTTGGCAAATAACGCCTGCGTTGGCGAGGAACTCGGCGACGCCGCTCCCCGCGCCACCGGCTACGGCGTTTTCCTCCAAAGTGATCAGCAGATCATGCTGTTCAACCAAAGAGAGAATCATTGCCTCATCCAGAGGTTTCACCCAGCGCATGTCGACCACCGTTGCGCCCAATGTTTCGGCGGCAGTCAGCGCTTGATCCAGCAGTACGCCAAAATTCAGGATGGCGATGCCGGTCCCTTTTCTCACCAGCTCGGCTTTGCCGATCTCCATCGTGGGGAGTCCAGCCTCAATCGCGACGCCACTGCCTTCCCCGCGCGGGTAGCGGACCGCCGAGGGTCCGTCATGGAGCCACGCACTCTGTAGCATTTGCCGGCACTGATTTTCATCGCTGGGTGCACCAACGACCATATTGGGGATGCAGCGCAAATAAGACAGGTCGAAGGTGCCATGATGCGTGGGCCCGTCCTGACCCACGAGGCCCGCCCGATCAATAGCCAGAGTGACGTCGAGGCCCTGCAGGGCCACATCGTGTATGAGCTGATCGTAGCCGCGCTGCAAAAAGGTGGAGTAAATGGCGAGCACCGGCTTGAGTCCATCGCAGGCCATACCCGCAGCCAGCGTCACCGAGTGTTGCTCGGCAATCGCTACATCATAGAAGCGCTCGGGAAACGCCTTGGCATACTGCACCATGCCTGATCCCTCACACATGGCGGGGGTAATGCCCACCACCCGGTCATCTTGAGCCGCGAGGTCGCAGAGCCACTGTCCGAACACGTCCTGATATTTGGGAGCCTTGGGTTTGGCTGGTACCGCCGACTTTGCAGGTTTGGCCGGTTCCAGTTTATTGATCGCGTGGTAGCCGATGGGGTCCCGCTCCGCCGGGGCAAAACCTTTTCCTTTGATGGTACGAATGTGCAGGAATTGAGGTCCTTTGAGGTCAGCCATAACCTTGAGCGTGTTCACCAGCTGCGGCAGATCATGGCCATCGAGTGGGCCAATGTAGTGCCAGCCCAGCTCTTCGAACATAGTGCCCGGTGCCACCATGCCCTTCATGTGTTCTTCCGTCTTTTTGGCCAGATCCCAGGCGCCGCGGACATGCTCAAGAATCTTCTTGGAGCCCTCACGCAGTGCGGTGTAGGTCTTGCTGGCCCAGATCTTGGCGAAGTAGGTTGCCAGCCCGCCGGTGTTGTGCCCAATCGACATTTGGTTGTCATTCAGAATGACCAGCATATTCGGGCGTTCATGGCCCGCATGAGCCAGCGCCTCGAAAGCCATGCCACCAGTGATCGCGCCGTCTCCAATGACGGCAACGACCTTGCGGTCGATGCCCTGTTTCTGTGCCGCCAGGGCCATACCCATCGCCGCGGAGATGCTGGTCGAGGAGTGGCCCACGCCGAAGGTGTCGAAGGGGCTCTCGGCGCGCTTGGGAAACCCAGACAGGCCATCGAGCTGTCGCATGCTGTTCATGCGATCGCGCCGTCCGGTCAGAATTTTGTGGGGGTAGGTTTGGTGCCCGACATCCCACACGATGCGATCGTGGGGGGTATTGAAAACATGGTGCAGCGCCACCGTCAGTTCGACGACACCCAGCCCGGCACCAAAATGCCCCCCGGTGCCTGCTACAGAGTAGAGCAGGTCGTGTCGAAGCTCTTCGGCCAACTGCACCAGTTCGTGACTTTGCAGCTGTGAGAGTGCGTCGAGATCAGTCGATACGCCATCGAGTAGCGGCGTATGGGGTCTGGTTGTCGGCAGCTCTTCAATCATGCCAACGATCATACCCCAAGTTTTGTTTTCGGCGCCGACTTAAATCAGGTGGGGTCGAACTGCTTTCTCAAGCGTTCCAATGCTTTGCGTTCATGTTTACCCGGGCGCTGTGAGGGCCTTGCCAGGGTGCCTGCGGCTTTCCGCGCCTCTGCGGCCCGAGTACGTCGCTCGACGCTCGCCTCGGTTTCTTCGTAAAGGGTTTGGGCGATCGGCGCCGCCCGTCGTTGCTCGCTAGTCGCGATGACTGTGACCTCGCGCTCATCCCAACCCTGGCGGATGCGCAATATGTCTCCTGGGGCCACTTCTCGCGACACTTTTAACTTTTGTCCGGCGAGCTGGACCTTGCCCCCTTCTATGGCCGACTTGGCCAGTGACCGGGTCTTAAAAAAACGCGCGGCCCACAACCACTTATCGATCCTGACTTTGCTGTTGCCCTGTTCGCTATCAGTCAATGTTCGGCAATCCGCTGAGGATTTCCTCAAAGTGGTGGATGGCGGGGAATCGCGTATCGACCCGCGGGGGCAGCGTCGAGTCGGGTTGCCGCAAGGTGATCAGATGCGCCACACCAAATTCCTGAGCCGAATCGAGCACATATTCGGAGTCGTCCACAAACAGCGTTCGGTCAGGGTCAAAGGGGCGATTTTGAATGAGGCTGCGCCAGAAAGTGGGCGTTTCTTTTGGTGCGCCGTAATCATGTGAGCTGATCATCACATCGAACCACTGAGCCAAAGGCAAACGCTCTGCTTTCATTTTCAGGGTCAAAGGGTGCGCGTTGGTGATCAATACGACGTCGAGATGGCTCGCTTGAAGATGTCGCAGGAAGGTCTCTGCCTGGGGCCGCCAGCGGATGCCTTCCGCGTAGTGTGCCTTGATTGCCGGAATATCGAGCTCCAGCGTCTCGCCCCAGAAGTCGAGGCAATACCAATTCAACTTGCCACGCTCACCCGCAAACACGGGTGCTAGCGTCTCCTGACTGGTTTGGACGTCGAGGCCGCGTTGCCGGCCCCACTCACCCGGGATCACGGTGCCCCAAAAATGGTTGTCGAACTCGAGATCAAGGAGCGTGCCGTCCATATCCAGCAAAATGGTGTTGAGTTGTGACCAGTCCACCGCTTCTACCGACAGACTGGAGGCCACAGTTAAGGCCATCGGGTGCTACCCTGTTGGAATGAATAGTCGTCACTATAGCGGCAACCCCGGCCTCGATGCGATGCTCGAGGAGACTCAGCTCTCCTTGCCTGATCTGATCACTGCGCTCAGGGCGCTCGCAGCTGATGCCTCGCAGTGCATTCTTGATCTCTATGCGATTGTCGGTGAGGTGGCGGTCAGCCAAAAATCAGACGCCAGCCCCGTAACTGAAGCTGATCACGCTTCGCATCGACTGATTTGCCAGGCATTGCAGTCGCTGACACCGGATATCCCGATCCTGTCGGAGGAGTCGACGCTGGAGCAGCTCATTGGTCGGCGTGACTGGCCAGTGTGCTGGATGATTGATCCATTGGATGGCACCAAAGAATTTCTGGAGGGTACGGGGGAATTCACGGTGAATATTGCATTGATCGTTAAGGCGGAGGCGGTGCTGGGCCTGATTGCCGCGCCTAATCGGGGCCATCTCGATTTTGGTGTGCCTGACTGGGGGGCAAGGCGTTACCCGCTGTTCTCAGAGGAGGAGGGTGAGGACTTGAGTACTCGCCTTCTTGATCCAACCGCGCAGCTAGTCATGTCTGCGAGTGCGCGCCATCGCGAGGAGCGGGTTCAGATGATGCTCACTCGCCTCGCCGAGCTGGCTCAGGGTAGCGAGCGCCTCGATGCAGGTAGCGCCCTTAAATTTTGCGATGTGGCATCGGGCAGGGCTGATGTCTATCCAAGGACGTCGCCCTGTTACGAATGGGATTTGGCGGCGGGAGATGCGCTGGTGCGCGCCGCAGGTGGCAGTGTGACCACGCTCGAGGGTGCGCCGGTTCGTTATAACCAGTGGGACAGTTTGAAGGCGCCCAAATTTGTCGCGGCCGGGGACAGCGAGATCAATTATCTTGAGTGGATCCCGGATCCCGATCTCTGACGGTTTTTTTCGATTGGTTACTGGCGGCTGCTTGGCATTGTGCTCGCCGGTCATTGAGATTGGCTTGTCAGCGTGGCCGAACCCCAGTTAGATTTCCCTTGGGGCAGGTGTGAGGTAATGCATGACAGAGCGTGTTGGACCAGATCAGTCAGCGGCTAACGAGGATCTCTCGCCTGCGGAGCGTTTGGCTGTTATGCAAACCCAGCATCGTACCCTCGATCAGAAAATTATCGAACTGCAATCTCGGCCGTGGCAAAACCAGCTGCTGGTGCAGCGTCTAAAAAAAGAAAAGTTGCGACTGAAGGAATCGATCGAGCGACTCAAGGACGAGATCATTCCCGATCTCAATGCCTGATGGTCACTCGATCAGGCGACCCTCTAGCTCGAGTAAAGCGACTTTGATGTTAAGCCCTCCTGTAAAGCCCGTGAGGGTGTGGTCACTGCCGATGACCCGGTGGCAGGGCACAATAATCGGGATCGGGTTGCGTCCTACGGCGCCCCCTGTTGGACGGGCGGACTGAGGTCTGCCGATAGCCCGGGCGATGTCGGTATAGCTCACCGTCTCGCCATAGGGGATGGCAGTAAGCGCTTGCCATACCGATTCCTGAAATGCGGTGCCATGCCAATCCAGTGGCACAGAGAATTTTTTCAGTTGCCTTGCGAAGTATGCTTTCAGCTCCCGCTTGGCCAGCTTGATAACGCTGTTGCTGGTCATCCTGCCTTTGATCGGTTGTGGCCGATTCGGAAATCGAACGCTGCGCAGCCCGCGCTCGCTGGCCTCTAACGTCAAGATTCCGAGCGAAGTATCGAGCGTGTCGTGGAAAAGGCTCATGTCGCGGTGTCCTGTGGGGATGAAGTGCGTGCTGAGGCCAGCAATAAACCTGCGCACAGCAAGAGCGTGAGCATTGCCAGCGCATCTGAAATAAGGGGTGTGTGATTGACCGCCAAAAGGCCAGGGGTCGACACACTACACAGTAGCGCGGTGAGCACCACGCTCAGTCGCCGGGTGCCCATTAAGCCCAGAGCAAGCAGCACGAATAGCACACCGCGGCCCGCCGTGGTCAGACTGGCCTGCGACAGCGGTTGTGTCCAAAGCTGGGCGATTAACAGGCCTCCGATGATGAGCGCGAGCATCATTGTGAGCAGGCGGAGCCGCTCTCTGATTTGTGATGGGATATGGGGCATGCTGTGTTGACTGACAAGGCGCCTGAGGTCGCGCCATAATGACAGATACCGCAGTGGGACAGTAGGCCATAGGCTCGACATGGACTCGAGTGGCGGAAACCACGCAAGCGGAGAGACAAAAGAGTCAGCGCGCTGAAGGTATGATGGCGGATATGACCCTGACACCACTTAATGCCACTGCCATCGTCGACTCATTGTCAGTTGCCACCACGGCAATGTTTACCCTTGAGATCCGTGACTCCGTTGGGTCCACCAATGACCTGGTCAGAGAATTTTTATCAGCTGATGACTCCCGGGGCGTGATAGTGCTGGCAGAGGAGCAAACTCAAGGCCGCGGTCGACGCGGCCGCAGGTGGCACAGCCCGGCAGGGGCCAATCTCTATCTCTCTTTAGGTTGGCGTTTTCATGGGCCGGTAGAGAGATTATCGGGCCTCAGTCTGGCGATTGGTGCCATGCTGGCCGAAGCGATCGCGAGGGACTACACCGTCGAACTTGCACTCAAGTGGCCTAATGACCTCTACCATGGAGAGCGAAAGTTGGGCGGGGTGCTGATCGAACTGCTGGGTGAGCAAAACGGCGCGATCCCTGTTATCGCCGGTATTGGACTCAACGTGAATATGCCTGTGGAGGGTACAGAGGCCATCCAGCGACCGTGGACTGATCTGGCCACTGCGTTTGGCGCACCGCTAGACCGCAATAGACTGGCTGCACAATTGATCAGCCAGCTGGCCTCGGGGCTCATGGACATTGCAGGCGGCGAAATGCACAACTGGCTTGCGCACTGGCGGCAGCGGGATTTCTTGCATGGCCGGCAGGTGCTGGTGGAGGGCTCGCCTACAGTGGCCGGAACGGCGGCGGGTGTTGATCAGAATGGCGCGCTCCTGGTGAGTACGGAGACAGGTCAGTCGGTAGTGGCGGGTGGAGAAGCGACTTTGCTTGAGATTGGAGCGGCAGGATGACTGAGCAGACCCCATGGTTATTGATCGACGTGGGTAACACCGCGATCAAGTGGCGGCTTGCCAATGCCGAAGGGCTGCTGGACGCCAGGGGCTCAGTGTCGGATGTGAGGAGTCTTTGCCAGCGTGTCGAGGCAGAACCTTGGGGCGTAGCTGGGCTGGCGAGCGTTGCCAGTGACGCGGTCGACGCCGAACTGATGGCGGCCCTGACAGCAAGTAGGGAGGCGACGGTGCATCGAGCGGCGGCACAATCAACCTGCCTTGGCTTAGTGAGTGGTTATGCCGAGCCAGAGCGAATGGGGGTAGACCGTTGGCTCGCCATGTTGGCAGCGCATGTTCACCACGAGGGTGCGCTGTGCGTCGTTGATGCCGGCACCGCTGTGACAGTGGACCTGATGTCTGCAGGGGGTTTGCATGAAGGCGGCTATATCTTGCCCGGTGCCGATCTGATGCGGCGCGTCTTGAGTAGTGAGACCGACCGGATCCACGTCGGTGCTCTTGAGGCGCCGACTATTGGGCCGGGGAATAATACCCAAGCCTGTGTCACCGCGGGGTCGTGGCGGGCGGTGATTGGCGCCGTGCAGTTGACGATGGCAGAGCACCCTGAGCATCGACCTCTGCTCACCGGTGGCGCGGCGACCACGCTGCAGAACCTGGGCTTGGCGGCCACGCACAGCCCCGATTTGGTTATGGAAGGCCTTAGACTTTGGTTGTCCCAAAAGCTTGACGATGAGTCTCCCTGAGGGGATGATGCGCACCCCATTGGCAAGGGGCAATTTACCGCTCCATGCCCCACGCTTCGCTGGCGTAGCTCAGTAGGTAGAGCAGCTGATTTGTAATCAGCCGGTCGGGGGTTCGATTCCTCTCGCCAGCTCCATTTCACTTCCGCATAGAAAAGTGCGAGCAAATCGGCGCAAACGCTTTAGTAGCCCTCATTTGCCAGTGCTGCCAGAAGCGCAGAATTCCCCCTCCAGCCCTGTTGACACAGGGGGTCCAGATCTAGAGAATGTGCGCCCTTCCGGAGGGGTTCCCGAGTGGCCAAAGGGATCAGACTGTAAATCTGACGCGCGAGCTTCGGTGGTTCGAATCCACCCCCCTCCACCAAGGATAACGTCGGCGGGGGTTGTAGAGCCTCCGAAGGCTGGTGTGGGTCCCGGGGTAGGTAAGCGGTTACCGCGGGTATAGTTCAATGGTAGAACCTCAGCCTTCCAAGCTGATGATGCGGGTTCGATCCCCGCTACCCGCTCCAAACAGAGCAGCAGTTTTGCTCATATAGCTCAGTCGGTAGAGCACTTCCTTGGTAAGGAAGAGGTCACCGGTTCAAATCCGGTTATGAGCTCCAATTCGGTATGGCGCCGAGGGCGAAATACCGGGAAGTTGATAGAGAGGCGCAGACAGGGCGCCGGACAGACAGAAACTCAGGAGAGTGTGTCGCCATGGCAAAAGAGGCATTTGAGCGTTCGAAGCCCCACGTGAATGTGGGCACGATTGGACACGTAGATCACGGTAAGACGACGCTGACGGCGGCGCTGAC
>ERZ802824.1397-NODE-1397-length-12851-cov-45.4253_pt1 | contig 12851 bp, 10 predicted proteins | sample MGYA00345650_ERZ802824 | MGnify/ENA primary metagenome ERZ802824 (study PRJEB30503, sample SAMEA104212361) | marine metagenome | biome: Westerlies Biome; feature: [SRF] surface water layer (ENVO:00010504) within the epipelagic zone...; material: water... | reverse complement strand
AGACAATGATGCTGCAGAGCATCGCGCATGCCATCTCGGAAAACCATCCGGAAGTGTATCTGATTGTCCTGCTGATTGACGAGAGGCCGGAAGAAGTGACGGACATGCAGCGGTCTGTACGCGGCGAAGTCATCTCTTCAACCTTTGATGAACCAGCTTCCAGACATGTCCAAGTAACTGAAATGGTTATAGAAAAGGCAAAACGCCTGGTTGAGCACAAACGTGACGTAGTGATCTTGCTGGATTCCATCACGCGCCTGGCACGTGCCTATAACACGGTGGTCCCGTCATCTGGCAAGGTGCTGACCGGCGGTGTGGATGCCAACGCGCTGCAACGTCCAAAGCGTTTTTTCGGTGCGGCGCGGAATATTGAGGAAGGCGGATCGCTGACCATCATTGCCACTGCGCTGATCGAAACTGGCTCACGTATGGATGAGGTGATCTTCGAGGAATTCAAGGGCACCGGTAACAGCGAGGTCATTCTGGATCGCAAGCTGTCCGACAAGCGCACATTCCCGGCGATTGATATCACCCGGTCGGGAACGCGCAAGGAAGAGCTGCTTGTCGACAAGGGCACGCTGGCCAAGATGTGGGTGCTGCGCCGCATCCTGATGCAGATGGGCCCTGTGGACGCGATGGAGTTCCTGATCGACAAGCTGAAGAACTCGAAGTCGAATGATGATTTCTTCGACCAGATGAACAGCTAGTCCCCCATTTCATCACAGCTGGCCCGTCCGGCAGATCTGGTCTGGGCAAAGCGCTGTTCGAGTTCGATCAGATAGCGCTTGCGGTCAAGATTGGCTGCGCTGGTCGGATGGTGATCACTACCACCCCCATAATTACCCAGCGCGCCGCCGCTGCGAACCACCCGGTGGCAGGGATATATGATCGGGATCGGATTGCGGGCACAGGCGGACCCGGCTGCCCTCGGGGCCTGCGGTTTGCCCGCCATGGCCGCGAACTCACCATAGGTGACGGTGCGTCCATAAGGAATCAGGGCCATCGTGTCGAGCCAGTTCTGGCCGGTCCGTGATGTGCCCTCAGCGCGCAACGGCAGGTCAAAAAGCATCCGCTCACCCGCCAGATAGGCTTCAAGCTGGCGAATTGTTTCACGTGAAACATCATCCGGCCGGTCAGCATCATCGGGTGGAATCTGGTCCCAATCCAGTCTGACCATCATATTTCCATCACTGACTGCCCGCATATAGCCAAGTGCAGTATGTATCGTCGCGTGATAAAACCCACCCATGTTTCTTTTCCTTTTTTCAGGCCTGTAAACCCTGGCCCAATTCAACAGCCTTGATGCGCATTGCCAGCAGCGATAAGCCTATAACACCCAGGAAGTGAGAGAAAGCCATCTATGCCAGCCCGCAGCGACACAATCTTTGCACTCGCCACACCGCCTGGCCGGTCAGCCATTGCTGTGATCCGGATCAGCGGTCCGACGTCCCATGCAGCGGCGCAGACCTTCGGGGCAGAGGCGCCGTCAGCCGGCCGGTTCCGCGTTGCGCTGTTGCTGGACCCGGGTGGCCAGCCACTGGACGAGGTGTTGCTGCTGGCCATGAGCGGTCCGCTATCTTCAACCGGAGAGGATGTGCTGGAGATCCATTGTCATGGATCAACCGCTGTTGTTGCCGCCATTCTGGATATGCTGGCCAAGTGTGACGGGTTTCGTCCGGCTGAGGCTGGCGAGTTCACCCACCGCATGTTTGATCATGACAAGATCGACCTTCTGGGGGTCGAGGGGCTTGCCGATCTGATCGACGCCGACACGGATTTGCAGCGCCGTCAGGCCTGGCAGCAGATGTCAGGCGCATTGCGCGGGCCGGCCACCAATTGGCGGGCGAGCCTGATTGAGCTGGCCGCGCATCTCGAAACGCTGATCGATTTTGCTGATGAGGATCTGCCGGATGACATCGCAGCGGGTCTGCAGGCCAGGGCTGCGACTTTACGCGGTGCCATGCGTGCAGCCCTTGATGATGGCCGATTTGGCGAACGTGTGCGCAGCGGCGTGACTGTGGCGCTGATCGGTGCGGTCAATGCCGGTAAATCCACCCTGATGAACCATCTGGCTGGCCGAGATGTGGCGATTGTGTCCGATACAGCTGGTACAACACGCGATGTCGTCAGCGTCACCATTGATCTGGACGGGATTGCGGTCACCCTTCTTGATACGGCAGGTATTCGCGATACCGATGACAGCATTGAGGCTGAGGGCGTGCGGCGGGCGCGGATGGCGGCGCAGCAGTGTGATGCGGCGCTGATCCTTGTCGATGGGACGCTGCCGGGCTGGTATGCGGGGATCAGCCCCCTCACCAGCCTTGTTGATGGTGACGCGCTGGTCATTGTCACCAAGGCTGATCTCGGCATAACCGATGCCGCTAACGCCGGTAAGGATACATATCTCCATCTCGGTCTTGCTGGCCCGAACGCCGAGGCATCTGGTGCAGCCGTTCTTGATGCGTTGCGCCAGCTGGTTATTCCTGCCAATCGGGCTGAACAGGCGAGCATCATCACGCGTCTGCGGCACCGGCACGCGATTGAAGCGGCGCACGCCGCGCTGGAGGCGGCATTCGGCCATGATCTGGGTAAAGCACCCGAACTTGCCGCAGAGGATTTGCGTCACGCTGCCGACAGTCTTGGCAGAATGATCGGGGTGATCGATGTTGAAGACCTGCTCGACAGCATTTTTTCCAGCTTCTGTATCGGCAAATAGCGGATTATCTGTGCCCTGATCTGGTCCAGCATCACCGGTCAAGGTAAAGTGCTGGAAAAGTCTGCCGGAAAAGCGCATATAGCGCGGAGGAGGCAAATGCATGACGCATGATGTGATCATTGTTGGCGGCGGACATGCCGGTTGCGAGGCAGCTGCGGCGGCCGCGCGTATGGGCGCCAGCGTTGCGCTTGTGACCATGCGTGCAGACCGGATCGGCGAGATGTCCTGCAATCCGGCTATTGGCGGCCTTGGCAAGGGTCATCTGGTGCGCGAAATTGATGCCCTGGACGGCATTATGGCCCGCGCCATTGATGCGTCCGGGATACAGTTTCGAATGCTGAATCGCTCACGCGGTCCTGCCGTTCATGGTCCGCGCGCACAAGCTGACCGCGCACTCTATCGTGCGGCCATCCAGATGCTGATCACCGAAGCAGGCGTCAGCGTGATTGAGGCAGCTGTCGGCGATCTGCTGGTTCGTGATGGTCAATGCTGCGGCGTGATCACCGAGGCAGGCGAAGCGCTGCAGGCCGGTGCTGTTGTGCTGACAACCGGCACCTTTCTTGGCGGGCTGATACATCTTGGCAGCGAGATAACACCGGCTGGTCGTGTTGGTGAAGCGCCATCCAATGCGCTGGCAGCGCGGTTGCGGGCGCTTGATCTTCCGGTTGGCCGCCTGAAAACCGGGACACCGGCGCGTCTTGACGGGCGTACGATCAACTGGTCGGTTCTGGATATGCAGCCAGCCGACGACCCGCCTGTTCCGTTTTCAACCATGACAACACGGATCGAGGTGCCGCAGATCGAATGCGGTATCACCCGTACAACGCCTGAAACGCACCGGATTATTGCCGAATCCATGCACCTGTCGGCTGTTTATAGCGGCCAGATTGCGGGCCAGGGACCGCGCTATTGCCCGTCAATCGAAGACAAGATCAACCGGTTTGCTGACAAGAGCTCGCATCAGATCTTTCTGGAGCCCGAAGGCCTTGATGACCACACCGTTTATCCCAACGGTATTTCTACAAGCCTGCCGCGCGATGTGCAGGATGCCATGGTGGCCAGCATTCCGGGGCTGGAAGACGCGCGGATATTGCAGCATGGATATGCCATTGAATATGACTTCATTGATCCGCGCGCGTTGTCCCGCACCTTGCAGCTGAAAGCATTGCCGGGCCTGTTTCTGGCCGGACAGATCAACGGTACCACTGGATATGAAGAGGCGGCAGCGCAGGGTCTTGTCGCTGGCATCAATGCGGTTTGTATGGCTGGCGGCACGGATCGCGAATTCGTCCTCGGTCGGGCTGAGGCCTATATCGGTGTGATGATTGATGATCTGATCACCCGCGGTGCGCCGGAACCCTACCGCATGTTCACATCACGCGCGGAATACCGGCTTTTGTTGCGCGCCGACAATGCGGATCAGCGGTTGACGGACAAGGGTATCGCTGCCGGATGCGTCGGCGCGGCGCGGCAACAGGCCTGGACGGGGCGTAAAGCCGCTTTGCAAGCCGCCCAGGCCCTCATTACGGACATCACGGCACTTCCAGGTGAGCTGCGCACCCACGGCCTTCCTGTGCCGCGCGATGGGGCGCGTCGTACCATTGCCGACCTTCTGTCGCTTGAGGATATGTCGATTGACCGGCTTGCCGCTATCTGGCCCCGGCTGAATGAGGTTCCCGACACGCTGCGCGCGCAGATTGAGGCAGATTGCCGGTATGCTGGCTATATTGACCGGCAGCGGGCTGACATTGAGGCCCTGGTACGCGATGAGGCGATTCACCTGCCATCAGATTTCGATTATCACAAGGTTGGTGGTCTGTCGGCTGAGGCGCGCGACGTTCTGGACCGCCATCGCCCGGAAACGATTGGCCAGGCTAACCGTCTGCCCGGTCTCACACCGGCGGCGGTGTTGTTGGTCCTGCGGCATCTGAAGCGCGATCAGGCGCATCGGCCACAAAGGGCTGTTGCAGCTGCTGCCACACAATGAATACCACTACCGAAGATTTGGTGGCGCAGCTGGATGTTTCACGTGAAACCCTGATCCGTCTGCGGACCTATGTTGCGCTGGTCGAGAAATGGCAAGCGCGCGTCAATCTGATCTCGCCAACCACGCTGCCTGATATCTGGCACCGCCATATCTGGGATTCGGCGCAGTTGGTGCCGTTGCTGGCTGGAAAAACGCCTTCCATAATGGATGTCGGTAGTGGTGCAGGCTTTCCGGGGCTGGTGCTGGCCATCATGACAGACTGTCCCGTCACGCTCGTTGAATCGGATCAGAAAAAGTCTATTTTCCTGCAGACGGTTATCCGCGAGTGCGGCCTGCAGGCCACCGTGCTGACGCAGCGTGTCGAAGCCCTTGATCGTCAGGATGTCGATCTGATTACGGCACGCGCCCTTGCCCCGGTTGACCGGTTGCTGGCGCTTTTGGACCGTCAGCTGGCTCCATCTGACCAAAATGGGCCAATGCGCTGCCTGTTCCTGAAAGGGCAATCCGTTCATGAAGAACTGACCTGCCTTGATGACCGCCCGCATATCTCATGGCAGTTGCATCCCAGCCTTACCAATCCGCACGCTTTTGTGTTAGACCTGACCGTCCGGACAGAATAGCGGTGTGCCAATCCATGACCAATTCACAAAGCATCATTGCTGTTGCCAATCAGAAGGGCGGAGTAGGCAAGACAACGACATCGATCAATCTGGCGACGGCACTGGCTGCATGCGGGCGCTCGGTCTTGTTGATTGATTTCGACCCGCAGGGCAATGCCTCAACCGGTCTGGGTATCGAAACCAGGCTGCATAACAGCTATTCGATGATTTCCGAACAATCCGAGCCGAATGAGGCCATCCAGTCAACACAGGTGCCCGGGCTGGACATCATGCCGACGGTCGTTGATCTGTCGGCTGCCGAGATTGAATTAACAGATATGCCGCGGCGCGAGTTTCGTCTTGCTGAGGGCATTTCGAAAATAAACAAGACATATCAATATATTATTATTGATTGTCCACCCTCGCTTGGCATGTTGACGGTGAATGCGTTGACCGCGGCAACGGCGGTTCTGGTGCCGTTGCAATGTGAATTTTATGCGCTTGAAGGCCTGTCGCAGCTGATGCGTACCGTTGAGGCGGTGCGCGGCGGCTTGAATGCCGATTTGCGGATGCAGGGCATTGTGCTGACGATGTATGACACGCGCAACAAACTGTCATCCATGGTGGCAACGGATGTCCGCGATCATTTTGGTGATCTTGTGTATAACACGGTCATTCCACGCAATGTCCGTGTGTCCGAGGCCCCGTCCTATGGTCAGCCTGTCCTGATTTATGATCTGAAATGTCCCGGCTCACAGGCTTATGCGGCGCTGGCTGCAGAATTGCTGCGTCAGGAAACGAAAGCCGCCTGAAAATAAGCCTGAAAGACAGATGCCCAAAAGACAGATGCCCGAAATTAGACGCCTGAAAAGCAGGCGCAAAGGAGACGCCCGACATGGCGAAAACACCTGAAAGCAAGAAAACAAAGCCAAAGAAGGCCCCCGCGAACACGGCCCCCGCGAACACGGCTCCCGCGAACACGGCCCCTGTAAAAACGGCTGCTTCGGAGGAATCCGCCCGCAAAGTGGTGGCAAGACAACGCGGCCTCGGGCGTGGTCTGTCATCCCTTCTGGGGGATGCGGCTGTATCGGTGTCATCATCTGACGCGTCAGCAGGCACCGCCGAGCAACCTGCCGCTGCCCTGCCGGCTGCCCAGCTGACCGGCCTTGTCGATATTCCCATTGAATGGATCAATTCAGGGCCGTGGCAGCCACGTCGCAGATTTGACATCGCGGCGCTGGAAGAACTGGCTGATTCGATCCGCAGCAAAGGGTTGGTGCAGCCTGTTCTTGTCCGCGCGCACGCCACCAAGGCAAACCGCTATGAACTGATCGCGGGTGAGCGCCGCTGGCGGGCCGCGCAGATGGCGCAACTTCACAACGTGCCCGCCATTGTGCGGGATTTCAGCGATGAAGAAGCCTATGAAGTGGCATTGATCGAGAATGTTCAGCGCGCTGATCTGAATGTGATTGAAGAGGCTGAAGGCTATCGACAGCTGATTGAAAACTTTGGTTACAAGCAATCACAACTTTCTGAAATAATTGGTAAATCAAGAAGCCACATTGCAAACCTTATGCGTCTTCTTGGCCTGCCTGACGATGTGCGTGCACTGGTAACAGATGGCAGTTTGACCATGGGCCAGGTCCGGCCGCTGATTGGCCATGACGATGCCAGTGCGCTGGCTCGTGATATCATGAAGCGTGGTCTCAACGCGCGTCAGGCAGAGGCACTGGCGACAAAGCCGCGTGGGGACACATCGGGCAAATCATCCAGTCAAAAATCTGCGGCATCGAAATCAGCTGATATTCGTGCGATCGAGAATATGCTGGAAAATCAACTTGGCATAAAGACCGACATCACCTGGGATGAGCAGCGTCAGAACGGGCGCATGACATTGACATTTTCCGGCCTGAAACAGCTGGAACATGTTCTGGAAAAACTGGGCAGCATCTAGCGTCCGGACTTCTGTCGCCGCAGGCAGATGCCAAGCAATGCCTGGCCGGCAAATATCTCGTCATTGCCGCCCCCCTGTTTGACCGACAGTTCGGCATCCTGCAGGCGGTTAACCGCATCGAACAGGCTGTCCGGTGTCCAGGCGCGCAGCTGTGCTGCCATTTTGTCCTGCAGGCGAAAATGCACTGGCGGGCGCAATGACTTGACGGCCTGGGCAACCGGTGTCCCGGCCTGACTGGCGCGGGAAGCACCCAACAGCTGGCGAAAATAACCCTGACATCCGCGCAGCACCATCACCGCATTCTGGCTCTCTGACCACGCCTTTTCCAGCCCATGCTGCAGCCGGTCGATCTGGCCATCGGCAGCTGCCATGGCAATATCGGTTGTCGTCAGCGCACCGCTGTCCCCGAGGGCAGCCGCCACATCATCATAGCCAAGTGATCCGCCGGGACCGGCCAGCAGCGCCAGTTTTTCCATTTCCTGACGCGAGGCGGCGCGGTCACTGCCAAGCCGCTGGATGACAAGCGCGGCCGCATCCCGGTCGATGGAAATTCCATCACGTGTGGTGATCTCTTTCAGCACAGCACCAAGATCAGCAGCGCTGTCAGCATAACAGCCAACGGCGGCGGCATGATCAGCATTTTCAAACAGTTTTACCAGCGCATGCCGGCTTGTTGTATCGGTGGCCTCAACAACAATGAAAGCGGAATCGAGCGATTGGGAAAAGGCAGTCTTGCAGCCGGACAAAAGCTCGGTGCCCTTGCCCCGTACCCAGACCAGACGGCGCTCGGCGGTCATCGCGACGGATTGTGCGGAATCGCCAATCAAGGCCGGATCGCCAGAAACCTGTTCACCACTGAGACGCGTCACCGAAAACACATCATCAATGTCAGGGGCGACCTGGCCAGCAATCTTCGCCCCATATTCCGAAATCATGCCGAGATCATTACCGTGCAACAAAACGGCATTGATGTTCTGTGGTATGGCGGACAGAAAGCCTTTGATCTGCCGCGTCGCAACTTTCATTGCTTATTCATTTCAATCAGATACAGCTGTACGCGGATCGCGACACGTTTTGCCAGCAGCTGTGATATCCGCTCATCGGCATGTTTGTCTGAACGCGCCTGCGCATAGTATGAGGTCACTGTACCAAGCGTCGTGCTTTCAGACATCGAGTCGCGCATCACCGTCTTGCCGGTAGAGGTGTCGATCAGTGTAATCGCAGCAGTCATGCTTTTCTTCTTGAAATCTGCGGTTGATCCTCTGACCGTCACCGAACTTGTTGAGGATGAGGACAATGATGATTTCAGTTGAAACTTTGGTGCGCTTGTATCGCCAAGCAATCTGGTCAGGTTGCGCGTGTAGATCTGGCCATTTCTACCAGCAGTATCCGCAACCACCACGCCAAGGTCCTGCTGCGACAAGCTGCTACCAAGCGGTTTGACAGCCAATCCCGAACAGGCTGTGGCCAGTGCCAATATCGCAGCGATGAGCAGCCTAGATAACCACATTTATGATCCTGTTCTTGACGACAATGATCTTCTTCGGTGACGCTCCGTCAAGATACCGGATAACACCGGCTGATTCCAGTGCAGCCGCCTTGGCGACATTTTCGTCAGCATCACGCGCAAGCGAAACAGTATCACGCAGTTTGCCGTTGACCTGCACGCCAATTTCAACTGTATCCTCTGCCAGCATTGCCGGGTCGGCAACAGGCCAGGCCGCTGTGGCCAGCATGTTGTCATGTCCCAGATTGTGCCACATCTCTTCGGCAATATGCGGTGCGACAGGTGCCAGCAACATGGTCAGCGTTTCAATCGCAAAGCGCCGCGCCCTGCCAGCGCCAGCTGCCTCCATTGGCAGATCGTTGATTGCATTGGCCAATGTGTAGAGTTGCGCCACGGCCCGGTTGAACCGAAAACCCTCGATATCAGCTGTAATGGCGGCAATCGCCTTGTGGGCAGCCCGAACCAGATCCAGCGCCTTGCCGTCTTCGGGCACTGCGCTGCCCACGGGTGGCAGACTGTCATCACAGGACAGACGAAACAGCCGTTTCAGAAAGCGTGCCGCCCCTTCAGCGCCAGATTCGGTCCATTCCATATCTCGTTCGGGCGGGGAATCCGACATCATGAACAACCGCGCTGTATCAGCGCCATATTCAGAAATGATGAGTTCGGGGTCGACCACGTTTCGCTTCGACTTGCTCATTTTCTCGATGCGGCCTGCGGTAACAGCTTCACCGGTGTCACTTGTGCGCCATCCCTCGCCGTCGCGCTCCACCTCGGTTGGAAACAGCCATTTGCCATCTGCCGACTGGAATGTCTGGTGACAGACCATACCTTGTGTCATCAAGCCGGCAAATGGCTCATCGATCTCCAGATATCCGACATCACGAAGCGCGCGCATGAAAAACCGCGAATACAGCAAATGCAGAACCGCATGTTCCACCCCGCCAATATACTGGTCAACGGGCATCCAGTAGGCGGCGGCCTCGCGACTGAACCCGGCCGGGTGATGCGGGTCGGCGAACCTTAGAAAATACCATGAGCTCTCAAAAAACGTATCAAAGGTGTCCTGTTCGCGAATGCCGGCACCACCGCAAGACGGGCATGTCGTGTGTTTCCATGTCGGATGATTTGACAGCGGATTACCGGGGGTGTCAAAGCTGACATCTTCGGGCAGTGTGACAGGCAGATCAGCATCGGGAACCGGCACCATGCCACATGTCTCGCAATGAATGATGGGGATCGGACATCCCCAATAGCGTTGCCGCGACACGCCCCAGTCACGCAGGCGGTATGTCGTCTGGCGGGTGCCTGAACCAAGCCCCTCCAGCGCAGAAATCGCTGCGCGCTTGCCATCCTCAACACTCAGCCCGTCCCAGTCCGCAGAATTGAACAGCTGGCCGGGGCCGGTATAGGCGGTATCACTTACCGTAAAGCCTGCCGGGTCCTCACCATCGGGCAGTACGACCGGCAATACCGGCAGATCATAGGCGTTCGCGAAATCAAGGTCGCGCTGATCATGTGCCGGGCATCCAAAAATGGCACCGGTCCCATACTCCATCAGCACAAAATTGGCAATGTAAACAGGAAGGTCATGACCCTCGACAAGGGGATGCCTTACCTTCAGGCCGGTGTCATATCCGCGCTTCTCGGCTGTTTCAACAGCCGCCTCAGATGTGCCAAGGCTGGCACATTCTGCCAGAAACGCTTCAGCATCCATGTCCTTTTCAGCAATGCTGACTGCCAGCGGGTGATTTGCCGCGATCGCAATGAACGATGCGCCGTACAACGTGTCTGGCCGTGTCGTGAAAACGGTTATACCGCTGCTGCCATCTGGTGCCTCGCTGGTCAGGCCGAATGTGACTTCAGCACCTTCGGATTTGCCAATCCAGTTTGCCTGCATCAGCCGGACACGGTCGGGCCACCGGTCCAGCCCGTCAAGCGCTGCCAGCAGATCATCCGCATATTCGGTGATTTTCAGAAACCATTGGGACAGCTGGCGGCGTTCCACCGGGGCGCCTGATCGCCAGCCACGGCCATCGACAACCTGTTCATTGGCCAGAACAGTGTTTTCGACCGGATCCCAGTTGACCCAGCTTTCCTTGCGGTAGGCGAGACCCTTTTCAAGGAAGCGCAGGAACATTTTCTGTTCATGCTGGTAATAGTCCGGTGTGCAGGTTGCCAGTTCCCGGTCCCAGTCATAGGACAGGCCCATGCCGCGAAGCTGCGTGCGCATAGAGGCGATATTTTCTGTGGTCCAGGCACCCGGGTGGGCACCGCGCTCAATGGCGGCATTTTCAGCCGGAAGGCCAAACGCATCCCAGCCCATCGGGTGCAGAACATTAAATCCGGCGGCACGGCGATAGCGCGCAACTACATCGCCAAGCGTATAGTTGCGGACATGCCCCATATGGATACGCCCGGATGGATAGGGGAACATCTCAAGGACATAATATTTTGGTTTTTCGCTGTTATTATCAGCAGCGAAACATCTCTCACCGTCCCAGCGGCTTTGCCATTTGGCTTCGATGGCAGAGGCGTTGTACTGCTCCATTACTGCGTCCCGGTATGAAGAATGACAAAAGGTTAATCGGTGATTTCGGCAAGTGACTCAGCGCGAAGCTCGCGGGCCCGTGACAGGATCAGATCCTCAATCTGGCGGGCAAAAGCTTCATCGCGTGCTGTATCGCTCCATCCATCGGCGCTGCGCTTTTGAACATGCACGCGTACAGATACAGAATCAGACCGAAGTTCACGTCCGATAACAAAGATGGTCAATTTGATGCGCTCGTCAGCGCGGCTGGGCAATGAATACCATTCGGTAACAATCGTGCCGCCGAAGGTATCGACCTCCGCAAGTGGCAAAACTGCCGCGATATCAAGCGCGGCCCGCCAGGCGATGGCGTTAACAGGAAGCGATGAGTCAGGCTCGCTCTTGCTGCCAAAGTCGCTCAGTTTGATCCCGCCCGGCTTGCCGGTAAAGATCGAGACGTTCTCGTCTTCCTTGACCGGTGTTGCCGGTTTGATGGATGAGCATCCAACAAGAACCACAAGCAGTGAAATGAGAAGGTATCGCACGGCGAATCTCCAAAAAAAAGAGGGGCCAGAAAACTGGCCCCCCTCCTATACAACATTTCTTTCGATTTAGTAAGAAGCGTTGAGTGTAATAGCGGTACGTGAACCGTCTTCTGCACCGGCAGTCGCATCGCCCTTACCAGAGAAGTCGTTCTGGGTCACGGCCAGCGTCAGGCCAGGTGTCACAGTATATGAGAAGCCGATGCCTGTATCTTTTGCTTCATAAGCAGATACGTCTGACTTTTCCATTGTGCCTGTGTAGGCTTGGACAGTCAAAACATCGCTAACCTTGTACGTAATGCCGACAGAGTTTCCGCTGTACTTGCCTGTCTCGTTCACGGCTGCGACGACTGTTGTGTTACCAGCAACGACTTTAACGCCAGTTGAAGTTGCGTCAGAGTCTGCAGCGCCAGTTGAGCTTGTGCCATAACCAACGGTAACTGTCATTGAGCCAGCTGCCATTGTATATGAAAGGCCAGCTTGAGTGCCGTCGGCAGAACTTGTAGCGCCGTCTGACATGCCAACTGACAACGTTACGCCACTAACTGCCGGCAGTTTCAGTGACAGGTCTGAGTGAGCGATGTACTCGTCGGCTGGCTTTTTGTAGTTCGCATGAAGTGTCCAGCCTTCGTCTGCTGTTACATCTGTAGACATTCCGCCATGAGCAGCTTCAGCATACCCACCAAAACCGATTGTTCCAAAATCGCCAGACAGTGTGAAACCTGAGTCATCCTTACCAGCGTCTTCGTCCAGATCAAGGCCAGCAGCAACGGTCATACCATTGTCAAGTGCTGCGCTAGCAGCCAAGCCAAAATCTACCTGTGTTGCTACGTCACGATCTTCGGCTGCCAATGGTGTGGCGCCTGTGCCGGAGTTTGTGATATACTGGAACTCTGATGAAGCGCTCAGTGTGATATCTGCAGATGCTGCAGATACGCCGCCCATTGCTACCAGGGCTGTCGTCGCAAGAAGAACCTTACGCATGTTATATCTCCCTCTAGAGAATTTACGATCAC
>ERZ802824.1394-NODE-1394-length-12856-cov-18.0744_pt1 | contig 12856 bp, 14 predicted proteins | sample MGYA00345650_ERZ802824 | MGnify/ENA primary metagenome ERZ802824 (study PRJEB30503, sample SAMEA104212361) | marine metagenome | biome: Westerlies Biome; feature: [SRF] surface water layer (ENVO:00010504) within the epipelagic zone...; material: water... | reverse complement strand
AGCTCTTGATTCCGCGCCCCGGGCTGATGGAAGCAAGCCAATTCCTGGTAACAAGGACACCTATCAAATGGATCCGGCGAATGCCCGTGAGGCCATCACCGAGGCCCAGCTCGATGAACAGGAAGGGGCTGACATCATGATGGTGAAGCCTGGTCTCGCTTACCTCGACATCATTCATCGCTTGCGGGAAGAGTCGGAGTTGCCCATCGCGGCTTACAACGTCAGTGGTGAGTACTCCATGGTGAAAGCGGCCGCCGAGCGTGGCTGGATCAACGAGAAGGCCTTGGTGCTGGAGACCCTGCTCAGCTTCAAGCGTGCCGGTGCGGATTTGATCCTCACTTATCACGCTTGTGATGCCGCTGAATGGTTGAAGCAGGGTTAGCAGAATCGAGCTAATCAGGAGTCAGTGCTTGTCGATTTATGGCTTCAGGTCGTCCGATGCGTTTCTGGAGCCCTCTCCCTTTCGTCTGTGCATCCGTGGCCTTCATTCTCGCTGGGCATCTGCTGACCAGCGGTGATCGTCAGGATCGCTCTGAAGGATTTCTACTGCTGGGAAGTGGACTCATCTGCTTCTCGATTGGATGTGTTTGCCGCACGTCATGGGGAATTTCCTTTGCCCATGGCGCCCGTCCAGAGTCTCTAGCGCACGAGCGGAGCCCCGACTCCCTCTCGCCGGACGTCGGGCACCATTCAGAATGATTTTTATTCGAGAACCAGTCCATGCCTGTGGTGGAGCGCTTGGGGCACGTCGCCATCCGCGTTGAGGATATGGAAAGGGCTGTGGCTTTTTATTCTCAGCTGGGGATGGAGATGGTCTGGAAAGCAGACGACTGGTGTTACCTGGAAGCCGTCAAGTCACGTGATGGCCTGGCTCTGTTGGGACCGAATTACAAAGCCGCAGGCCCCCACTTTGCCTTCCACTTCCGTGACCGTTCTGAAGTGGATGTGGTGCATGATCAACTAAAGGCTTCGGGTGTCGCTGTGGGAGCCGTCCATGATCATCGCGACGGCACAGCCTCCTTCTATCTGCGTGACCCTGACGGCAATTGGCTCGAAATGCTCTATGAGCCTCCAGGTGGCATTCCTTCCAATCAATCAGGAGTGACGACAGCTGATTGATGTCTGCTCTTCAGGAAACCCTGGAGCTGCTGGAGTGGCCGCGGCTCTGTGACCATCTCGCCAGTTTCGCCAGCACCGTGCAGGGACGTCGTCACTGCAAAATCGATGCTCTCCCGGCCTCGCTCCAAGACAGCCTCGCCCTTCAGGCCCAGACCCTGGAGATGGGCTCTCTGGACGGTGTTCTCGAGGGTGGGCTGAGTTTCCAAGGTGTGAGTGATCTCGCTCGCACCCTGTTGCGCTGCAGTAAAGGGGGGACGGCTTCGGGTGAGGAGCTTTTAGATGTGGCCAACACCCTGGCCGCTGCCCGTCGCTTGCGTCGCCAGATCGATGAACCGGAGCTGCGCCCGGTGTGCACAACACTCCTCAGGGATGTGGCGACCTTCCCCGATCTCGAGCAGCGCTTGAAATTCGCCATTGAAGAGGGGGGACGGGTTGCTGACCGAGCCAGCCCTGGGCTTGATGGTCTGAGGCGGCAGTGGCAGGAGCTGCGGGCCAGGCGCCGGGACAGGTTGCAGGACGTGATCAGGCGTTGGGCCGCCCATCTCCAAGACACCGTGATTGCCGAGCGCCACGGCCGGCCCGTGCTGGCGGTGAAAGCCGGTGCCGGTGGACAGTGCCCGGGAATGGTGCACGACAGCTCCGCATCCGGCAGCACGATGTTCGTGGAACCCAAATCGGTGATCGATCTGGGGAACAAGCTCGCTGATGTGGATGGCCGGATCCGTGAGGAGGAACAGCGGGTGCTCGCCGAGCTCAGTGCAGCTGTCGCTGAGCAGGTTGAGGGACTCCAGCATCTGATGCAGGTGCTGCTCAAATTGGATTTGGCCTTGGCCCGTGGCCGCTATGGGCAGTGGCTCGGTGCGGTTCCTCCCCGTTTGGAGTCCGCTGTTGATGCTCCGTTCGAGCTGAGAACCTTGCGCCATCCGCTGCTCGTCTGGCAGGAGCGCAACGAGCAGGGGCCAACCGTTGTGCCCGTCAGTGTTGAGGTGTCGTCGTCTCTGCGTGTGGTGGCGATTACCGGGCCAAACACCGGTGGGAAAACAGTCACCCTCAAGAGCATCGGTTTGGCAGCTTTGATGGCGCGGGCAGGACTGTGGGTGCCGTGCAGTGGCAGCCCCACCCTTCCCTGGTGTGCCCAGGTGCTAGCTGATATCGGCGATGAGCAATCGCTGCAGCAGAGCTTGTCCACCTTCAGCGGTCATGTGAAACGGATCGGTCGCATCCTGGAGGCGATTCGTTCCGGGCCGGCTCCTGCTTTGGTGCTGCTGGATGAGGTCGGTGCCGGTACCGATCCCAGTGAAGGCACGGCTCTGGCAACAGCACTGTTGCGCACCCTGGCCGATCGTGCACGGCTCACTGTGGCGACCACCCATTTCGGCGAGCTCAAGGCTCTCAAGTACAGCGATGCGCGCTTTGAGAATGCGTCGGTTGCCTTCGACAGCGAGACGCTGTCGCCGACTTATCACCTGCTCTGGGGGATTCCAGGTCGTAGCAATGCGCTGGCGATCGCCACCCGGCTAGGCCTTGAAGGCAGTGTGATCGATGAAGCACGCGCCCTGCTTGCTCCTGTCGGAGATGGTGAGGTGAACACCGTGATTCGCGGCTTGGAAGAACAGCGCATGCGCCAACAGGCCGCAGCGGAAGATGCAGCGGCGCTCCTCGCAAGGACCGAACTGCTGCATGAAGAACTCCTGCAGCGTTGGGAGAAGCAGAAACAGCATTCCGCTGAACGGCAGGAACAGGGACGGCAACGCCTGGAGACCTCGATCCGTGCCGGCCAGAAAGAAGTGCGCCAACTGATCCGACGTCTCCGTGATGATGGGGCCGATGGCGAAACAGCAAGACAAGCGGGGCAGCGGCTGCGCAAACTCGAGGATCGCCACCGTCCTGAGCCGGAACGTCGCCGGCATCAAGGCTGGCGACCGCAAGTGGGAGATCGCATCCGCTTGCTGGCCCTCGGCAAGGCCGCTGAGGTTCTGAAAGTGTCTGACGATGGTCTGCAGCTTCAGGTGCGCTGCGGAGTGATGCGCAGCACCGTTGAACTGTCGGCTGTCGAAAGCCTGGACGGACGCAAGCCTGACCCCCCAGCCGCTCCAGTGGTGCAGGTGCGGGTGAAAGCTCGGCGGGGGAGCGGCAGTGCCGAGGTGCGGACATCAAGGAACACCGTGGATGTGCGCGGAATGCGCGTTCATGAAGCCGAGTCGACCGTTGAAGAGGTGCTGCGCGGGGCCAGTGGTCCTGTGTGGGTGATTCACGGCATCGGCACCGGACGGCTCAAGCGTGGCCTCAGGGACTGGTTTCAGTCCCTGCCGTATGTGGAACGGGTTGTGGATGCTGAACAGGGAGACGGGGGGGCCGGCTGCAGTGTGGTGTGGGTGCGATGAGGATCTTCTCGAGCGCCAGTCAGCCCAGGTTGGGCAGAAGTGGCTCGTTTTCACTTGATCGGGGGGGGTGAGGCCTGGCAATGGCCTCTCCCAGGCGATCAAAGAGTCGCCAGCCTGTGGGCTCGGCCTCAAGATGAACTCTGGATCCCGGTGTGGCGTCCAGGTCAGGATCGGCCCGAACCTGAATCAAATGTCCGCCATCCAGCAGCCGGCAGGTGATCAGTTGTTCGTTGCCTAGCACTTCACTGTGACTGACATCAGCTGGGAGGTTGCGGTTGGTGGCAGGTGCAATCCGAAGTTGTTCCGGGCGGATTCCGCCGTTTAACGATTGCCCCTCCAAAGCGGGCAGCGCATCGGCGAGGACGCCTTCGACCGGCAGACGTCGCTCACCGAGAAGCAATGTCCCCGCTGAGGCCACCGTTACGGGAAGCACATTCATCGGCGGGCTTCCGATGAACTGGGCGACAAACAGATTTGAGGGCCAGCGGTAGAGCTCCATCGGTGTGCCCAGCTGCTGCAACCGGCCCTGATTCAGCACCGCAATCCGGTGCCCCATGGTCATCGCTTCCACCTGATCATGGGTCACGTACAGCGTGGTGGTGCCCAGCTGTCGCTGCAGATCAACGATGCGCGTTCGGGTGCTTCCGCGCAACTTGGCATCCAGATTGCTCAGAGGCTCATCCATCAGGAAGACGTCCGGTTGCCGTGCCATGGCCCGTCCCAGCGCCACCCGTTGTTTCTGGCCCCCAGAGAGCTCCTTCGGGCGCCGGTCTAGAAGCTGATCAAGTTCGAGGGCCTCGGCGACCTCATTCACCCGGATTTCCAGGCGCGCTTCCCGGGAAGAACTCAGCGAGAGAGGCTGAGGAAAGCGTCGGGTGGAGCGATGCAGCTGGTCTTGGATCTGCTGCAGAACGGTGCGTTGACGACTGCGCCTCAATCCAAACCCCAGGTTGTCCCGCACGCTGAGGTGGGGATAGAGCGCGTAGCTCTGAAACACCATGGCCACATTGCGTTGGGCCGGACGCAGGCGACTGACGGGATGGTCTCCAATGAAGATTTCTCCTGAACTCGGGGTTTCCAGGCCCGCCATCAGGCGTAGGAGTGTGCTTTTCCCGCAGCCTGATGGGCCGACCAGCACCAGAAATTCCCCGTCTTCAATCGTCAGAGAGAGCTCACGGATCACCTCGACCGGATCGGACCCTCCCCGGGGTGGATAGCTCTTGCTGAGCGCCTTAAAGCAAACGCCTGCCAAGCCCAATCTCCGGCACTGCACGATCCTAGGGTTGGTGGTTGAACCCATCGAGGGGTTTCGTGCAGTTCATCGATCAGGCACGCATCACCGTGCGGGGGGGGCGCGGTGGCGACGGCATCGTGGCCTTCCGAAGGGAGAAGTATGTCCCTGCCGGGGGGCCTTCGGGCGGAGATGGTGGGCATGGCGCCGATGTGGTGCTGGAAGCAGACGCCAACCTCCAAACTCTTCTGGATTTCAAATACAAGCGTCTGTTCGCGGCCATCGACGGTCGTCGCGGTGGTCCCAACCGCTGCACCGGTGCTTCCGGACAACCTCTTGTCATCAAGGTGCCTTGTGGCACCGAGGTGCGTCATCTCAAAACGGGAATCTTGTTGGGTGATCTCACGAACCCAGGGGAGAGGCTCACGGTGGCCTTCGGCGGTCGAGGCGGTCTTGGGAATGCGCACTACCTCAGCAACCGCAATCGCGCTCCCGAGAAGTGCACCGAAGGCAGGGATGGCGAGGAGTGGCCGCTGCAGCTCGAGCTCAAACTGCTGGCTGAGGTGGGAATCATCGGACTACCCAATGCTGGCAAAAGCACTCTGATTAGTGTTCTCTCTGCAGCCCGCCCCAAAATTGCCGACTACCCCTTCACCACCCTGGTGCCGAATCTCGGAGTGGTGCGCAGGCCCTCGGGCGACGGCACTGTATTTGCAGACATTCCAGGTTTGATTGCTGGAGCTGCTCAAGGCGCTGGCCTGGGCCATGACTTTCTGCGGCACATCGAGCGCACCCGCCTACTGATTCATCTGGTGGATGGAGGAGCCGACGATCCCCTTGGTGATCTGCGAGTGGTGGAAAAGGAGCTCGAGGCCTATGGACATGGGCTGGTCAGCCGTCCGCGCTTGCTGGTGGTGAACAAACTCGAACTTCTCGATGAGCAGGGGAGAGACGATCTGCTGGAACGGCTAGACGCGTTGAGTGGGCGTCGTCCTCTGCTGATTTCCGCTGTGATGGGTAAGGGGCTCGATGCTTTGTTGGATCAGGTTTGGCAGCAGCTTGGTGTGTGACAGCTTCCGGTTTGCCCCCTGTGTGGAGGGGCTCATCCGCCCTTGTGCTGCGCCGATGTCCTGGCCATAAAGGAATCGATGTCGAACCAGACTGAATGACCTTTTTCACTTGCTTTGACGATCAGGGTCAACTGATCGCCCGCTGCCAGACCCGTGAAGAAATTGAAGCGCTCCGACGCCGCGGTCGTCCGATCGCTGAAGTTCGTGAGTTGAAACCTGAGGAGTCGGTTGTTTGTAGCCTCACCGGCAGTCCCTCCGAGTTCAATGAGGATCTTTGACCCTCTTTTGCTGATTGAGACGGAGAATTAGAAACAAAATAGGCGGGGTGTTAGCCCCGCCTATTTATGAGTACTAATTCACTCTCGTTGCAGGTCAGTCGTCGTAGACACGGCATTCGTCAGCTTCTGGATTGGCTTCGCAATAAAGCTCCAAAGGCGTTGGGTCGTGGGAATCTTCGGGGTGCTCCTTTTTGTACTCCTGCAAGGATTCCAGCTCCTCGCTGATGTGACGCACCTTGGCATCGTTCCCTTCTGCCTTGGCCGTCTCGAGTTCGGACTGGTCCTTTTTGATGTGCTCGTCGATGGATTTCATGGAATCGTTGGCGCGTCCAGGCCAATGGCGACAATCACACCATACGGCTGTTGGACAGACATGCCAGCGATGGGAGCGAAGACGAGGTTTCCGTAACAACACGCTTGTTACGCCTTTGTGTTAATCGCTACAAGAAGAGCTGCAGAGGCCTCTATTCCATGGTGAGGATCCAGCAGCGACAAGGTCGCCACTTCATCGATGAAGAGGGAAGGGTGTTCTGGATCAACGCTTCCGTTCCATTCCGGAAGCCTGCGAGGTGTTGGAGCAGATTCAGGTGAAATGCTCACTCGATCTCGACTTGCAACAGATGGGGGATCCAATGACCTCACATCATTTGGAGGTGGATCCAGTCCGGCTCCACGGGCTGGACGGCCACAGCTCCGCTGGGTTGCCCCTTGCCTATCGAGTCGTCACATCCCTGTCGACAGCGTTGTTCACTCAGGGAGCCAGTTCACTGAGTTCCAGCCAGCGCTCTTCGCTCTCCTGAATTCGTTCGAGCAGTGTCGCCAGATCTTGACTGAGGTTGGTGAGGTCTCCCTGGCCTGACCCGATCGCCTCTTCCAGATCAGCCTTGCGCTTTTCAAGGTCTGGCAATGTCTGCTCCAGAGTTTCCAGTTCTCTGGACTCCTTGAAACTGCGGCGTCGTGGGCCTGAATCGGAGGATTTCTTCAGCTTCTTCTTGGAGCTGGCGGTCTCTTTCGGAACAGACGATGGCTCGGAGCTGTTCTTCTCCAAGGCACGTTTGTGGTCGAGGAAGGCGCTGTAGTTGCCTTCAAACCGCTTCAGACGACCGTCTTCGAAACAGAACAAACGATCAATCGTGCGGTCGAGGAAGTAGCGATCGTGCGAGACCACAACGACGCAGCCACGGAAATCCTCGAGCAGATCCTCGAGAACGCTCAAGGTTTGCACGTCTAAATCGTTGGTTGGCTCATCCAGCAACAGCACATTCGGAGCCTGGATCAACATCCGGCAGAGACTCAGACGCCTGCGTTCGCCACCCGAGAGTTTGTTCAGGGGGCTGTGCTGTTGGGCAGGGGGAAACAAAAACCGTTCCAGAAGCTGGGATGCACTCAACTGTTCGCCAGCTAGTTCGATCCTGGAGGCTGCTTCCTCTACAAATTCGATCACCTTCCTTTCGAGACCGCGTCCCTCGCTGAGAGCATCCGTGTGCTGATCGAGGTAGCCGAGGTGGACCGTGTCACCCAGCCGCAGGGAGCCGCTGGTGACCTGGCGGCGGCCAGCGATCAGATCGAGAAGGGTGGATTTGCCGCTGCCGTTGGGGCCGATGATCCCGACTCGATCCTCGGGGCTGAAGCTGTAGGTGAAATCCCGCAGCAGTGAGGGCCCGCCCGGCTGGCCATCCGTTGTGACGGTGAGCTCTTCAGCCTCAATGACGACCTTGCCGATGCGCCGACTGACGCTGCTCATCGCCAGCTCCTGCTTGGCTTGCTTCGTCGGTGACGCCTTAAGGGCCTCAATCCTTTCGATCCTGGCTCTCTGTTTGGTGCTTCTCGCTTTCGGACCTTGGCGCAGCCAGGCCAGTTCGCGACGCATCACACTTTTGAAGCGAGCGGCTTCTGCGGCATCGGCCACCTCCTGGTCGGCCTTGCGTTGCAGATAGGCGCTGTAATTTCCGTCGATGCTGCTGGCGACCCCCCGTTCGACTTCCACGATCCGACGGGTCACCTGATCCAGGACGTAACGATCGTGGGTCACGAGAACCACGGCGCCTGGATAGCGATCCAGCCAGCTCTGAAGCCACTCCACCGCCGCCGCATCGAGATGGTTCGTGGGTTCGTCCAGTAGGAGAACATCGGGGCAGGCCACCAGGGCTGAGGCCAATCCCACCCGCTTGCGGTATCCGCCGGAGAGATCCTCCACGGGCCGATGCAAGTCGGAGATTCCCAGGCGTTGCAGCACCTCCTGACACTGCTGCTCCAGCGCCCAGGCCTCCTCTTCATCCATGCGTTCGCTGAGCGCTCCCAGCTCACCCATCAGGGCCGTGTCATCCGGCGTTTTTGCAACGGCTTCCGAGACCTCGCTGAAGCGCAGAAGCAGATCCCTTTTCTTGCCGCATCCAGCCAGAACCTGCTCCAGCACCGTTAATCCCGGATCCACTCGGCTCTCTTGCCCCACCAGTTCCACCCGCAGTCGGGCTGAACAGCGACGCTCTCCGCTGCCGAGGGGCTCCAGCCCTGCGAGCACCCTCAACAGGGTTGATTTCCCCGCTCCATTGGGGCCAATGAGCCCGAGACGATCTCCCTCCCGCACATGCAGGGTGAGGCCCTCAAACAGTGTGCGGATCCCGAAGTCCTTGGACGCATCAACAAGGCTGATCAGACTCACGGGGTGACGACATTGCGCTGCGCTTCCAGGTAAGCAAACACGCTCTTATCGCCGATATCGGCGGCTGGGTCCATTCCGAACTTGCGGACCGCCAAGATCACCAGGAGCAGAGCAGCCGTCGTGAGCAATGCAAGGCAGACGTCTGCTGGAAGCAGGTTGCTCAATCTCCCCAGGAGTGCCATGGGCAGTAACAGGGTGAGTCCGATGGCCTCAGGCCTGCGGAAACAAAAGAACTCCTTGAAACCGATGCCGGCCATTGCCGCGAATAGGGGACCGATCGCCAGGATCCACAAGGGTTGGCGTTGCAGGGTTGGCAGGGCAGCGGCTGGGCCGTTCAGAGCCAGCAAGGCGCACCATCCCAGACATCCCAGCAACCAGAACAGTTGCAAGGCCTGGTGCAACGGACGCAGGTAGATGTGGATCCAGCGCAGCGCCAATCCGAGGGCAGAGGCGAGTGGCAAGACCCAGAGCCAGGCCAGTTCACTGCCGAGCTGCCACCACTGCAGCAGACCGGCACTGAGTGCAAGGCCACTCACGAGCAGCGCAATCCGATACCGACGCACCTCCTGCCGATCCTGTTCGGTGATTGCATAGGAGCCATAGACGCCTTCAAACTGGGGATCGGCTTTGGTCATGGCAATGCCGGTGAACTCTTTATCAGTGTGCAGAGATCCGGCCCCGCTGGAATGATGCCGCCGGGATTCAACGGGAAAAGGGCGCCGAAGTAGTCGGCGCGCCAGGCCTCGCCATCGCAGGTTTCTGCAACCCCTGGAAGGTCGTAGAAGGATTGACGCCAGCTCCATAGCGCCGGGAACATCCACAACGGCTGGGCGTTGCATCCAAAGAGTGGGGCGTAGACCAGCTCCCAGCGGATCAACGTGGGGAACAGGCACACATCCGCGATGGTGGGTTGCGCGCCGCAGAGCCAGGGGCCCTGGTGCTGCAATGCGGCCTCTACCTCGTCCAGCGCTGAGAACAAGGCTGCGCTGGCCTCGTCGTAAGCCTTCTGCGTGCGTGCGAAGCCGCATCGGTAGACGCCATCGTTGACGGCTGGCTGCAAGAGCTGGAGCCAGCGTTGAATGTTTGGCTCCAGAGCGACGGGAGCCAAGTCCATGGCTCCTTCCCCCCCTGGCCATTGATTGAGCGTTTCGGTGAGTGCAGCGCTGTCATTCCCTAGGAGTTGGGGAGTGGGCTCAGCCTCCTCCCCTGGATCGATCAGGGCTGGAACGGTGGCCCTGTGATGGGGCGGAGTGCCGCAATGCCGATACAGAGCGAGCAGAGAGTCACAGCCCAGCCAGGCTGGAACGAGGGACCAGCGTCCGGCGCGGTGATCAGCTGTGGCCATCAACAGGGTGAGGGTGTCATCCAGTTGACGCAGTCGATGCATCAGCCAGGTGCGATGGGCCCAAGGGCAACTTCTCCCGATCACCAACCGTGGCCGTTGCGCGTCGGCTCGGAATTGCAGGCCAGACTTATCTGGAATCAGCACGTCGATTCGGTCGCTCGCAGGACGTTGGTAACGCCCTTCGGTATCAGCCGGTCCAAGCCCCTGCATCAGCTGGCGCCACTGCCACCGCCAGCCCTCTCTGGCAGTAGCAACAACCAGAGGAGGTAAAGCCATGGTCGATCAGTGACGAGTGGTGTCAGTCTGGATGCGTTGCCAGGTGCTGGATGGTGAGGCCTCGGGTTTTGGTGGTGGCCGGTACCCACGGCAATGAGATCAATGGGCCCTGGTTGCTCGACCAATGGCGCCAATATCCGGCCTTGATTGATTCCGAGGGTCTCAACGTGCAGCTGGCGATCGGCAATCCTGCGGCTTGTGCGAAGGGCCGGCGCTACCTCGATCGAGATCTCAACCGTTCCTTCCACCCGGACCTCCACAAGGAGGCATCAGAGTCTGCTGCCGAGTCGGATCGGGAAATGGTGCAGGCACTCGAATTGCTGAAGCAATTCGGTCCGAAGGGGCAAACGCCCTGCGACCTGGTGGTGGACCTGCACAGCACCACCTCAGCGATGGGCAATTGCCTGGTTGTGTATGGACGCCGGCCCGTCGATTTGGCCTTGGCGGCGTTGGTTCAGCACCGACTGGGTCTTCCGATCTATCTGCATGAAGCGGACGCGGCGCAGCAGGGCTTTCTTGCGGAGCGCTGGCCCTGTGGACTGGTGATCGAGGTGGGACCGGTTCCCCAGAACGTACGCCGTTCCGACATCGTGCTGCAGACCCGCCTGGCTCTCGAAGCTGTGTTGGCGGCGATCACATCGGTGCGTGACGGGAGTGCTCGCTATCCCGACCAGGTTGTGATTCACCTCCATCTGGGCAGCCTGGATGTGCCGAGACGCAGTTCGGGTGATTCGGATGCCCTGGTGCATCCCAATCTTCAGGGTCGCGATTGGCAACCCTTGAAAGCAGGGGATCCACTGTTTATCGACGCCGAATCAAACACTGTTGTTTTTGACGGTGAGGATGGACTGGTTCCTGTGTTTATCAACGAAGCGGCTTATGCCGAGAAGGCGATCGCCTTGAGCCTCACAAAGCGGGAGACGTGGCCTCTTCCCAAAGACTGGAAAGAGGCGTTGGCCGAACTGCTGAGGTGAAGTCAGCGGGGGGATCCGTTGTAAATGATGTTGGTGACGCTTCGCCCGTCGGGAGCAACCTGAAGTTCGGTTTCCGTTGTGGGATTGCTTCCGTCCTCTGGCCAGCCTGGCTGTCCGCCTAGAAAGTTGAAGGTGTAGCCGTTGGCATCATCCTGCACCAGGCACTCACCACCTCCATCGCTAGTTTTGAACATGCAGGGCTGGGGGCGATAGACGCTGAGCCCGCCGTTTTCTGTGACAGCAGTGTTGCGGGCCAGGTTCAGGGCTCTGATCTGGGATGCGGGCACAGGCGCCTGAGCAAGCGCTGATGCACTTGAGAAGGTGCCTGCTCCAAAAATCAGGGCCAGTGCTGAAACAGTTGAAAGATTCATGGTCTTTTCACAGACTCTTCTATGGCACTCATTCAGCGGCGGAGTGTCAACAACATTGCGCTGAGATTGATTCGTCAGCACAGCGGGCCGTTGTAGGGGACGTCCAGCATTCGGTCTCCATCCCTAGGGACCAGAACCTTTGTTGCAACTGAAGGTTGTTGCGGTGGGATCTTCTGTTCCCACCCTGGTGAGCCTCCCTGAAAGCTGATCAGGAGCCCCTGCGCGCATTTGAGGCCAGACACGAGAGAGCACCCGTTTCATGCATGCATTCCGCACGCATCCTGGCCAGATTGGCTGCCTTGGCCTGGGTGAACGGCAAGGATTGATTGGCGCGGGCCACCAGGCTGGAGCTGATCCTTAGAACCATCCTGATCGACAAAACCAAGCCTCCCATCACTGATGTGAGCCGAAGATCAACACGGTGAACGTTGGGGTCTGTTGATGCATGGCCAACCCCTCTTCCGGTCTTGTCCGTTTGTGACTGGGACGTCTCCTATCCACAGGCCCAAGTGCCTTGCTCAAGCGTGCAAGGGAGATCAGTTCGTTCTCCGTTTGCCCAGTAGATACGGACTCGGTCATCCGCTGTACCGCTGCGGAAGGTGATTGATTTGATCGGTCCCGGGGGCACACGATTCCCTTGGTCCGATGCGGTCAATGGGGCCTTGACGCGTTGCTCGAGTTGTTGGAGGCGCTGTTCAAGTCGCTTTAGTGCTTCCGTTTGTTCTCTGGAATCACTCGAGCTGCGATTGGCTGTGGACTGGCAGGAGGTGAGAAGTCCGATCGCCAAGATCGCCAAGGCGCCTGAAGTCAGTTGTCTGAACGGTGGCTTGAACTTCAGGTGCATGACTGCCATCACAGCAAGTCCAGTTTGGCGCTTCAGTGGCTCTCAGCCAGTCTTTCGCTCCAGTACACAACGGCACCCTGGGCTTCCAACTCATTGCGCCGATGGCGTGCACGGTTGGTTGGCACTGTCTCTTCAAGACGTTGGCCAGCGATCAGCCATCGGATCAAGACCACACGCGTCTCCTTAAGACTCACACTAAGAACCTTAAGCGATTCTTTAGCGATCGTCGATTCCTTCAGGCCTGGGCCGGGCTGGAGCTCAACGCTTCTTCACAACGACTTCATAAAGCACTGGATATCTTT
>ERZ802824.1389-NODE-1389-length-12872-cov-17.8908_pt1 | contig 12872 bp, 11 predicted proteins | sample MGYA00345650_ERZ802824 | MGnify/ENA primary metagenome ERZ802824 (study PRJEB30503, sample SAMEA104212361) | marine metagenome | biome: Westerlies Biome; feature: [SRF] surface water layer (ENVO:00010504) within the epipelagic zone...; material: water... | reverse complement strand
ACAGCTGGGACAATGGAAAAGAAAGCGGTTGGATGGGACGATTTATGGAAGAGGCGTATGCTAATTTATTTCCCTCAACCTTTCCCATGGGTATTCAGCTTGGTTCAAGCAATACATGGCTTGGCTTTCATGCCGAGCACGAGCATGGAACGGCGCTTAATATTGAGGGGCAAAACTCTGAAAATTTTTATACGGTATTGAATGGCTTGGCTGGTCAAGCACCGCAGCATATTCCGCAAAACTCACACTACGGTGCCGAATTACAGTATATTGTCGATACAGACGCAAGCGCCAATATCTATGCTAAATCCATACAAGATTCATTTAATGCCCCTGGAGCAACCAATCTGGTCAATTACCCAGACACTGATCTTGCCGATCAATTAAAAACAGTAGCGCGCCTCATTCGCGGTGGTATTCAAACCAAAGTATATATGGTAACCATTGGTGGTTTTGACACCCACAATGCCCAGAACCAAGGCACTGGAGATATAAACGGACGTCATACAAATCTGATGAATCAACTTTCTACCGCTGTTGATGCCTTTGTAGCTGATATTAATTCGGATTCAATCGGAGACGATATCATTGGCTTGACATTCTCCGAGTTTGGTCGTAAGGCCATTCAAAACGGAAATTATGGTACGGATCACGGAGAAATTGCTCCTATGTTTGTATTTGGAAAACCAGTACAGGGTGGTATTTCTGGTGTAAATGTTGATTTGACTGAAGCCACTTCCAGTAACAACTGGCAACTGAAAACAGTACAGCACGATTACCGACAAGTTTTTGCAACGCTTATGCAAGATTTCCTCGGCGCTTCGGATACCGTAGTTGATAATGCCTTTTTTGATCAAACCAATCAACAGAGTTTTACAGACAACAAGTTGTCTGAAATTATCAAATCAACCCATCATGTCGATGCCTCTTGCTATACTTTGCGTCTTGACGATGTTGCTGAGGAGTCGTTTTGGGCTGCCTATCCAAATCCAGTTTATGATAATTTACACATAAACCCCTTACGTGAAGCAATTACAATTATGGGCTATCGCGTAGTAGACTCCATTGGCCGTACAGTTAAGAAAGGAAAACTTAATCTTGAGTTCGGTTACGGAGTTATCGATATGTCATCTTTAAAAGCGGGTGTATATGTTGTTCAATTGAGCGACGGAGAACGCACAACAAATAAAAAAATCGTAAAAGCCGCTGTTTGATTTCTCGTCAATCTTGGTTTTGATGATTGCTATTAGGTTATAAGTATATATCTTTATGGCATGAATTTTCGCTTTCTATTTATTTTATTGCTTGCTGTAAGCTGCCAGCAAAAACCAAAAGCACTTGAACAAACCGCTGGCCATAGTTGTACGCCTACAAACAGTCGATTTTCATCTGAAATAGACCAGAACTTTCAACAAGATCCAAATCAATCTACAGCTGAAATGGTTTTGATTCCTGGGGGTACCTTTAATATGGGTGCTGATGATGCGCGTGCTTGGCGCGACGAATATCCGAAACACCAGGTTCAGATAGACTCTTTTTGGATGGATATACACGAAGTAACCAATGCGCAATTTGCCGCATTTGTAACCGCTACCAACTATATTACTACAGCTGAAAAGGCTGTTGACTGGGACGAAATTAAAAAAGAATTACCACCGGGTACGCCCAAGCCTGATGACAGTCAACTTGCGCCTGCCTCCTTGGTTTTTGTAGCTACGCAGAACCCTGTACCACTTGATAATGTGAGTCAGTGGTGGCGTTGGAAAAAAGGGGCCAATTGGCGTCAACCCGAAGGTCCGGGGAGTGATATTGTAGGTAAAGAAAACCACCCCGTTGTGCACGTGAGTTGGTTTGATGCTGTCGCGTATTGTAACTGGGCTGGCAAGCGACTTCCAACAGAAGCTGAATGGGAATATGCAAGTAGGGGCGGTTTGCAGGACAACCCATACGCTTGGGGGGATGAAGCGCTTTTAGAAGGGAAACCCAAAGCCAATACCTGGGAAGGCAATTTCCCATATCAAAACAGTACACGTGATGGGTTTTATTTAAGTGCTCCTGTTAGCACTTACGCAGCAAACGGCTATGGATTGTTTGATATGTCTGGAAATGTATGGGAATGGTGTGCCGACTGGTACCATGAAAATTACTACGAAACATTAGCCAGCCAAACAGCGGTTAACCCAAAAGGGGCAGAAACGTCCTACGATTCAAACGAACCCTATGCTCAAAAACGCGTGAGTAGGGGAGGGAGTTTTTTATGTCATAAAAGCTATTGTAGTGGGTATCGCAACTCCATGCGTATGAAAACCACACCAGATTCGGGAAGCATTCATACAGGCTTTAGAGCTGTTAGGGATCTGTAGCCACAAATTTATTTTATGGTAAACACTAAAATCATTTCAGTGTTCGGGTTTTTTCTATTTGTTGCCAGTGGCTGTTATGCCCAAAAAGTTTTTGCTGTACAATACGCTAACCAAGCCGATGTGAGGGTCTTTGTGGTTACTTATCCAAACCAAGCAGACCTCAAAGTCTACAAGTTGAAATACCAAAATCAAACCGGTGTAAATAACGGAAATTGGTTTTTTACAAATTATGCCAATCAAGCAGATAAGAAAATTTACTTTGCAGATTATCCTAATCAAGCCGATGTGAAAATTTACGTTGTAGCATACAAAAATCAGGCTGGGTGGGTAAACAATGCAAAAAAGCACTATTTCTATTGATGCACTATATCCACGTTATAATCCGTGCTGCGTCACTCTAAAATTGACTATTTTTTTATGACAATCTTGGAGATTGTCTCGTTTTTATCATTTTTCAACTTCAAAAAAAAAAGGCCGTTTTCTAAGCCTGTCACATCAATTTTGTTTGTAATTAGTTGCTTGAGGCGTCTCTGCCCATTGATGCCATAAATAGTTGCATTGAGCGCTTCTGTACCTTCACCAATATATATCGTATTTGAGGCTGGATTTGGGGATAGGTTGATATTACTCAGGTTGTTTTTTGACGTTGAAAGCGTATGCTTGGCATAAAAATCACCCAATGCGGTTAAGACATTGGTTTCTGAGATTAAATCTGCAGTTGCGAGCCTTGGGTATTTGGGGTTGTTGCTGTTGGGATCAAACCAGGAATAGCGTTTCACATAATCTAGTTCGTCTAGCGCAGTTAAAACCTGATTCATAAAAGATAGTACGTATGCCTCAGAATACTTATTTGAAGCACTTGTAGTTGCATCCATGTCACGGACAGCAAATTCTGTAACCCATATGGGCTTGCCATACGCTTGATAAACTTCTTCAACTAATGCCAAAAAGTTAGCGGCAACATTTTTATGATAGATGTGAATTGCAACAAAATCGATTCGTAGATTATTGGCTTCAGCCTTATTCATGAATTCACGCATCCAATCATTGAGCGGTGCAGAAGTCGCAGGGCTGGATATGGGAACACTTAAGGTTTCCAATAAGGGCCACAGGGCTACGGCTTCATCAACAGTCATATCTGCTTGATCACCAAGATCAGGCTCATTAAAAGTCAATACATTTTTAATGGTACCTTCACTTGCCAAATTATTTAAATAATCTATTTTTTCTTGCGTTAAACCTCCCATTCCCCAAATCATGGGAACAAATTCAACTCCACTGGGATAGTTGTCCTTGTATTCCCAATTCCACGAATAATGCCAGGAAGGGTTGAGTTTTACAAACCGCTCTTGCCAACTGCTTTCATATCCTAAGTTAAAGGCAACTCCTTTTTTTAAGTGTCCATTACTTTGTGACAAAATTTGTTGCGTTATGAAAAGGAATAAAATTAAAACTCTCATGGTTGCTTTGATCGCTGCACTAAAGATACTTAAACCTTATGAATTTGAGCTTGACCCCTTTGGTGGAGCATAGGGGAGTAAAGCCGAACCTTTTTTGTGGAACATCTGGGTGAAATCAACTCAAAAGTATTTTGAAATAATAGGATTGTACTAGTTACTCCACTTGTTTTTTCTTTTGGAATATTCAAACGCATCATCTCCGGCAGCGTTGTGCCACCTTACCGCATTTTGATTCGCTTTTTTTATGTGGTGGAGGGCTTCAAGTCTTGGTTTTCCAAAAGGATCAAAGAAACCTGATTGTTGTTTACCCGTGTTGTCCAACTTACCACCCGTCCATTGTTCTAGATAACCACAGTTGTGCCAGCCTAACATAAATGGAAGATTCATGATACCTTTTAGGTATACAGCATATTCTTCTCCCACAGCAGTATGGCTTTCTACTTGCAATCCTTTTGACGCCTTTTGCTCTTTGACAGTAACCGCGTAGGAAGCATCGCCGTTTAATACGGGTTTACCTGACAGACGGTGGTAGCGCTTTAATTCGTTTATGTGTGATGGTTTAAGCATCTCATAATCTTGAATAAGCAAGACGTCGACATACTTGCCAACAATTTCAAACACCCAGTCGGGGTGTCCTTTCCCATGACAAAAGATTTTATCTCCAAAAATCAAGTGGTTTGGGTCATACCTCAAAATACTTTCACGGTTTATTTTATGCCAATTCTCGAGAATTTTTTTACACATTTCCTCTTGGTCGACTAACCACTTTTCTTTGTTGTTTGGCTCAGGCCAAGTCGAAATAGATGTAACACTTTCCCAATTGTCTAAGTCGATGTTGTAATTGTCAGCCAAGGCTTCAAGGCTGCTATAGTTCTCCTTTAATATCTCAAGCCACACCTTTTTTCCGTTGGTCACCCCTTTTTTATTAATGATATCTGCAACCCATGGATGGTAAGTAACGTTTTTATTTCTTCTTAGATAAACTTGTTTATACATCTGAAACTCATAAGCTGGCAAGTCTTCATAAGTATATCCGAGAAAATATTTGTTGTTTTTGTGTTTTGAACAGTATTCTTTAGCAATACGATCGGCGCTAACTTTAAATTCCTCACTAAAAACATCTGGGAATTTACCATTGGGGGACAAGGTTTTTACTCGATTTGCATGGATGATTCCAGTTTTTATTTTTCCAAAGTAAAAAATCTCTAATTCTTCAAAATATTCATCTGGGATATTTAACTGCCTGTGGTAAGGAATGGTGTTAAAACCATAGTCTTTGTGGTCTTTTACTACTTGTTCCATCCACTTTTTTATGGCAGAAGTTGCTTTGCTATTGAAACGTCCATTTTTAAGCACGTCTCCACCAAATTCTTTTGCCCAATACGTTTTATTGTAGTCCGCAAATCTGATGTTGGCCTGCATATGGTTCATTCCAGTGGAGATAAACGTTTCTCCTTGTGCATCTACAAACCACCAAACCCCATCAATTTTTTGTAGATGAACATACGATTCAGACCCTATTGATTCACTTTGGGCATAACTAATGGCAAAACCAAGAAGAAATAGACTAAAGAACTTTTGGGATTTACTATTACATGAAATTGGCGGGTTTGTTCTTCTCATCTATAATTCATTAATCTGTTCTAAAAGTATTCATTTTTTTAATTTAATATTTAAGTAATAAAATGAATGCTGTTGACTCCTTTTTACGATTGTCCAAAACAACTTTTAGATCAATTGTGCGGCTGTATAAGCGTGTGCAGAGCTTATTCTCGAATTCGTAAAGCTTCTTGAAATAAACTATTCCGAACCTCGTTTATTGTTGGCGATGGATTGGTCAGCAAATTCTTTTTTTCGTAAGGGTCACTGATTAAATCATAAACCGATTCTGTTCCATCGGCATCAACGATTAGCTTATACTTAGAATCTCTAACGGTATAACTCACATTTCCTTCTGTTGAATTTTCTGCATAGGCATATGTTCTTGAAGGAGCAGTTGTGTCGCTTAGCAATTGATAGAAACTTTTACTGTTGTGTTTTTCTGATATAGTAGAGCCTGCCATTTGTGCGATTGTAGTAAACAAGTCTGTCGATTGAATCAAAGCATCCTCTCGTTCTCCTTTTCTAGTTATCCCTGCTCCAGAAATCACCATAGGAACATTGATGCCACCTTGAAAAATACTTCCCTTTGCTCTTCTAGTTCGATAAGGAGATTGAACAACTTTACCGGGTGTTCCATTGTCTCCCAAGAAAATTACGACAGTGTTGTCAAGTCCATTTGGAATTGATGCAATAATTCGACCCAGCTCGGTGTCAAGGGCTTCGATTGCAGAAAAATAATATGGCAAGGGGGCTGCTTCTATGGCAGCCTCATCTTCAGACAAACTCCCTTGGCTATGTAAATTTGTTGGTGCAAGATGAAATGGCGTGTGTGGCGCATTGTAGGCCAGCCATAAAAACCAAGGCTTTGTTCGTTGACTAACCCATTGAATTGCACGATTAGAAAAATCGGTGGTGGTGTATGTAGTCGCTGACGCTCTTTCTCCATTTGTTACCCTATTCCAGTTTGTATAGGAGGAAACACCTCCTCCAATAATGCCTGAAAAATAATCTATTCCCATGGCGTTTGGATCAGAGATTGTGTTCGATAAATGCCATTTGCCTATTAATGCAGTGTCATAACCATCGTTTGTCTGTTCTTTCAAAAAGTCGTGTAAAGACTCCTCATTTAAAGAAATATCTTGCGCTACTTCCATTACGCCTGTGTGATGCCCCAATTTTCCCGTCAATATGGAAGCTCTTGTGGGTGAACAAACAGCATAAGTCCACAAGTTATCGAAAGTAATTCCACTAACCATTAAGTTGCTAAGGATAGGTAATTGTGGCTTTTCCTGGCCTTCGGGATAATTTGGAAAAGCATCCTTTCCCATGTCATCTGCAATGACCAATAAAATGTTGGGTAAGGTATTTTCAGATTTTTCAGGGGCCTCAGAAGTATTTGTTGATGGTTTTTCGCAGGATATAAAAACGAAAAGCAGTATATAGATGCTATACCGAGATAGAAACCCTTGTTTGTAATTTTTGCTACGATGCTTGATTGGCGTCATTTTAAACATCCCCTTTTAAACAACGTGTGAAGAAGGGAAAATCATCGGTAACAACATAGTAGTAAATCCCATTTGGAAATTCGGGAGTGGCGCCAAACCTTCCGTTACATTCGTCCAAGTCTCCAAGCCCTTCTACATATTCATAGTCTTGGGTAAATGCACCCATTGGAATGGGCTTGTTGATATTATTCGTTGCATTTGGTCCGCCGAGAATAGCCGTTACTGTATTTGGTCGATTTTCATCAGGTTGAGATTTCAATCGATAGCTAGTGGTTAATACTTTTAATTGACTTTGTAGATCTTCAGCATTAGCGTAGCCATACCTTGCATAAACAGGAAATCCATCAGATGCCCATCCAATTAGGGTCATGCCCTCGTTATCACCTAAAAAATCAATAAGAAGTTCAGGCATCCCATGATAATGATAGGCACCGTTGGGTTGAACATGTGCATGATTCATGTCATCTCCAAAATCAAAAGTATCATGCCCCAATGCTTCAATATTCCAGTTTCCTTCTCCACGAGCCAAACTACATTCGCCAGCATCATTACACCTACCTGCAGTGGCGGGATCAAATTTTACGCTATTTAGCGCATACGCAATAGCCATGGCAGGACCAACCACCTCAAGACCACTTTCATAAATAATTGAAGGACAAAGCGTAAAACTTTTACTAACATTTTGCGCACTAATGCTGTTTGGATTATTTGAATTAGGGAAGGTGCCTACCTCATGATTTGGAATGCCATTTCCGTTCAATATTCTGCTTGTTCCATCGGACGACCACGAATACTTGCTAAGCGCCAAAACAGACTCGTCATCATTGTAAATTTCTTCATCAATATCTACCAAAACATTCGCTGTAGAAGTTCCTGTTGCACAATTTGTAGCTTCTTCATCAATTTGCGGTGAAGACGCATTATTGTCACACGAGATACATATTAAAACAGTAAGGGTAATAAGGTGTTTCATTCGCACTTTGATTGATTTAATAATTAGACCCGCTAAAGTTAACATAGTTTTAGGGAGGAGTAAAAAAACAACGCCTTACTTTTAACACATGAAACCAACACAATCCAATAAAACAGCCATTGCCATTATTGCAGGGTTGTTTTTTATTTTCGGCTTTATCACTTGGGTGAACGGGGCGTTGATTCCGTTTATGAAAACTATCAATGAGTTGACCGAAGCCCAGTCTTATTTGGTAGCCTCTGCATCCTATATATCGTTTGTCGTCATGGCGCTGCCAGCATCTTATTTATTGCGAAAAACAGGCTATAGAAAAGGAATGTCCATTGGGCTGTTTCTTATGGCTGTTGGTGCTTTAGTCTTTATCCCTGCGGCCGAAGCCAGAACCTATTGGATGTTTTTGGCTGGAATATTAATTCAGGGCGCGGGCATGACCGTATTGCAAACGGCTGCCAATCCCTATATTACGATTTTGGGTCCTATTGAAAGTGGCGCTAAACGCATTGCCATTATGGGAATAGCCAATAAGGTTGCTGGCGCGCTTGGTTCCGTTATTTTTGGTGCGCTTCTCTTAAATGGAATAGATGAGGTTAAAGATGTTATAAGTCAAGTTTCTGCCGAAGAAAAAGCAACGCTTTTGGACCAAATGGCCGATAGTGTTTTTGTGCCCTACTTGGTCATGGCAGCCGTTTTATTTGTGCTTGGATTGCTGATGCGCCGTGCGCCACTTCCTCATGTGGAAGCTGAGGCCAGTGCTGAAAATGAAACGCAATCTGGAGGTAAAAAAACCATTTTTCATTACCCGCACCTTTGGTTTGGGATACTTACGCTCTTTGTATATGTCGGTGCTGAGGTAATAGCCGGAGATACCATTATAGCTTATGGTCTTGCCTTGGGTATATCGGCATCAAAAGCCAAATTCTTTACCACCTTTACGCTTATGGCGATGGTGGCTACTTACGCACTGGGCGTTGTGCTCATCCCAAAATATTTAAGTCAGAAGAAGGCCTTGCAAATCAGTGCTGTGATTGGACTTATGTTGAGCTTTTGTATCCTTAGCACTACTGGATTTACTTCGGTTCTTTTTGTTGCAGCATTGGGTATTGCCAATGCGCTTGTTTGGCCTGCGGTATGGCCACTAACCTTAGATGGCCTTGGCAAACACACCAAAACTGCGGCGGCCTTGCTCATTATGGCCATATCTGGCGGTGCCATCATTCCACCCTTGTACGGACGGCTCGTAGACAACGGAAAAGAAGCGCTTATTGACTCGGGGCTTGAAGCTGCAGATGCATTGGCCATGGCAGCAAAGGAGAGTTATTACATCCTCATTCCCTGTTATGCCATTATTTTTGTTTTTGCCGTATGGGGACAACGACTTAAGAAATAAGTTTTAGAAAATTATTTTAACTTCAACACATGAAAAATAATACTTACTGGAAAAAGAATATCCAGTATATCAGCATACTTCTCTCCCTTTGGTTTATTGTTTCTTTTGGCTGCGGGATTTTATTTGTAGAACAGTTAAACACCATTCAATTTGGCGGTTTTAAACTCGGCTTTTGGTTTGCCCAGCAAGGCTCCATTTTTGGGTTTGTAATCATCATCTTTAGCTATATCTATCTTATGAATCGTTTGGATAACAAATTAAAAAAAGACAACTAGATGGAACTACAATATTGGATATGGATTGCTGTTGGATTGAGTTTTTCACTATACATAGGAATAGCTATTTGGTCGCGTGCTGGCTCAACAAAAGAATTTTATGTAGCAGGGGGTGGTGTGCATCCCATAGCCAACGGTATGGCCACTGCAGCCGATTGGATGTCTGCGGCCTCGTTTATTTCCATGGCGGGTATTATATCGTTTAGCGGCTATGACGGCTCTGTTTACCTTATGGGCTGGACAGGCGGCTACGTGCTACTGGCACTGCTCTTAGCACCTTATTTACGAAAGTTTGGCAAGTTTACGGTGCCGGACTTTATTGGCGACCGGTACTACTCCAACACCGCCCGTTCGGTAGCTGTTTTTTGTGCGTTGATCGTTTCTTTTACCTATATCGCTGGGCAGATGCGTGGGGTAGGGGTTGTGTTCTCCAGATATCTAGAAGTTGATATTGTGACAGGCGTACTTATAGGCATGGGAATCGTATTGTTTTATGCTGTGTTGGGAGGTATGAAAGGGATTACTTATACCCAAGTAGCCCAATACTGCGTACTCATTTTTGCTTTTATGGTACCTGCGGTGTTCATATCGTTTTTGGTAACGGGCAACGTAATACCACAACTCGGCTTTGGCGCTACAGATGCTGAAGGCGTTTACCTTTTAGATAAATTAGATGGCCTGCACAGAGAGCTGGGTTTTCACGAATATACTTCGGGAAGTAAATCGATGTTTGATGTGTTTTGTATTACCATGGCTTTGATGGTTGGTACAGCAGGACTGCCACACGTAATTGTGCGCTTTTTTACCGTCAAAAAGGTAAGCGACGCACGGAAGTCTGCTGGATGGGCGCTGTTGTTTATCGCCATTCTCTACACCACAGCACCGGCCATCGCCGTATTTTCAAGAACGAATCTTATCGAAACCGTAAGCGACAAACCATACGAGCAAATACCGTATTGGTTCGAAAAGTGGGAAACCACCGGACTGCTTGGTTTTACTGATAAAAACGAGGATGGGCTTATACAATACACGGCAGATGCTGCAACCAACGAATTAGATGTGGATGTGGATATCATGGTACTTGCCAATCCAGAAATTGCCGATTTACCCAATTGGGTGATTGCCTTGCTAGCAGCAGGAGCATTGGCAGCAGCACTGTCCACAGCAGCAGGTTTGCTGTTGGTAATTTCGTCAGCGGTATCGCACGATCTGCTCAAAAAAATGGTAATGCCTGATATCTCTGACAAAGGTGAACTCATCGCCGCACGTATCGCTGCAACAGCAGCCGTTTGCCTCGCTGGATATTTTGGAATAAACCCTCCTGGTTTTGTGGCGGCAACGGTAGCCTTGGCTTTTGGCCTTGCTGCTTCTTCGTTCTTTCCGGCCATACTACTTGGAATATTCTCCAAACGCATAAACAAAGAGGGTGCGATTAGTGGTATGCTCGTGGGTGTTTCTCTCATGCTCTTCTACATGCTCAAGTTCAAATTTGGATGGTTTGGGGGAGGTACAAAAGCCGATTGGTGGTTTGGTATTTCTCCCGAAGGTTTTGGAACAGTGGCCATGGTCGCGAACTTTATCGTTACGACTGTGGTGAGCAGTTGCACACCACATCCAAGTGAAGAAATAAAAAAACTAGTGGCAAACATCAGGAGACCATGAATCCAGTCCTGCAACTGTAACTCCTATTTTTGCAGTCCAGACGTTTTAACCAACAAGGCGCAAAAAAGTAAAATCTGTTTCGCTTGATCGTGGAGCAGAGAGGAATGAAATCGAACTATTTTAGGGAGGATATTCAAAAAATTATCAAAAATAATATCCTTTAAAGCCTAAGATTTAACTAATTTGAACGAAATATTTTTTTCTTTTATAATTAAAAAATAAACTCCCCTTTTTAAGTTTTCAGTATTAAAAATGTCATCATTTATTTTACATTCGATTTTTCGTCCAAACAAATCATAAAGTTCGATCAAATCATTTTCAACCCCTTTTACTTTAAAAAAGTTATTAAATGGATTAGGGGTTACTAAAACAGATTTATGAAAATCTTCAATATTCAAATTGTTAATCATTCCATTTTTATCAAATTTTGATAAAAATTGCCAAATTTCATTGTTGGCATCTATATCCATATTCCCTGATGTTCCAGGCCAGTCATGTGCTCCACCAATTACCTTCAATTCTTGTACTTCAACACCACCATCCCCGTTCAACCAAATTTTTCTTTGAATTGTACTTCCATCTGAAGTACTTGTATTAGTCACATCTGAAACGGACGGATTATTATCTGTTGAATTAAAATTCGTCCAGTACTCCGTAATTTCGTTGGCTGACAAATAGTATGAATCTAAATTCCAGCCTAGACAACAGCCCTGATATAGTGAGTGGGCATTAGTGTCATCAGTCCCAGGGATTAGCATTATTGCAGTTGGATGCTGAGGGGAACAACTTGAAAACCCTAAATTAGACCTCTCAGATTCTGAGAGCATACTTCCTGATACAGATGCTATACCAGCTATTTTATTGTTTAATCTACAAGCAAGCTCATATGAAAATATTCCTCCCTCAGAATAACCACATGCGTATATTCTATCTGAGTCAACAGAATAATCTCTACTAATTAAATTAATTATTGCATCAATAAAATTCGTTTCATCCCTTGGAGCACCGTTTGTAGCTTTATCAATCCATGAAATACTTCCAGTACTTGGGTCAGTAGTCGCTTCCGGATAAACCAATATAAAATTATTTTCTTCAGCAAGTCCTCGCATGTCACTTGTATAGTTCATATAAGTGACTGGATCTCCACCCCCTCCATGAAAATTAAATAAAACTGGTATTGGATTATTTGCCGAGTAATTATTGGGGACATATAAATAAAAACGCCTATCTATTTGGTTATGGTTTATAGATTGAAATCCGTTATAGATTTGTGCAAATAAATTGCTACTAAAAGCAAACAAAAAACCTAATAAATATAGAAATCTATATCTGAAACAATAATTAATTTTGAACATAGTTAAACTTAATAAAATAAAATTATATTAATTATATAACATAAAGTTAAAGTAGTTTTATGAAAGACTAATGAAAAATTTATAATTATTTATCAGTGGAGTATAAGTAAATGAAATCAAATGCAATTTGGGTTTTATTTTTTTAAGAAGGGTCTAAAAAACAGTTTAAAAGTTTAAGTGTTTGTTTCGAAAATAACTCAATAGGGTGTACAATTATCTTCAAGAATAATTTAACGTTTTTGGGGATAATTTTTTATATTCATGTAGCATACTTTTTTAATCAATATTTT
>ERZ802824.1386-NODE-1386-length-12911-cov-15.8488_pt1 | contig 12911 bp, 14 predicted proteins | sample MGYA00345650_ERZ802824 | MGnify/ENA primary metagenome ERZ802824 (study PRJEB30503, sample SAMEA104212361) | marine metagenome | biome: Westerlies Biome; feature: [SRF] surface water layer (ENVO:00010504) within the epipelagic zone...; material: water... | reverse complement strand
CGCAAAGTGTTGAGAAGAATAGATGTTAGAGTTAAACAGATCCGTTAGCAACGTGAGGGTAGGACGAGTCCCGTTAAAAGACCGCCCAATCATACTCCGCTTCAGTGCGGTAGCTCAGGGGAGTATTTTTCGGACAGAGGATTCCTCCAATATCTCTGTTTCAATGTCGTATTTGGATGAGATGATCGCTGTGCAGAACAGCAATACACTGAAGAGCAACAATGCAATTACGGTCTCATAAAATCACTGCATGATGGTGGTATGCGATACAGGAAGATTGCAGATTATCTCAACGAGCAAGGCATCAAAACTTTAAGAGGAAACAATTGAAAGAACATCCAAGCGCGCTTTACCCCCAAAAAATATCATGAGCGCCTGCAAAAATTGGCTCTTGGTCTTAAACTCTAACTTAGATCGTCAGCATGCTAGGATTAAGAGCTACGGTTACTCAAAAGGGGAATGTGAATGAATGAGTGGTTTTTGATCGGCGGCGCAGTTCTGTCGTTGGTCGGCATGATATTCCACGGCGTTGTCGGTGGAAGGGTCTACATGGGCAATGTCAACGATAGCAACATGGAGGCTCTAACTAAGTCTTTAAGCTTGATATCTTGGCACGTTTTCACAATCTTTCTTTTGGTGAGCGCCCTTACGTTGGCTTACGCCGCCTACGATTCAAATTTCACAGGCGCTGTTTTGCCAATCATTGGCGTTAATATTTTGGGTGCGGGTTTGTTCATTGCGCTTGGCTTAGGTAGCCACAGTGTGCTGTTAAAACTGCCGGGCGCCTATTTGATGGGCGGCACCGCATTGCTGGCTTGGCTAGGCGTGCAGTAATTTTAAAGGCCTTATTGGGTCTCGAAATACTTTAGCGGCTCATGAGTACTCTGAGCTTACCTGCCGTCTCTGATAATATCTGGCTGACCCGCGATTCGGAGACATCAAGGATCGCGCCGATTTCTTTGAGGTTCATTTCTTCCTGATAATACAGCGCTAGGATCTGCTGCGTTCGCTCGGGCAGTTGTTCAATAGATCCGGCAAGGTTTTCGATAAGTTCTGAATGCTCTAGCGCTTGTTCTGGACTTTTTAGCCCTTCGTCAATCTCTTCGTAGTATTCTGGCGCCGCATCGCTGCTCACGACATCTGCGCCCTCAGCAAACAATCTTTCGCGCTCGTATTCTTCGGCCGTCTTGCCCAGCTTGTCCGCGATTTCTTGGCCCTTGGGTGCCCGCCCTAGTGTTTGGGTAAGCTCGCTGATGACTTTTTCATGCTCGCGTTTTGTGGATACGATTGAGCGCGTGGAAAAAGAGATGCGCCGCACCTCATCGAGCATGGCGCCGCGAATTCGGGTTTTCGCAAATAGCTCAAAATTTATACCGCGGCCATGATCGAAGGCTGCTTTTGCTTGGAGTAGGCCTTCCATGCCGGCTTGTACAAGGTCGTCGGTAGAAATGTTGCTTGGAAGACGTGAGCGCAGATGATAAGCGACCCGCTTTACCATTGTGTATTGGTTAGTAACAGAGCTGTCGACATCCAACAGCTGTCTCTTGTAGGCGTCTATGTCAGCCATAACTCTTACTACCTATTTGTCTTCTAGCAATGCTATTACTCTGAGCTAACCTTTGCCAATGCCTCTGCAAGGGCGGTGAAATTTTTTGCGGACTTACTAAGGCCGTGATTCTTGAAAATATTCTCACGCTGGCGCGTTGCTAAAGTTAACACGCTGTCTTCCTCTATTGAGTGGATATAGTCCACAGGCTCCTCGAGAAATCGCATACAAACGCCGTTCATTTTATTAAACAACTGCCGACCGGCCTCTTGGGTCGGGACTCGGTTTGGAACTACGAATAGGTCATTCATCCGTTGCTCCTTGCTTTGCAATTTGATCAAACCGTAAGCATCAGCTATTGATGCCGGTTCGTCCTGCAGAATCACTAGGCGGCACTCGCATGCGCGCATGAATGTTAAATTTGACTCAGACAGTCCTGCAGCGGCGTCCACGACAATAATGTCGAGGTCGCTGTGTTCATCGAATATGCTCTGAATTAAGGATTGAGCTGTTAATGCATTGATATTGGCAAGCTCTGCGTTGCCCGATGCCCCAGGGATTAGAATTAAGCCATCCTCGTGGGTAATTGAAACTTCGCCTACGGTCTTGGAGCCTGCTATGACGTTGCTGAGGTTGTACGGCGCGTTAAGGCCTAGTAGCAATTGTGCGTTAGCAAGGCCCAGATCCGCGTCCAGTAATGCAACTCGTTTACCTAACTTAACCAGTGCCAGCGCCAAGTTAACGGATATGGTCGTTTTACCAACACCACCTTTGCCACTGGCGACGCCAATTACCTGAGTCTGTCTTTCGGGGTCAGACATATTAGGTCCTGTAATACTTTAGTTATAGTTTAGCGCGAGTCAGTCCATCAAGCGGACTATTCTGCCTCAGGCTGTGCTGTCATGTCGGTGCTTACCGCAACAATCTGTGCCTGTGCATGAGATAAAGCGGTGAATAATGGACTCATATCAACGCCGAGATCAGCGCGGGTAATGATTGTGGATTGCAACAGCGTGTTATTGGTGCCTTGATAGCTGCTGACGGTATTGGCTGAAAAATCTGCCCCGATACAACAGTGGATGTTTGCCTTTAAAGAGCTGGTCAGCGCCTGAATTTCCTCCAATTGCTCCGCACAAGTATCAATTAACACGCTGTGTTGTGTTGCTAATTGGGTAACCAAACGCTCTAGGTTGTGCCTGTCGGTGGCTTGGGCGCATGGTATACCGTATCGCTGACTGACTTTTGCCAGTTTCAGCCAGTGCTCTGAAGCGCTGCCTGAATCGGTCTCTTCATCACTGAATGCGATTAAGGCAAAAGGCTTTCTCGCGCCGTCGGTATTGAGCGCCGCTGCGAGTAAATTTTCTATGCACTTGGTTTTGCCAACACCTGGCCGACCGATAAATAAATGCACGCCTTCCCAGCTGCGTTGCTCAACCAGCGGTTTTGTGCGCAGGTTGCCATATTGTTGCCGCAAAGCTCGTTCGCACAGCGTTGTTCCGCTGTCGTTGGCTGCTTGCGGTTGCAGCTCCTGGGGGTTGGCGTCTACATGGGCGGCCACAGATTCTCGTAATTCAAGTAGCTCCTGTTGAATGGTGGCTACTAAGTTCGCAAGACCTGGATCGCTGGGCTTTGGTTTTTGGTCGATAACCGTGTTGAGGCTGGCGGAAAAAGGTGTTGTCACTTCGTCACTGGCTACTTCGGGTGCGACTCTTGCAAGATCTTCTTCAAATATTTCATTGTCTGGTTGCAAATCCACCGCGCAAATCACCTCGGTCTTGGTGCCAATCTTATTGGTCGAGACAATGAGTGCGTCTTCACCGTAAGTTGTGCGCACGTTTCGCAGTGCACTTTTAGAATCTTCGGCGATCAATCTTTTAAGTTCCATGCCCGGTCCTCAGTTATCGGTTTAAACCGCCGGTTGCTCGGCGTTTGTTCCAGTTCTATTAATTGAAATGGTGGAAATCACGCGAATGGCCTGATCTTCCGGAATCTCTACATACGACATGACGGTCAGATCTTTTGTCACGCGCCGTAATAAGCGTGCCAGCCATGCTCGTATGAGTGGTGAAACAACGATTACAGCCGGCATTTCTTGGTCTTCAAGTTGTTGTACCGACTCTCGCACGGATTGAAATAGGCCGTCGGCCAAGTTCGGTTCCAGCGCTATTTCGTCGGTGTTCTCACTGCGACCGACCAGCTCATTAAGAAGTTGCTCGAGGTCCGGCTCTAAAGTCATCACCGGTAATGTTTCATCACCACCGATCAACTGCTGCACAATCAGGCGCCCGAGCTTTGGCCGCACAGCTGCAGTTAACGCCTGTGGATTTTGGGTGCGGGACACCTCGCTGGCGAGTGTTTCCAGAATTGTGCGCATGTCGCGCAGCGGTACCGATTCATGCAGCAAGTTTTGGAGGATCTGCACAATGGCCCCGAGCGGCAGCTTTTCTGGGACTAAGTCTTCAATCAGTTTGGGCGATGTCTGTTCAATCCGGTCGAGTAACTCTTGAGCGACATCAAAGGTCATGAGCTCAGCGGCGTTATTCTGAATAACGGCATTTAAGTGCGTCGCGATAACGGTTCCGGGATCCACTACGGTATAGCCGCTCGCCTGTGCGTACTCGCGGTCGGCGGGGTCAATCCAGACGGCATCAAGGCCGAACGCCGGTTCTTTAGCGGGGTTGCCCTCAATTTGGGTCAGAACGTTGCCTGGATTAATGGCCATTTCACGCCCTGATTCGATGCTGCCTGATCCGCGGATTGAGCCGTTGATAATGATGCTGTAACTATCCGGGGCGTTGTCTAAGTTGTCGCGAATGCGAATAGAGGGCAGCAAAAAGCCCATTTCTGCAGACAATTTTTTACGAATGCCCTTGATACGGTTGAGTAAGCGCCCGCCGTTTGCCTCGTCAACCATTGGAATAAGGCCGTAACCCAACTCGAGACTGACCACATCTACTTGGGCCGCGTCGTCCCAGTCCACCTCATTTGGATCTTTAGCTGTAGGCGCGCCGCTTGGGTCAGTTTGAGGAGACTCAATGGCTGTTTGTTCACGCTCGGAGTCGAGAGCCAATTTCTGTTGCGACATATAGCCGAGGCCCAGAGCGCAGAAGCCCAACAGTAGGAACACGACATGGGGCATGCCTGGAACTATGCCGAGAAGAATAAGAATGGATCCAGCAATATAGAAAGCAGCAGGGTTGGCCAGTTGATTGGCAGCCTGTTGTGGTGCGGACTCTGTAGTCGTCACTCGGGTGACAATCAGCGCGGTGGACAGCGATAAAATAAGCGCAGGAATTTGTGCGACCAGTCCATCGCCAATGGTGAGCAGAACATAGGCCTTGGTGGCTTGATCGAACGTCAGGTCGTATTGCAGCAAACCAATAGATACGCCGCCAATTAGGTTGATCAGCAAAATTAGGATACCGGCGACTGCATCGCCACGTACGAATTTTGAAGCACCGTCCATGGTGCCGTAGAAGTCAGATTCTTGGGAGACCAACGCGCGGCGGGCTTTGGCCTCGTCTTGGTCAATAACGCCCGCGTTTAAATCCGCATCGATAGCCATTTGGCGCCCTGGCATCGCATCGAGGGTGAACCGTGCGGCAACCTCGGAGGAGCGCCCGGCACCTTTAGTAATCACGATAAAATTAATGATCATGAGAATGGAGAACACAATAAAACCGACAACGTAGTTACCGCCGATTACGAATGCCCCAAAGGCTTCAATCACTTGCCCTGCGGCGTCACCACCGGTATGTCCTTCAAGCAACACGACCCGAGTTGACGCAACATTTAAGCCGAGGCGTAACATGGTGGAAAACAGAATGACGGTCGGGAAGGAAGAAAATTCCATAGGAGTGGCGGTATTTATCGCCACCATGATGACCAGTAGCGCCAGCAAAATGTTCAGGGTAAACAGCACGTCCAGCATTACGGCTGGCAGCGGTAGAATAAGCATCGTCAGAATCAGCAGAACGACAGCTGGTACAGCCAATGACGAGAGCTGAAAGCCCTCAGTGAACTGTCGAAGATCTGACAATGTAAAAGCTTTGGTTGCCATTTTTGTCTATAAACTGCTCGGTTTGCGTCAATTTGTGGTCTTTTAGACCTTTGCCATGGCAGAACTGCAGGAACTGTGCCGAAAACTGCATGCGCCTGTTTTCTATGGCGATTGCTCAAGCTTTTGCAGCCCTCGCCGATTCTAAATTCGTACGGATAACAACCGCCAAGCTTTAAGGACAGAAAAGACAATGCAAAATTCGAGCTCACTAAAGGTGCGGTTTAGGGTTATCTGTTTGTTGGCTCTAAGTGCCTGCATGGGCGCTTGTGCGAGCCAAAGTGTTGAACAGCGATTAGTAGCTAAGCCAAATCCAGCGGTTCCGCGGCTGATGCTCGAACAGGTCGATGGCATCACTGCCACCGGTTATGCCGTGATTGATGTCCAAAAGGGCCAGACCCATGCTCAGCGTCGCTTAATGGCGATAAGGGCGTCGAAATTAGACGCCTATCGCAATCTAACCGAACAGGTGTACGGATTGTATGTGGAGTCGGCCAGCCAAATGGGCGATCTGGCATTGAAAAATGAAAGCGTACGCGCGCGAGTGCAGGGTCTGGTTTATGGCTCACGGTTGGTGAGCATCACACCGTTGGGCGGTGAAACCTACGAAACCAAGCTGGCTCTCGAGCAATCGGTCATTGATGAACTGGTTGGAGCTTACCGCAAGCCTGTCAGTCGGAAGCGTCGTGCTGAAACGGTGACTAATGTAGTTGCCGACGATGCTCCGGAAAAAACTGGCGAGCGGCAATTCTTTATCAATAAAAATTGGTTCAAGAAAGGCGCTTAAGGGCCGGAGTTGGAGACCATGGCATATGAATAGCAAATTACTCGCTTTAATACTTGTGGCCGTGTTGGGGTCTGTGCCAATCAGTGCGGATGAGTTTTTTCCTAGCGAAGAGCCCATTGATGCAGCTCTGCGGCTTGAGTCGATAAAAGCCTCTTTACTGGATTACGCACTCGACCACTCGGTGTATGTAAGCACCCAAGCATGGTTGGATGGCAACGGTGCGGTAGAGGAAAAAGTGCTGTTGCTGAGTGGCTTGAATTTAGAGCGCGTGCGGGTGAACGAATATCGAAATGTTTTTGGCGTTGCTGAAGCCGCAATTATTGAAGCGCCCACTACTGCAGCCGAGAGCTGGTATGGATGCCCGGTAACATCACCCGTCAAACGCCGCGTCGCGTTGATCAGCCATATCGATCAGACCGGGTCTGTTGCTGCCCGCAATATTGCAGTTGCTGCGCAAAGGCACGTTATGCAACATCTCACGAGCTCACAGAGCCTGCTATCGGCGGCGGACCCGTTTGTTCGAGAACCTGTTACAGGCTCGGTCTACGCTCGCTATATGCAACGCCCGGTGGCGAAAAAGGCGGATCTCGCTGTGCGGATCAATATTGCCGTGCAGCAGCTCGCATCACGCTCGTTGCTGGCTCCAAGCTTGCGCAATGCCGGCAACGCGCTAACCGTACAGTTGGTTGTGACAGAGCTGGATGAGGTCATTTATGAGGTGGAATTTGCTGCGCGTCTACCGAAGGTAGCGTTAACAGCGGCCATGCCAGAAATTTCGCAAGATTTGCTGCGTCAACTTGATGCGAGTTTGGCTGAAGTAGCGATGCAATTGAGCGACCAAATTCGCTGCCGGGCCAGCTCAAAGCTTAACGTCGTGCGAGTGCGTGGTCAGTTGCGCGTTGATGGGGGCGAAGACTTAGGAGTATTTTCCGGTCAAGAATTTCTGCTCGTCCCGAGTAGTCGCGGCTTCGCGAGTCGCGGCTTGGACGCGGCGATTAAGTCAATCGCCATAGCGCAAGTTGAGCGGGTCGGGCATCAAGATGCCTCATTGCGGGTTGTTGCGGGCGTGTTGCCAAGTGCCATAGGCGCAGAGATGATCGCTGTACCCTTGGCCAGCATGGATTTTATGTAGCCTCGAATAAATAGGATTACTGACATGAGAATTTGGGCATTAGTCGCAATCGCCGGGTTAACCGGTTGCAGTGCAATGGGAAGCATCCAGCTCGAGCCGGAATCTGCGCCTGAAACGGCCGCTGAGCCAGAATCCGAAAACGTAGCTAGCGCGGCAGCGCCGGGCAACAAAAAGCCGCGTAAAGTGGATCCGATTACTGGCGAGATTGCCGGTCAAAGCGAGTTGGATCGTGCGCTGCAGCGGTTAGTGGATGATTTGGAGCTGGCAGTGTCCCGGCTACCTAATGGGCAGATGCGTGGCAGAGATGGATCGGGCCCGGGCGGTACTCACGTTGTGCAAGAGGGCGAATATCTAGATTTGATTATCGAAAAAACTATTCCTGGCACGCCGATTCGCAAGGACTTGCTGCGCAAAGCGTTTGTGAAGTTAAACCCATCGGCGTTTGGTGGTCGTGGTAACCCGAATTATATTTTCGCGCGCAAGAAGCTCAAAGTTCCGTCGGTTGAGGATCTCAAGGCCGTGATATTCAATGCCGGAGAGCTCGAACAATTGCGCAGCAGCAGTGCTGATCCGCATCAGGGTTGGATTCAGTACCCGTAGCGGAATAATGCTTGGCGCGATGTAGAATCCGTAAGCTAGGCATAAGGAACAGCCAGCTGCGCGAACGATCATGTATAACCTTGACCCCATTAATCAGCAAGCCCGGCCGAATACAGTATATGTTGAGGGGCTCAGCGCGGCCGCGCGGATTGCACCCGAACAAGGTCGCTTGTTAGGGCTGCGGGCTGGTCAGGTAATCAACGGAATTATTGCGCAGCGTCCAGAGGGTAATGTGTTGTTATTCGATAACAAAGCGCTGCCGCTGCCGTCGAACATGGGTGCAGCAGGTGAGCGCTTGGGCCTGCAAGTGCTGATGTTGGGCGGCAATATGATTGCCCGTCGGTTAAATGAGGCTAAGCCGAATAATATCCAGCGCCCGCAGGCACCTGAGAATCCTGATACGGCTAGGCTTAGTCGGTTAAGCGCTGATGCAGGTCAATTGCAGCTGGCCCGATTTTTTAGTCCAAGCGCTCTGCAAAATCTAGCTCAACAGCCGGCATTACGACCGCTTATTCAGCAGCTAGGGCAGTTTCTGCTGTCATCAAATAATCTCCAAGGCGCAGACATAAAACGCTTGGTAGAGCACAGTGGCTTGTTCTCCGAATCTATGGTGCGGTTTAGTCAGGCGGGTGCGGCAGTAAGCATGAAGTCGGTAATGATTGAGCTGCGGCGACTCTTGCAGGCGTCGGGGAGTGATACCACACGGCTGAACGGCGCGATTGATGAAGTTGAAGCGCGTCAAATTGAAACACTAGGGCACCAATTGCAACGGCAAACTCAATTGAGTTGGTTGTTGCCCTTTCACGACCAGCTGCCGGTTTTTTTGCAGATCGGCCGTGATCCCGGCGGCGAACAAGGTACGGAGCAAGCGCCGAGTCAGCCGAGTTGGCGGGTGGATATGACCGTGCCATGGGGGCAAAGGCAAGTATCGCTGAATATTCACTATGCCCATGAGCAAGTGAGCGTGAAAGTTTGGGCCGCGACCCCGGAAGTGGCCGATCAGATCATAGCGGGTGAGGCTCAGTTGCGTCGGTTGCTCTCCAGAGCCGGCGTGGAGCTGCAAAATTTGACGGTGTTTCCGGGCATTCGACCAAGCGTGCAGGGCGAGCAAAGCCCTGCTCAGAGGCTTAATGTCGATGTCTAATCCCTATAGTCAGGGCACGGATCACCCCGCTGATGGCAAAAAGGCGGTAGCGTTGCTCTACGATCAGCTTCGTGCGCCGGTGATTACAGCCAAGGGCGAAGGCGAACTTGCGTGGGAAATTCTTCGATTGGCGCAGCAACACGGTGTTCATGTGGCCGAAGACCCGATTCTTGCCGAAACCTTGTCTTATCTGCAGCTAGAAGAGGAAATACCTGAAGAGGTGTATCGATCGGTTGCAGCGATTTTGTCGTGGGTTTATTACCTGCAAGGCCGTACGCCGAATGATTGAAATGGGCTGGGGTCAGCGTTTGATCCGCCCCAGCTTGTTGTAGACGTCGCCAAATCGCTCTGCTGATTGATTCGTTAAGGTGGCCAGCAGGTTTTTTACCGTTTCCATTTGCCGGCGCAGCAACAGATCGTTGCGAATATGTTTATCTTTGCAATCGGCCATTAGTGCGCGGACTGCCTGCAATGCGTCCTGCTCAGGACTCGCATCGGCGTCGAAGCTCTGCCAGGTCTGCTCGATTTGCGTCAGCAGTTCAACTTTTTGCCCTTGTAAGGATTCAAGTAGCTCGAGATTTTTGTCCACCAGTGCGGAAAATTCTTTTTCCAGCACAGCAGAAAGCCGCTCACCCAACTCGGCGAGCAGCTTTAATATTTCAATGCCTTCGGTCAACGCTGGGTTACAGCAGTCGTTCTAATTCAGCAAAGTTCTCGGCAATTTTTTTCGCGTCAAGCGGAAAGCGGCCTGCCTCTATGGCTTCGCGCATTTCCTGCACTTTCGCTTCGCGCATTAGCGCTTCTGTTTCAGCCGCGCGAATGTCTTCGCTTAATTCGACTTCTACACTTGCATCAGGCGTTGCTTCGGTTTTTACCTCAGCATTACTGGCCGGTGCCTTCGCCGCTGTACTGGGCTTATTAGCTGCTCCGCCGCCTGTAATTGAATTGATGCCTTCCATACTTACCTCACCTGCCACGCTGTGTGGCGTTAACTCCTTTTACTTTCGCAATCGGACCCATTATAGGGATTTCGCAAATAGATAGTCGGTTACCACTAGCCAAACTTTAGAATCTTTTACTAATTTCATTGCAATTCTTTCAACGCAGTACCCGAGCGCGGTTGACGCCCGAGACAATTGCCCTAACTATTTGATTACTATGAATATTTTTCAGTTTAACCTGATCCCCGAAATATCCGTCTTGGAGTGCAGTCGCCGTAGTTTCAATAGAATAATGCGCGCTTTTAGCGTTTAAAACCACTTCTTCTCCACGCCTTACAAGTTTTGCTTTCTTCAAATCGCGCTTGCGCAGTACAGAACCGCGATGAATCAGACGGTTTGCAGCTAGATGCTGCAGCCCCGATAAGTCGGTGAGTGCGTCGTTAGGCACCTTGTAGCTAACGCTTTTCAGTAACAGTAGGTCTGCAGCGATTGCAAAGCCAGCAGGAATAGTTTGATTGGCTACTGCAACGGTTTGGGCGTGATATATATCGGCAGTAGTTAAAATTTGGCCTTTACGCAGTGCTCGGGATGCAAAAACTCGTTTGGTGGGCCATTGAGTCAAGGCGTTTTGCGCTATATGCCGATGAGGCTTTGCTACTTTTACTAGGTTTTCGCGGCTGATTTCATGTTCCGCGGGCAGTGATTTATTCAATTCATAGGCGTAGACAAAGGCCTTAGTAGCGGCCTGAGGTGTTTTGCGAGTCTTCAGTCGCACAACGCGCTGCCAATTACTTGCCTGGCATTGTGCTTTGATCGTGCGTTGACTCTGATCGTTAAAACTGAAGCGGAAGCTGTGTGGGCACAAAGGCACCCTAAAACGCTGGTCATTAATGCCCTGCAACATTGCAGGGTCGGCAGCGTCTTGCGGCAGCCAAGTCAGGAGTTGATCTATAAGCATTTGTTTTGCATTGGGGGTTGTGGCCGTCGATTCTTCGGCGAGTGCCCCAGTTGAGCAAATCAATAACCCGATCATAAAAGACCACCTCGACACCCCAAGTAGTCGGTTCACTAATCTGCCACCGTAAAAAGTCTGACGCACGCGAATAACCCTGAAAATAATCCCGTTGTGGCGTTACTAGCAAATTTGGTGCCAGCGTGAATCGGCGATATTGAATATCGTCTTAAGCCCTTCTAGCAATGGCAAGGCAGCGAGTGACTCAAAATTTACCTGGCGGGGAAACGCCTCTGACCGCGAGATTTTTAGATTGCGACCGATGCTGCGGCGTCAATTGTCGAAAAGTCGACGAAATCGCTGAAGTTGCTGGCGAAACCGACAGAGAGCGGTCTTCCCCCGTTGGCTCAGCGCGGCTAGCGCCTGCCAATTTGGCTTATTTCTGCCGGTTAAGTTTTGCCGCCGCCTATATACGAACGAGGCCTTAGGCCTGTCCTAGCGTTATTTCCGCATCACTCAATGGCTGATTAGTGCAGCTTTTTGCGTTTTGGCACGGTGTTTGCTTTTGACCCAGGCGAACGCCGCAGGTTCGATCCGAAAGTAAGAATCGGCAAGAACAGTAATAACTTTAGCGAGAATAGCAAACTAGGTTATGGACGCATACAACGACATCTTTGGCACAACAGCGAAAGCGTTAGATTTACGGTCTAAGCGCATGGAGTTGATCTCATCAAACATCGCGAACGCGGATGTGGTGGGTTACAAGGCCAAGGACATGGACTTTAAAAAGCTCATGTCTAAGGAAATGAGCGGTGCATTGAACAACACCCACGCTAAACATTTGGGCGGTGTTGCGAATGGCAAAACAGATTACATCTATCGAGTACCCATAAACCCGTCGGAGAACGGCAACACGGTAGAGATGAACTACGAACAAGCGCAGTTTGGTCGGGAATCGACACGCTACGCAGCAACTTTACAGTTTTTGGAATCACGAGTCGGCGGCCTGCGCCGCGCACTGCGTGGTGAGTAAAACAAATGGCGCAAATTTTTGCGCGATCGAACTGGGATAGAGGGACAGATTCATGTCATTAGTCATAAATACGAACATTGCATCACTTACTGCCCAACGGGCCTTACATGGCACTAGTGATGAGCTTGCGAGCGCCATAGAGAGGCTATCGACAGGGTCTAAAATTAACAGCTCGGCGGATGATGCTGCTGGGCTGGCCATAGGCCAGCGGATGACGGCTCAGGTTAAGGGCCTAAACATGGCGGTAAAGAATGCGGGCGATGGTATGGCGATGACGCAAACTATTGAGAGCGCCTTAAATACGATCTCCGACATGTTACAACGAATCCGAGAGTTAGCGGTGCAATCTGCAAACGCAACTAATTCGTCGCGTGACCGATCGTTTTTGCAAGAAGAGGTAAACCAGCTGACGCAGGAGATCAACCGAGTTTCTACCACCTCCCAGTTTAATGGCGAAAAGATACTTGACGGCACATTTGTAAATAAAACAATTCAGCTTGGCATGGAAGAGGGTGAAAGGCTAACAATCAGTGTTCCGTCTATCGCCGCCGGTCAAATTGGCGCTTATGCCTATACCGGTAATGGTACAGCCGCCGCCGCCGCCGCCGCGACACCTGCGGCCAACGGCTTAACGGTGGCGGAGGACTTAAGCATTGTGGGCCCATTGGGCACTGCTAATACCACTGCCGATGCAGGAGATTCCGCCAAACAGACGGCCA
>ERZ802824.1383-NODE-1383-length-12922-cov-18.5893_pt1 | contig 12922 bp, 17 predicted proteins | sample MGYA00345650_ERZ802824 | MGnify/ENA primary metagenome ERZ802824 (study PRJEB30503, sample SAMEA104212361) | marine metagenome | biome: Westerlies Biome; feature: [SRF] surface water layer (ENVO:00010504) within the epipelagic zone...; material: water... | reverse complement strand
AAACCTAACCAAAACTATAGAGGTTCGCGGCCATACCTAGGCAAAGTCATACCATATTCCCGTAAGTTTATGTATCGTATATACATAAATATAGAGAATTCACGAAACTTTGTTCAATTTATAGGTGGGTTTGGGTGAAGTTTTGGAAATTCGTGGAATTGGGGGTATAAAAATACCTAAGTATACAACAAAAAAATATTTTTAAACAATAAAATGAATATTAACAGCGAAGAAAATATTTTAAGTGATATGATAGATTTAAATACTGAATCACGTTGGAGATTAGATAAATTAAAACTATCACTGAAAAAATTACGAGAAGAAAATGAAGAATTACGGTATAAAAATGCAAAGCTCGAAGAAAAGTGTTTAGAATATTTGAGAAATAACAGATACCTCGATAAAAAGGTGTATGGTGACACAGTAAATTTTGATGGTGTATCATTTCATATTAATGATTCTGAAAATTGAAAAATAAACTCAGTATATATTAAAATGAAAGATAATCTAAATCCAATTGTTAAATGGATCAGGAGAAATGTTATGTCAATGACATACAGAACAGAAAAAGTTACAGTTTTACGAGACTGGAAACTTGCGTTAATGAATATGTTCCTACAATTGTGTGTTGTATCATGGGTCATATATTCTTTATTTGACCAAAAAACATATATCGAAAGTGAAGTACCAACGGGTGTCGTGAGCTCATGGGGTTTAGGTGGTACGGAATACACTGATAAACAGGTAAGTATATACAATGGACAACAATCTTTTTGTAATAACCTTGTTTCGTATGCATTTAACTATTCTGCGGATTGGTATTACAAAGTACCAATTTGTGTATATTACGCGGGTGCAGAATTGATTTCAAAATTACCATCGGGTAATGTCATGTTTTTCACCACACATATATCACAGACACTCAAACAGAGATATAGTACACCAGAGACGGGGTGTTTAAAAGATCCCAATGGTATAGAAGAATTTGTCATGGAAATGGATCAATGTATACACTCCATGTCAGCCAACTTCCTGGCCACGGGTATAGAAGATAGTATTTTCGCCTTCAACCATTATTACGACTCTTCCGTAGATTCAGGTCCCAAACCTGTAACATATATACGAAAACCAGGTTCAGATGAAAATTTGTATACATTCGAAGAAGGTAGTTCCGTACGTTTAAAAATGTCTGAATGGTTAGATATAGCGGGTATTGATCTCGATAAACCATTAAACGAACAGGTATCTGAAGGTGCGGCGACACAAGTATCGGGATTTAATGGAGCTGGACAGGATATTGATAATTACCCATACGTAAGAACAAGTGGTGTAAGATTGAATATTAAAATTAAATATCATAATTATCACTTACACACAGATAAAACGAATATAGGTAAAAAGGATATATATGCCATAGTTAATGTTGAACCAAAATTAGGGTGGTTTTCAAAAGGTAATGAAATATACTACAAACAGTTACCAAACGTCACAATGTTTGATATAAACAATCCTGTTAATTTAACAACGGGTCAACCAAACGGTATATATACAGACTTCTACAGGTATGGTATTTTAATTGATATCCAACAAAGTGGATTGGTAGGTGAAGTCAATTACGTATTTGTTTTACTCCAATTAACATCAGGTTTGGTTCTTTTGGGTGTTGCTTCATCAGTTGTTGGTTTTGTTGCTAAATACTTGATGAAAGAAAAGTCACCAATATACAAAAGTATTATACAAGAAGAGTTTGACGTTGCTAAGGAAGCTGCACAATATGCCGCCCAAGCGTGTGTAGCATCAAAAGTATTCAAAGAAGCCGATGAAAGTGGTGAAGGTGATTTAGACTTCGAAGAACTTAGAAAGCTCGTTAGAATGTGTTTCTCCAAAAACTTTTTGGAAAGATCTGAAACGGATAGTGATAGTAGTGAAGGTACATTCACTGAAGCTGATATCATGTCTATGACATTATATTTGATGCGCGCAGCTGATGAAAAACTTAATGATAGAATCTTATACAAAAATGAAAAAACAATACAGGAATTACAGAAATCTAAGATTTCTTTACATCAGTGGCAGGAATTGTGTGTTGCGGGTGTATTAGAAAGAAAAGAAATGCAAACCATAATAGATTCAAACTCTTTTATAAATAAAATAAAGTAAAGTATAAATTATTTATCATTATTGAATAATCATAAAAAAATTATTTTTAAAAATATTGAACAAAGTCGATGAAGGAGTTTGTATAAAATAAAAAAAAGTTTTTATTTACCACACCCACACGATTTTTTAGATGGGTCTTTTTCGGTAACTTTCATTAAAATGAGTAATGAAATTACCGTTGCAAATGCGAGCATCCAGTTATTAGTTTTCATGTTGTATATATTACATCTATATTTTTTTACCGCCGCCTGTTGTTATGTATAGGAAATAAATCCTTATTCACTAAAGTTATCGTAGCCAATTCGTTATACCCATAATACTTTATTGAAATACCCTTTGTATTACTAAACTCATCTTTTATAATTTTTTTCCAATTCGTTATATTTGAATTATAATACCCCGCACCTTCGTACTCGATTTCAATATTTCTAAATACAGGTTTACGTACAGTTTTCAGAAATTCTTGTAGAATGTATCTCTTATTAGGACGATCACCTTTACGCGTTTCTATAAAGTCTATAACATAATACCCATGACGATCTAGAATTATATTAACCTGCATACGTGGATAATATTCCATATACCGTTTCATATCCATTATACTTGGAAGTGTAACATGCCCCTCGAGGCCTGGGTGACTATGATATGACACATACGCATCATCAATTTTACTATAATTACCAACAATTGTACCACGATTACCACTTGTTTGACGTGAAGGAGGGTCAAAAACTATATCACCATTATTCGAACGAGTCATATCAATTGTACCCATATATTCATACCTTTTCTTATCAGTGTCGTACATAATACGTCTGAGTTGTTGTACAGTTTTCAGTGGAAGTTTAACTTTTATAATTAAATCGGTTTCACTATTTGGTTTTGATCTCGTTGGTCGAGTTTGTAATCTAGGTAAGGGTGGTCTATTGATATTCATGGGTGATGCTGTATTTTTTTTATTATTTTTATTATTGATGTTCATGGGCGACGGCGACATGTTTTCTACTATTCTATGATATTTTTATTGAGTTGGTTTTCAATAGAAATATTGTTTATTTATCATCCTTTTCCTCTTTTTCTTTAATACGAATAGCGTATTTTGAATTTTTATTAAAGTGTTCGTAATCGACTTCACCATCTGGTGCAAATATTTTAGTTAAAAAACCTTTCATGTTAAAAGGGTTCTTCTTGGGTTCCTTCTTCTTTTTATTATCACTCTCGCTGCATCTAACTATTAATCGTGGTCTTGATATTGTAAACATTATGTATACTATTTACCCCGTTTTTTTTCCTTCATACTGGATTTTTCCTTCTCGAGTTCTTCTAAGATCTTATAGTAAGCTCTCTGTTCTCTACCTTCTGAATACGTACAATGCGAACTTATTCTATCTATACGCCTTTCTATACTTTCAATGGTATCTTTATTAGAAGATTTGGCCTTTACAGACATTCGGTTCAAAACGGGGGATGAGAGTGATATTCTCAACATACTATTACTTTCGATTTTTATAAACGATTGCGCGACCTTTCGAATTTGTATTAATAACACTTTGACTATGTTTGAATTTATTTGCCTCCTGCTGGATATTAGCAAGCTTCTTGTTCTTATTAAAGAACTTTACGGCCATAATCTTATCGTTTCGTGGTGCTTTGGGTATGTATACGTTACCTTTAAGACGTTTCAAGTTATAATCTTCGATTAACATTTCCCTGAGTGTTTTGTCTCCTATGTTTAGGGTCATTCTTGCTGGGTCTCTTTTATAACAGGTTTCGTAGACTCTAACGTTCGACATTTAGTATTACCGGACATTTTAGTTTTCTGTTCAAAAAGTTCTAACCACAAACCTGTACCTATACCGGAACCAATAAAAGATGCGAGTGATACAGTTGCGAGTGATAAAAGTGTATGTTTCATCCTAATTACAAACTATTTAGATATTTCCGAGTGGAAATAAGCACAGAAATTCTTAAGTGCTGGTAAAATTTCCGATTTCCATTTCATTTGATCTCTATAAATCAAATACGTTTTACGTTTATCGTTATACTGTTCGATAAGTTCACATTTATCAAGATCTAACATTTCCATATAGACTTGACACTGAATTTCTTCGTATAATCTAACACTATTGAATAGACCCCTCGTCCTGTTCTTAATTTCAATAATAGTTTTATCGTCCCTGATACGATCTATCCGCCCACAAATTCGGTAAGTTGTTCCTTCAATAGAACATACTTCATATTTATAAAAGGTTTCGTCTTCTTTTAAATCATCATAATTTAATGCTGTCGTTTCCTCGTGTCTCGTGCCGTGATTCGTAAACAATGTTTTACGAAAGTGTTCTTCGACCAGTTTTATATCCGGTTTGGAAAGGTTTGATTTCATGTGTAATTGATTTGAGACCGCGTTAAACTTTCTTTCAATGTCCGAACTGTTCATTGATTTGTACGTTTCTGTATCTTTAAACAAAAGTCTTGATGCACTACACTTCTGAATTGTATCCAAAGCTTCCTGTTCTTTTGTTTTTCCTTCAAACGTTTCGGGTGCATATTTCGCCCATAAATTATCAAGAACCTCTTTTGGTTTCTTGTATGGATTCATACCGATGATCGAAGCGATATCACTCGCTTTGAGTGTTACCTTTTCAATACCCACATCTTTCATTTTAAACTCATTATCACGAAGAAGGGGGTATATTGTACCACACGCTCTACTGTCATTCAAAGCGTCGTGCGCATCAAACTCTTTACCAAAATAGTGTTTATACACGGTCAAAAGTTTATGGTTATATAACCCAGGTAAAACCGAACGCGACATTTTAAGTGTGTCCACGAAATGTACGTGTTTAAATGGTTCTGTATCAAACCCCCTTCGATAACACTCCGAAAAGAAACAGTTTTCGTCAAACGAACTATTATGCGCCACGAGTATAGACGTATTTGAAACAGCTTCTTTAAAGGCTGCATACACGTACCCGAAAGGTTGCCCTTTATGTAAAGCGTGTTCGTGTGTAATACCGTGAACATTTGTAGACTCTTGTGGTACATTAAATGTATCCGGATAAACAAGACCATGGTATGAACTCAGTTCACGACCTTTAGATGAATATTTTACGAATGCGAGTGTAAGCATACGACATCTATCAAATAAGTGTGTATTTTCATGTGTTGCTTTTTTGTAACCCATTGGGAGACCAGTGGTCTCCGTATCCCATGCAATGTAGTTCATTGTGTTACTTTTGCATGTGATATATTCTTTATACTACTTAGGTTTTAAAATACAGCGATTCCTTCATTAAAATTTTCAATAATTGTTAAAGCTAATAATCCAACCATGGCCCCTCTACCATTAATAAGTTCGGCGCGTTTCGTAAATGGTCCAAATTCCGCATCTTTATCAACAAGTTTGAGTTTGGAAAACAACGAACCGGTAACAATAAGTCCGGCCACAATCTGTAATACAAAGAAACCAGCTGTTGGATACGTAACAGTATCAACTGTACCGTCGATAAGTGTAAACGTTCTCGTTTTAAACACTTGTTCCCATACCGTTTCATTCTTAGTAATCTCATAATAGAGTGCCATCATCCACCCAACTTGTGCGACCCTACCGTTAATCATTTCAATAGATTCGGGGTTTGCAAACGTTTCGAGTGTCGGTGATCCGTTACGCGTTGCATACTTATTCATCCACGCAGAAGAGAATCTTTTCATTCTATCATCAGAAGTTTCCAAATCTTCAAACGTTACGTAAACTGGTTTATCATCGTGTGTATCTAAAAAAGTGTCATCTTTTTTTGATGCGCGTTTAATACGTGTAGTTCTACCCAATTTAGGTGTAAATGGTGTAATTCGGAGTGCAGTGTTCATATTTATTATTATAACATCTAAACCTTTAATCTACTTCTTCAATAGTCGGCCCAGAAGTTGATGCGGGTTCCGGTTCACCACCTTCCTCTTTCTTTTCTTCGGCGTACATCTTTGTAATGATTGGTGTGCACACATCTGTAAGTTCCTTCTGTTTAGCCTCAAACTCTTCTGTTTCGGCAGATTGGTTCGTATCTAACCATTCAAGTACCTCAGAAACCTTCGTTTCGACAGTTTCCTTATCCTCACCTTCGATCTTTTCGACTGTTCCTTTCATTTGATAACAGTAGTTTTCGAGACCATTCTTCGCCTCGACCTTCTTCGCATACTTTTCATCTTCATCTTTATACTTTTCCGCATCTTGGACCATCTTTTCAATGTCTTCTTTCGATAATCTCCCCTTATCATTCGTAATGGTAATCTTTTCCGAATTACCCGAGGCCTTATCTTCTGCACTTACGTTCAAAATACCGTTTGCATCAACATCGAACCTTACATTAATCTGTGGTGTACCCCTCGGTGCGGCCGGGATACCAGTTAAATCAAATGTACCGAGTAAACTGTTATCGGTCGCCTTCTTACGTTCACCTTCATAGACTTTAATCGTCACTGCGGGTTGATTATCTTGTGCCGTTGAGAAGATTTGTTCTTTCTTAGATGGAATCGTCGTGTTTCTCGGAATAACCGGGGTCATGATACCACCCATAGTTTCCAAACCAAGTGACAAGGGTGTCACATCTAGAAGTAAAAGGTCTTGGACAGAGTCGTTCCCTTCACCGTTTAAGATGGCGGCTTGGACAGTTGCACCGTATGCGACCGCCTCGTCGGGGTTAATCGTTTTATTCAACTCTTTACCGTTAAAAAAGTCCGATAACATTTGTTGAATCTTCGGGATTCGTGTCGATCCACCGACCAAAACGAGTTCATTAATTTTTGATTTATCGATCTTTGAGTCTCTGAGTGTTTTTTCGACCGGTTCCATACATTTACGGAACAAGTCCATACACAATTCCTCGAAACGTGCACGGGTAATGGATGTATAGAAATCAACACCATCAAATAACGAATCAATTTCAATAGTTGTTTGTGTTGTCGAAGATAACGTTCGCTTTGCGCGTTCACATGCCGTTCGTAGACGACGAAGGGCACGCGGGTTACCGGAAATATCTTTCTTATGTTTACGTTTAAACTCTTCAGAGAAGTGTCGAAGGAGTCTCGAATCGAAATCTTCACCACCCAAGTGTGTATCACCCGCAGTCGCTTTGACTTCAAAGATACCCCCTTCAATATTTAGTACCGAAACGTCAAATGTACCACCACCCAGGTCAAAAATGAGTACGTTCATATCCTCATCTTTGTTCTTATCGAGACCGTACGCGATAGCCGCCGCCGTTGGTTCATTAATAATACGAAGACAGTTCAGGCCAGCAATAGTTGCCGCATCTTTCGTCGCTTGTCGTTGCGAATCGTTAAAGTAGGCCGGGACCGTTACGACCGCGTCCGTGACTTTCTTACCGAGATACGATTCCGCGATATCTTTCATTTTGGTAAGAACCATCGATGAAATCTCTTCAGCCGCAAACTGTTTCGTTTCACCGTTAAAATCAACTTCAATCATGGGTTTATCCGCAGCACCGGGGATAACCTTATACGACCAATCTTTCATATCGTCTTGGACCTGTTGGTCCGAAAACTTTCTTCCGATAAGACGCTTTGCATCAAAAACTGTATTTTTGGGGTTCATGGCTGTTTGGTTCTTCGCCGCGTCCCCGATAAGACGTTCATTATTCTCTGTAAACGCGACGTACGATGGGGTCGTTCGATTCCCTTGATCGTTCGCGATAATTTCTACGCGGTCGTTTTGCCAGACGCCGACGCACGAATACGTTGTTCCTAAATCAATACCGATTGCTTGAGTCATTTTATATATTTTGTACACGCACTATTTCTTTATGTAAAAAACGAATCATCATTTTTAAAAATCCCGAAAGTACCGGGTTTTGAAAAGTGTGGAATTATTTCGTCATTTTACTAAGTATCGTCGCAAGTTCGACTAATATGACCGTATGGTGTGTCATGACGAGCGCTTTTGCGCGTCTCGTTTTTGGGGAAAAGTCACCGTACCCGACTGTACTCATGGTCATGAGTGAAAAGTAGTATGGGTCGAGTGGGTCGTCTGAAAAGCCAAAATCTTCTTTCATCGTAGAGTACAAGTACCCATAAACGAGTGTTATGATAAGTGCTATTGTAACCGCTTTGTTCAACATTGTTCTATTAGTACCTTATATTTTATTGTAACTTCGCGAGCTGACATTATTTACTTTTTACCCGTTTTGTTTTAGGTTTATTATTATTGTTTACATTTGGTCTTCGGGTCTTTTTAGATGCGCTTTCCAGTGCTTTACTTCTCATTTTTGCGAGTTTATAAGCCTTTTCTGCGTTTTTAACTTTTTCTCGTAATTTGTTAATATTCGTTTTCGTGTTTGAAATAAACTTAACGATTTCTATATCTTTTCGGTAAAGTTTTTGACGATTATATGGATTTTCAGATAAAATAACAGCCTTTTCCCGTAAATTTTTTAGATATAGGGGTATATGGGATGATGTAATTGGTACTTTACTACCTGTAAGTTTCAATATATCAATTTGTATCAGTTTACTTAACGTTTCAAAACTTATATACTGATTATTTCGTTTTATATAGACAGCTACATCCCCAGCTTTAAATTTTTCGTATGATATAAAATTTTCGGCATTATTTGATAATTTTACGTTTCGCATCTTACTAATAACATATATCTTTTTTTACCCTGAACAGTATGAATATAAAATTGTTTAAAAAAAGAAAGTCCTGACTGTCCACCATATACTTTATTCGAATATATTTTTTTAAATCTCGTTCGCTTCTTCAAAACTATCATACGCATCCATATATGCTTGCATTGTAGCGTCTTTTGGTTTCAATTGGTCTCTTAAATCACACGACGCTATCATTTCGTATACAAGACTCCCATCGACGATTTCCTCTTCGACGAGTATTTCTTTCAAGTGTTCGAGTTTAACGCGGTATGCATTAAGAAGTTCTTTCACTTCCGTGTAGCAATTTTCAACTATATCGTGTATTTCTATATCGATATGGTTTGCTGTCACGGGAGATATAAGATCGGGGTTAATGTTCATTTTACCTATAGTTTCACTCATACCGTACGTGGTCACCATTTCACGCGCAATGTTAAATGTTTGTTGAAAATCACTGGATGCGCCTGTAGTAACGTGTTCACGCCCGTAAACGATTTCCTCTGCGGCGTGACCACCGAGTGCGACCTTAATTTGCGATAAAAGGTAATCTTTCGTATACATACCTACGTCATCCGTCGACGGTTGAAAATATGTAACACCACCCGCGTCCCCTCTTGGTAAAATACTCACTTTACGAACTTCATCGTATTCTTGCATGAGTACGCCAACAATGGCGTGTCCCGCCTCGTGGTATGCTACCCGCGCCTTACGCGCTCCAGAAACGGAGCGACTTCCTTTAGCACCAACAACTATTCTTTGGTACACGTCTTCAATAATATCTGGTGTTATCATTCCAGATTTTTCATCGCGAACAGCTCGTATCGCACACTCGTTCATAACATTTGCGAGATCGGCACCCGAAAAACCCGTCGTTTGTTTTGCAAGATCACGAAGACTTGCTTCAGGACTTAAAAGTTTATCTTTGGCGTGTACTTTGAGTATTTCTTCGCGTCCATGAACATCTGGTAAAGAAACTTGTATTTTACGATCGAATCTACCTGGGCGTAATAGAGCATCGTCGAGTATATCGATACGATTTGTTGCCGCTATAACAACAATCTCTGTCTCATTTTCAAATCCATCCATTTCCGTTAATAATTGGTTAATTGTTTGTTCACGCTCATCGTTTGCCGCAAACCCATTCATACTTCTTTTCTTACCAATCGCGTCAATTTCGTCTATAAAGATAATACACGGTTGGTTTTCGCGCGCCAATTCAAATATATCACGGACTCTTTTTGCACCTACACCCACAAACATTTCAACGAACGATGAACCCGAACACTGAATAAAAGGAACGGAAGATTCACCCGCTATAGCGCGTGCTAAAAGTGTTTTACCCGTACCTGGTTTTCCTGTTAATAATGCACCCCTTGGTATTTTAGCACCCGTACCAAAGTACTTTTCGGGTGCCTTAAGAAAATCAACAATTTCTTCAAGTTCGTCCTTAGCACTGTCTATACCCTGAACATCATCAAACCGCACTGTTATTTGACTTTCCACATCAATATCATTTTTCATCATAGAAAAAGGACTTTGTCCAATACCACCACCCGTAAACATTCTAAAAATTGCAAAGAAACCTATAGTAATGAACATGAACGATATAAATTCATTAAAACTTCCACCAATTGGTGTTCGAACTAAATCAAAATCAACTTGACTTTCAGACATCGTTTTCCAAAAATCTTCCGATGGTGTGTAATACGATGTACCTACAGTTCCATTTTTTTCTTCGAAATATACGATATCACTTTGTGGATTTATTTCCGCTTTAACGATTTCGTTTTTCTTAACACCTTTAATAAAATCACTATATATTCGGTGTTCATATTCGGGTTTCTTTTCGATTTTTAAAGGTGGGGAACTAAATAATTTTGATACGGTTAACATGGTCCCCATTATACTTAATTGTAAGAATATAATTACAATAACGGGGTATTTATCTATGAATTTTTGTAGTTTTTTACGTTTTTTTCTTAAACGTTTACGGAACTGTTTCCAGTTCATCTTATAGTATATTTTTAAATTAAACTCTAGTATATCTCGCAAAAATCTCTTTTTCACCTGTGTAATATAACTTATACGATTCAATAATACTTTGTACTTTGTATTTATCGGGCATACACGCCGGTATTCGTGTAAGTCCATGTTTGAAGTCGTGTATAGGATAGTACGCGGTTTCACTTTCACGAAGTTCGAAGTGTGAAGGTTTATTTTCGTATAACCAAAGTATATGTTTAGAACACGCGTGTATTTTACCGAACCGTTTTTTGTATTCGAGTGCGAGACACATTCCTATTTCACCCGCAAAATTATAATTATCAATACTGGACGATATCCATAATGTTGTAGGGTGTTTCTTATGTGCAGCTTTGTACCCTCGACGTGCTCCGTTTACGGTATAAGGTGCATTTGATTCTACGTATTCAGTTTGGTCAGAGTAAAACCATGCGGTATACATCATTTGACATATTTCGAGTAGAATCTTGATTACATGTTGATCACAGTACATATAAGCAAGCTCCTCGGGGTTCATCGAGAGAAAAAATATATTCATTTTGTATATTATTTTTATTAAAAAGTGGTCTAACTTAAGTTTTAATCGTCGCCTCCATCCGAGACATACTCGTCTTCAACAACTTCTTCTTCGTCACCTTCTTCATCGACTACAATAGCCTCGTCTTCCTCTGGTTCGTCATCGTCTTTCTTTTCTTCTTCAGGATCTTCATCTTCCACACATACTTCTACAGCTTCAGCTTCGACTTTCTTATCCGCTTTCTTCTTTTTGTTTCTCGACGCTGTTGAAGGTGCGTCAAAAAATTTCTCGAGTATTTTCCATTTCCTTTCTATGAGTGCATTACGTTTCTTATATTTCACCATCATGGAATCCATAAACTCTTGTGAATATCCAAGTGCTTTCAATGCACTTGTTATACTCTTTATCGGTGGTATCTTATGTTTAGAATAATACTTTTCGTTTAGTACCGCCATATGTGGTATCACTTTTATACGAATTTTACCGGATTTTAATACGTTCAAATGAACTACAATTTGGTCGAGGTGTTCAATATGTGTCTCGATAGAATCGTCAACTTTTTCGTATGGTGGTATTTCTTCAACATATGGTTTTTTAAATGGAATACCCATTTCTTTACAATTTCTTTCCAAGCTTTCTAAATAATCTTTCTTATTCTGAACATAAAAGGGTTTTTTCTCTATAGTATTGTCATTTTTACCATATAAAATATTATATAAAAAGGAACCGGGTGTGAGTTTCGTCATTATTTTACTTTATTCTACTAAAATTTTATTACAACTTAGGTCTAATTCACATTCTAAAATTTGTTGTGCTGAAAAGTATTGGAGTGACTCATACGGTCCCCAGAGTTCAATAACTTTTCGTTCTTTGTCGTACCACATGTACGAAAGATCGAGGTATCGTGTTAACCAGTAAAACTTCTTACCACTTTTACCGATAAATTTGAAAATATCGTCTTCTTCATACATTGACACATCCATTTGACTGTAGTGTGTGTTTGGTGGGTTGTACGGAGCCATCTTCTTTCTTATTATTAGTACTAAGCGTCTCCTGTTTAAGTCTGATATACTTTTGTGTATATAATCCTTTTTTAGCCTTTTTGTCGTTCTTCGTGACGCGTTTCTTAAAGGGATCCATTAGTATTATAGAGTGAGATTACTTTAATCCACACGCACCACAATACTTTTCACTTTTGTTTGGTTTATACATGAAGGTATAAAGAACCACGAGGGTGACTATGGAAGCTGGTAACATATATCGGTTTTTCATTTATAGTATACCGATATTAAAATTCTTCGTCATCCAAAGATACATCCGATTCAGATTCATCATCTTCGGAAGATGCCAATTCATATTCAAAGTCTGATTCATCTACCTCGACATACATACCATTCTTAAGTTTTTCGTATAAACCAGTATTTTCAAGATCAGTAGTGTCGTAAAATCCCGATACAGATTCTTTCATAATAGTAGTAGTTTCTTCTGTATCAAAATCCCATTCGCCATCACCGTAATATTCGAGTAGCGCTACTTCATATTCATTATAACAATCTTTTA